>ENA-OQDT01002082-OQDT01002082.1-human-gut-metagenome-genome-assembly--contig:-NODE-2082-length-10670-cov-5.171109_pt1 | contig 10670 bp, 6 predicted proteins | sample MGYA00242786_ERZ504617 | MGnify/ENA primary metagenome ERZ504617 (study PRJEB26092, sample SAMD00036337) | human gut metagenome | host: Homo sapiens | study: EMG produced TPA metagenomics assembly of... | reverse complement strand
TCTACCTTGTTGATAAGGTACCGGGTAAATAGTAATGGTGATTTGTGTTGAAAGTGGAAGCATCCCATTCTTCAGCACGTACCTCTTTTACTTTTTCCAAACGTACCAGTTCGAACCAGCGTTTCATTTCTGCAAAGAATTCCCAACCTCGTTCGTTGGATACGGCTGCTAAGAATGCGGTAGGTTCGGTTGTTGTGGTCAGTTCTATTTGCCTGTCTTGATAACCGGCGCGTTTCTGTACCTCCTGGATAGCATTCAGGGCATCTTGGTTCACAGAGTTTGTAGCACGGGTAGAAGCTTCGGCGTACATTAAAAGAACTTCTGCATAGCGGTAAATACAAGTTATACCGTTTGATTGTGCACTTTTACCGGGGGCTCCTTCGTCATAATCATAGTACTTGGAGATGGCGGGAAGTTTGTCTGCACTTTCGGTATATGGGATAATCTCTCCGCTTTTTATTTTCCATTCTGTCATATAGTTCCATTCTTTGCGGTCATCATTGGGATACGCCTTGAAGAAATCTTCATTGCCGTAATAGTCTGCCCATCCTGCATTAGGAGAATAATCGCTCGGATAGTAAGATTTACCGTAGTTACTTGCTATCTTATGTTTGGCACTATGCTGCAGGGCAAACATTACTTCGTTGGTTTCTGTTTTCTTGTCTTCTTTCCATAAATCGGAATATTCGGCTGTCAGTACAAGACCGGCTTGGGCCTTATTGTCCATGATTTCTTTGGCTTGGGCTGCTGCCAGACCGTAATATTCGGTTCCTTTGTTTAACGGCCATCCTGCCATTGTCATATAAGCATCTGCCAAGCATGCTTTTGCGGCCCATTTTGAGGGAGTGCTGTTGCCGCTACGTCCTTTGTTGGGCAACCATTCGGTAGCTGTAGTCAGACTGGGAATAATCGCTTTATCGTATATTTCGGCAACTGATGTTCTTGGCATGGTGATGGTTGCCTCATCGTTTTCCAGTAATAAAGGCACATCGCCATACAGACGGGTCAGATAGAAATAGGAAAGACCGCGCATGAAATAGGCTTCGCCCAATACTTCTTTAAATGCTTTGGCTTCTTTTTCGTTGGTGGGGATAGTAGTTCCCTTGATAATTTTGTTGGAACTGCTGATGACCTTATAGAACAGGGTCCAAGTAGTTGAGAAGTCAGCATCATTAGCTGTAAGATTCGGAGTCAGTCTGCTATAATAAGCCAGTTCGTTATTGGCCTTGGCTGCACGGTAGGTAATATCATCCGCACATACATTGATGCGTTGCAGACGGCTGTTGAATCCGTAATTTCCTTGCCATAAATCGCTGTAAAGGGCGTCTGCCGCTTTTTCAAGGCTTGCTTGGTCTACCGTATTCCAGTATTCTTCTTCTGTGATAAAGGATTCGGGTTCTTGTGTGAGGTCTACGCAAGAGGTCGTCAGTAATAAACTTCCGGCAACTGCTGTTAAATATATTAATTTCTTCATGTTGTTCTTATTTAAGTAGGTTATTCATTAGAATGAGAAATTCAGACCGATTAAATAATTGCGGCTGTTAGGATAGGCTCCCCAATCAACACCTTGTACCAAAGGACTACCCATAGTAGCTTCTGGGTCCAGACCGGAGTATTTGGTGATGTGGAACGGATTCTGTACGGAGGCATATACACGCAGGTTGTTGATACCCAATGAACGGCAGGTTGCTTCAGGAAGAGTATAACCTAATGTGATGCTTTTCATCTTGATGAAACTTCCGTTTTCAACGAAACGCGTGCTGAAGAAGTCTTTATTTTCAGTTCCGCCTTTCACGAATCCCGGTATATCTGTATTGGTGTTGGTCGGTGTCCAACGGTTCAGCAACTCGCGCATAGGGGTTACGCCTGCCATTTGTTGGCTCTTAATCAGGTTATATCCCATTTGGTGAGTGGCATTGTAGATGTCAAATCCATGGAAACCTACTACGAAGAACGAGAAGTCAAAGTTTTTGTAATTGAATGTATTGTTCCAGCCCCAGTTGAATGTCGGTTGTCCGCATCCGATAATGCCTTGGTCTGCATCATTGTATACGCCGTCTTTGTTGACATCTACATATTTGGAGTTACCCGGTTTTACTTTGTACACTTCTCCGTTGGTTTTGCCGTTTGTTTGACCATTGGCATCTACGAATGGAGCATTTACATCATCCTCCTGCCATACTCCTGCGAATGTGTATCCCCAGAATGAACCTAACTTCTCTCCTTCAATCATTTGGAATATCTGGTTTTGGAAGTTTCCGGCCTGTTGTTGGCGGTGGTTGGCTGTCGGAATCTTGTTGAACGTACCTTTGTTGTGAGATAACGTCAGGTCTGTGTGCCAGCTGAATTCTTTATCACTGAAAGGATCTGCACTGATTGTAAACTCAACACCTGTGTTCTTGATTTCACCTGCGTTATCAAGGATGGCAGTATATCCCATGTGTGAGGGACGTGCCACTTCCAGCAAAATATCTTTTGACAATTTGCTATACCAGTCTGCTGTTAAGCGTACGCGACCGTTCAGAATACCGAAATCAACTCCGACATTGAACTGGTCGTTGCGTTCCCATTTTAGGAAAGGAGCAGCCGGTCGGTCTATCTTATAGGCGGTAGAAGAACTCCCGTTTGGAGTAGTAACGGTAACAGGCGTCATTTTGGAATAGATACGGTAAGCCTCTACAGCTTGGTTTCCTACGGAACCGTATCCCAAACGGAGTTTCAGTTGGTCGATGAAACTGTTCTCCTTCAAGAAATTTTCTTGCTTCAAATCCCATGCCAATGCAGCAGAAGGGAAGTAACTCCATTTATCTTTCAGACGTGAGGAACCATCAGCACGGATAGAGGCGGTAAGCATGTAACGGTTCATGAATACATAGTTGACACGTAACATTCCTGACATAAGGGTATTGATGCTGCGGTCGGATGCAATGGCTGCGAGGTTTGAATCGGACCATGCCAGATTATTGACACCGATCATGTCGATATAGTCTAAGTTATATCCTGTACCGGTATGGTTGTAGTTGTTGTCATAAGACTGCTCGAATACGGCAGTTGCATTGATACGGTGATTTTCATTGAATTCCTTTACATAACTCAAAGTATTGGTATTCAGCCATGAAGTATTCCAATAGCTACGTGCCTGTCCTTGAGTCAGACTGTTTTTGTAGGAATAATAACTGTCTTCGTTTTCTACCGAAGTATTCAGTCTGTTATCAAAAAGCACGCCTAGTTGAGAGCGGAAACTCAAACCGTCCAGAATATCGAACTGGACATAGCCCTGTATGCGGTTATTGATTGTTTTGTTAGAGTTGCTGGATTCCCAGATGTATCCCATAGGATTGTATGACTTGCCACCATCGAAGAAGCTATTGTTATATTCTCCTTCTTCGTTTTTGGGTTCGATGGTACTTGGAAAGTACATGCTTTGCTGTATCAAGCCATCGTATTCGGTAATACGGGGTTTGCTTGTTTCACGATAGTGACCGTATATATTCAAACCTGCTTTCAGCCATTTCTTGATTTTGGTATCTACCTTTAAACGCCAGCTGTAGATTTGGCTTCCTGATTCTTTAATGATACCTTGGTCGTCCTGATAACGGAGAGAGGCTAAGAACGTTGTTTTTTCACCACCACCGGCAATGGAAAGTTCATAGTTCTGAGTAACTGCCGGGCTGCGGAAAATTTCTCTTGAATAGTCATATCCTGCCTTGCCGGATTTGAATGCTTCGAGTTGTTCCGGGCTGTAAAAATGATTATCGCCATAGCCAAAGTATTCTTTACCGTAATCGTTTACCAAGTTGGCATATTCGTACGGAGAGAGGTTATCGGGGTATTTGGCAACGGTTTTAATATTGGCAAATGCGTTGAAAGAGACTGTTAGCTTATCCTTTTCAGGATTTTTGGTCGTTACCAGGATAACACCATTGGCACCGCGTGAACCGTATACGGCTGTTGCTGAAGCGTCTTTTAATACCTCAATGGAGGCGATATCCGCAGGGTTCAATGACTGGAGAGAACCACCGATGAATCCGTCAATTACAACAAGCGGTCCTGTTTCTGCCGTAATGGAGTTGATACCACGGACGCGGATGGTGTTGTCGCCGCTGGGGTCACCGGAACCTGAAAGTACGGATACACCGGCCATACGTCCTTGCAAGGCATCGGATACATTACCTGTCGGGGTACTTTTTAATGCATCGGCTGTCTTTACGGAAGCCACAGCACCGGTCAAGTCACTTTTACGTTGAACGCCATAGCCCACTACCACCACTTCTTGCAATAATTGACTGTCTTCACTTAGCATTACGTTAATATGCGTTTTGCCGGCTACTGCTATTTTTTGGGTCTGATAACCGATATACGAGAATACAAGAGTCGCATTGGACGGTACGTTGGGAAGTGTGTAATTTCCGTCAATGTCTGTAATACATCCGTTGCTGGTTCCTTCCACTTGTATGGAAGCCCCAATCACAGGACCTAAATTGTCACTTACTGTACCATGTTACTGTAATGTTTTGTGCATTAGCTTGTGTGGCGAATAGCACAAAGAGCAACATAATACCTAATGTTTTGAATAGATTAGATTTCTGTTTCATAAATATTAATTTAATTGGTTATTTAAAAAAAGGCTTTTATCAGTCTTGTTCAAAATCGGAAAATCTCTTCGCAAAAGTATAGGCTAATAAAGGTAGAGATATTCACTAATTGTCCGCAAATAATCTGATATTGTACATTATCTGCGGATAATCGGTATTCTGCCTGGGTCCTTATTTACTTGGTTTTTGCAGCTTTTACTTTTTCCAACAGAATAGCCAGCTCTTTTACTTTATCTGGGTGATTTCCAGCCAAATTCTCTTTTTCGGAAGGGTCTACAGATAAGTCATAAAGTTGTGGCTGGGGATTGTTTCCCGTTTCCATTTTAGTCCAATGTTCCAAAGCCGGTTTGTCACTCGGTTCGATGTATTTCCAGTTATTCTGAATGATGGATAGAGTATTATTCAGGTTCTGTTGTACCACATAGTCGCACCCGATGGTGTCCGTGCCAAGGAAGTTGTTGAGTTGGTCGCGGCTGTCAGGGGCAACACCTGTAGGAAGTGCATGATTCAGCAGGGTTGCAAATGAAGCATATACATCAATCATGGAGAATGGAGCCTGTTGTTTGCCCGGTTTGATACCATTCGGCCAGCGTACGATAAATGGAATACGGGTTCCGGCATCGAATGCGCTATACTTGCCGCCCCGGTAATGTTTCATGGGGGTGTGACCGTTCAGCAATTCAAAGGCCTGGTCTTGATAACCATCATCAATGACGGGACCGTTGTCGCTGCATAATACGAAGATTGTATTATCAGCAATATCCAGACTATCGAGGGTGTGCATGATCTCGCCGACTGTCCAGTCCAGTTGTAAAATAACGTCACCACGCGGTCCTAAACCGCTTTTCCCTGCAAAACGCGGATGAGGGACTCGGGGAACGTGTACATCTTGTGTACCCATATACAGGAAGAAAGGTTCGTTTTTATGTGCAACGATAAAATCTTTGGCTTTTCCGGTAATGATATCTGCAATATCTTCATCCACCCAAAGAGCGGATTTGCCACCGGTCATCCAGCCGATACGGGGGATACCGTTGATGATGGTATTATTATGTCCCTGGCTGGGTTTCATCTTTACCAATTCAGGATTTTCAAGTCCTGTAGGCCAGTCGCCCACTTTGTGCTGGTAGCTGACAGTAATGGGATCTTGGGGATCAAGCCCTACAACATGGGCATTTTCTACGAACACACAAGGAACCCTGTCTACTGTGGCAGGAATGATAAATTCATAGTTGAAGCCTATGTCTTGAGTATTCGGCCTGATTTCGCGATTGAAGTCCGTGCCACCTTTAGGACCTAACCCCAAATGCCATTTGCCGACGGCTCCGGTGTAATAGCCTTCCTCCTTGAACATATCGGCCATTGTGACACAAGCTGTATCAATAATCAGTTCGGAATTACCCGGTGCAATGCCTGTGTTCTCTTGCCGCCAGGGATACATACCTGTAAGCAGTCCGAAGCGGGAAGGGGTACTTGTGGAAGAGGTGGCATATGCATTGGTGAATTGCATACCCTGACCGGCAAGGCGGTCTATATTCGGGGTACTTATTTTAGTGGCACCGTAGCAGCTGAGGTCGCCGATGCCCAAGTCGTCAGCGATCAGGTAGATAACATTAGGCTTTTGCGGTTGGTCACTCTTGGCTTCTTGTTTAGACGGATTGCCACATCCTATCAAAAGGACCGTACTTGGAAGATACGGTAGAAGATTAGATAAATATTTCATAGCCTTTGGACTTTAAAGTTTTATTCCAAGTCCAAAGATATGCGCTATCTTCCGGTCTGTGTGTATAAAAGAGTACACACGGAATCATAAAAAGTACAAAAGTGCAGAATTCTTATTTTTCATTTACTGCTTCTTCCTCGTCTTTATCAGCTTCCTCTCCTTTGCGATAAGCCAGCGGACTGACATGGTAGATGTCCTTAAAGCACTTGCTGAAGTAGCGTGAGGAACTGAATCCTATCTTATCGGAAATTTCCGTAATGTTCAGTTCCGGGTTATTGCGCAACATCAAAGCACCTTTCTTCAAACGGATAGTCAGTATAAATTCGTTTGGGGTTTGTCCTGTAATGGCTTTCAGTTTGGTGAACAGGTTGGTGCGCGCCATTGCCATTTCTCTGGCAAAGACATTGACATTGAATTCTGTGTCGTCCAGGTGTTGTTCGATGATGGACATGGCACGGTCCAGAATGTCTTTGTCAATCGGATTGGTAGCAAGCATATGTGCAGCCGTTTGCGGTTGCTTGCTGAATTTTTCCTGTAAGAGGATGCGTGAATTCACCAGGTTGTTGCAGCGGGATATCAGTAAGTTTGTATTGAACGGTTTGGTTATGTAATCGTCCGCGCCGATCCGCAATCCTTCGATATTCAATTCAATGGCGGTGCGTGCAGTCAATAACACTACGGGGATATGGCAGGTGTTGAAATCCGTTTTTATGAGTTTGCATAGTTCTGTACCCGACATTTTGGGCATGACCACATCGCTTACTACAATGCAGGGCATTTCACTGCGTACCAGTTCCCAGCCTTCTTCTCCGTTGGCTGCCATCAATATCTGATAGAATGGCTTGAAGATGTTGGCAAGCATTTCGCGTATGGACTCATTATCCTCTACAATCAATAGTTTGGCATCCGGAATACGTTTGATGGGAGCGTTCTCTTCCAGTTCGGTTTTCAGGAAAGCATCTGCTTCGGATTTGGAAATTTCAATCTGATGTACGCAATCCGGTTTCCGGTTGATTTGTTCTTCTGTAAAGAATTCGTTACCCAAGCGCAGTGTAACGATAAAGCTCGTACCTTTGCCAAGTTCGCTTTCTACACGGATGGAGCCATGATGTAATTCTATAATACCTTTGGTCAAAGCCAGTCCTATACCGGTGCCGCTCTTGCCGGCATCAGTGGAATCAGCCGGTTCTATCTGATAGAAGCGGTCGAATATCTTATCTATCTCTTTTGCATCGATACCGCTTCCCGTATCTTTTACACGGATTATAACGTTATTTCCTTCTTTCTTTACACTGAGCGTAATGGTATCTTCTTTTTCCGTATGTTTGATGGCATTGGATAAGAGGTTATTGATAACTTTCTGCATTTGTTTTTGGTCGTACCATACTTCGAGTTCGTCAGTCTCTTTTTCAAAATTGAAGTTGATTTGTTTGGCGCTGGCATATTCAAGGAACAGCAGATAGTTTTCATACAGGAAATTTACGATGTTGTGCGGGCTGACTTTAATCTTCATATGGCCCTGTTCCTGCTTGCGGAAGTCGAGTAATTCGGTTATTAGCTCGCGTAGCTGGATACTGTTTTTATAAATGCCCAATATCTTGTTGTAGATGGCAGGTGTGAAGTTCTGTAATTGTAGCAAGGTTTCTACCTGAGCCACAATAAGAGTCAGAGGAGTACGGAACTCATGCGAGATGTTGGTGAAGAAGCGCAATTTGGACTGGTTCAGCGCTTCTACATCCTGAATATGTTTCTGTTCGTATTTCAAAGATTCGCGTAGTTTGATTTTTGATTTGTAGGCGCGTATCAGATACCACAGAACCGCTCCTGTTATGATAATATATATAAAGTAGGCAAGTGTTGTTTTGTAGTACGGCGGCAATACATGAATGGTGAGCTGTGCTTGCGGACAAAGGTTTTCGTCTTTTCCTTCCGGCTTAATGAGCAATGTGTAAGTGCCTGCATTCAAATTGGTGTAAGTAATGGTATGCAGCCCGCGTGTGCTTGTCCATTCATTGGAAAAGCCTTCCAGTCTGTAAATAATATCGTCTTTGTTGGCGGGTATGTAATTGGATGTGGCAAACTCTATACTGAACATGCTTTGGTCTGCATTGAGGGTTATCTCTCCGGTGTGGCATAAGGAGTGCTGCAAGATGCCGGTTTTATCTCCTACAGAGATTTCCCTACCGTTGACGATGAGCCGTGAGAGGATAATCTTATAAGGTTTTGGGGTAAAGTTCAGTTCCATTTCATGGAAAGAAATCATGCCTTGTATGCCTCCCAGAAATATTTCACCGTCGCAGGTAACACAGAGTGCATTTTCGTTGACGGCTGTCAACGGGAAGCCGTTTTCGGCACTGTAATTATTAAAAGTCTTATTTTTGTAGTTGAAGATGGAGAACCCTTCGTTGGTGATGAGCAGTAATTTGCCGCTGCTGGGAGATTCTTGCGTTTCATAAATGCAGTCACTGGCCAGACCATTCCTCTCCTTGTCGAAATTTTCAAAATCATTGCTTGCGGGGCGATATAAGTCCAGACCGCTACCCGAGGTGGAGAACCACAGGTTGCCTTTGCTATCTTGCGTTATATTGTTCACATTGTTATTGCTGAGGCTGTTCGGGTTGGTGGCATCATGGCGGTAGTTTGTCAACTTGCGAGTATCAAAACGATAGCTGAATACCCCCTCTCCGGTGGCAGCAATCCATAATGTGCCTTCCGAATCGAATGTGACATCCGCTATCATTTTAATGGATTTTCCCTCTTTGCTATCTTTGAACAGCTGTTGGCATTGTCCGTTAGCGGGGTTAAAGAGGCATACTCCATTTTGTGTGGCTACAATCAGCAGGCTTTTGTAGGGAATGATATCGCGGATAATGTCCGACGGCAGAGTGGCCGGATTACCTTCTTCCATACGGTAATGGGTAAAATGCCCTGAACGTATATCCAGTTTGTTGAGACCGCCCAAATGAGTGCCTATCCATATAATTTCTTTATCGGCATCATAATAAAGCGCTTTTACATTATTATGCGAAATGCTGTTGCGTCCTTCCTGCGGACGATACCATTTGAACTCGCGTGTGCGGCGGTTATAATAATTCAGCCCACCGCCTTCGGTTCCTATCCACAGATTGCCATCTTTATCCTCAATGGTGCGTCCCACAACCGGGTTGCTCAGCCCTTTCTTCTCGTTGGAAGAGTAGGAATAACGGGTGTAGATTTCATATTCCGGATTGAAGTAGTTGACGCCGCCGAAATAGGTTCCCAGCCAAAGTGTACCTTGGTTATCTTTTACGATACACCAGATGGAAGAGTGGGTGAGTCCGTCGGCCTGTGTGTCACTGGCCGTATGGTTTTGGAACAATCCGGTGATTTTATTGTATCGGTTTAATCCGTTGAAAGTACCTATCCATATATTGCCCAGATTGTCCTCACAGCAAGCCCTGACGAAATTGGAGGAGAGACTGTGTGGGTTCTTGGCATTGTATTTGAAGTTCTTTATTGCCCCGTCTGCCTTTACACGGAACAATCCTTCTTCCCAGCTGCCAATCCACAATTCACCTTCGCTGTCCTGATAAAAACTGGTGATATTTCCTTTCTGAATGGGGTGCGTCAGCTCTTTTTTGTCAATATTCAGGCAATATACGCCACCGGTTGTTGTTCCCAGCCATAGTATACCCTTATTGATGTGTATACAGACTATTTCCAGATTCCGGTCCGGGAGTTGATAGTAAAGGTCGAAATTCCCAGTTTCCTCGTTATAACGGTATATTTCATTCTTTTTGCCGATAAAAAGTCCGTCATTATAATAAATACTATTGATGTTGCCTTGTATTAGCGTAGTGAATTTTTGGGTGGCAAGGTTGAATTCCGCCACTCCTTCGGTGCAGAGCAGATATATTTTTCCGTTATGATTGCCCGTAATGCGGGATACGGTATTGCAGAAAAGACTGTTGGGATTGTTCTTCTGTAGCTTGTAGGTCTGTATGTCGTCTCCGTTGTAGCGGTTCAACCCTTCTCGTGTACCAATCCATAAGATACCGTTTTCATCAACATATAAGCTGTTTACGGAAAAACTGAGATAATCCGTCATCGGTGGTAAGGTGATTAAAGGTTATGTTCTGCCCATATACATTTGCGAAAGCCGCACTCGCTAAAATAAAGAATAATCTGATGATAAGCTTCTGCACGTTGAGTTATTTTTAAGGTTTCAGTTACAAATATAGAAATATTTTGTACAAAGATTCTCATTTATTATTTGGATTTTGCGGCTATGTTTGTTTAAATGTATATTTTTGGATGTTCATCGGACAATAATAAACTTACTATATGTAATAAAGAGCGTATATTTGTATCAT
>ENA-OQDT01002081-OQDT01002081.1-human-gut-metagenome-genome-assembly--contig:-NODE-2081-length-10673-cov-3.419496_pt1 | contig 10673 bp, 12 predicted proteins | sample MGYA00242786_ERZ504617 | MGnify/ENA primary metagenome ERZ504617 (study PRJEB26092, sample SAMD00036337) | human gut metagenome | host: Homo sapiens | study: EMG produced TPA metagenomics assembly of... | reverse complement strand
ACAGGTATTTTTCAGTGGGATGCAGGGAAGAAGAAATATTATCCGGTGAAAATGTTCTGAATAATAAAGTGACGATTCAGCAGGTGCTGAACAGTTACCAATCAGGCATAAACTGGGTTTGACAGGAGAGATATGGAATACCTGAAGATAGAGGGTGAGTTTCCAAAACTTGCCAACTGTGCAGTAACAATGGGAAAATTTGACGGGATCCACCGTGGCCACAGGAAACTGGTTGAGAAGATCAGGGAGCGGAAGACACTTGGAGAACAGGCTGTCCTTTTTGCCATTGATGCTTCCAGCAATATGATCCTTACCAGCCAGGAACGGGCTTCCCTTCTTGAAAAGCTTGGCGTGGATGTGCTGGTAGAATGCCAGTTAAATGACAGGATCCGGCATATGAAGGCTGAGAATTTTATAAAAGAGATTCTTATGGGAGATCTTGGGGCATCCTACGTAGTAGTGGGAGAGGACAACCGGTTTGGCTTCGAGCGGAAGGGTACGCCCCGGCTTCTTATGGAATTTGGAGAAAAGTATGGCTTTGATGTGGAAATCCTTTCCAAAGAAATGGATGGGCATAGGAAGATCAGCAGTACCTATATCAGAGAAGAACTGAAAAAAGGAAATATGGAGAAAGTCACTTCCCTTATGGGAAGGGATTATTTTGTGGAAGGCCAGGTGGTACATGGCAGGGGAATGGGACATAAGGTTCTGCTTCCCACTACCAATCTCGTGCCTCCCAGGACCAAGATCCTGCCGCCAAACGGTGTGTATGTGACAAGCTCTTATTTCGGGGATAAGATATACCACGGAATTACCAACATTGGCTGTAAGCCTACGGTTGGTGAGAGCTTTATAGGGGTGGAAACCTATCTTTTTGACTGTAAGGAAGATCTCTACGGAGAGGAATGCCGGGTGGATTTCAAAAAGTTTTTGAGGCCGGAACGGAAATTTCCCTCTCTTGAGGCGCTGAAGAGCAGACTTCTGGCGGATGCAGAGGATGGCCGGAGATATTTTGAGAAAACTGAGAAATAATATCGGGAAGAAAAACGAAAAAAACAGTTTACAGAATTTGGCGGGTATGCTATACTAGGCAAGGTGTGAGCAGGTTTAGTCCTTGCGTTCACATATCAGACAGCCCATATTCAGGGGTTGGACACTCCGACCGTCTCTTAATATGCGGCGATTACGTCCCCACAGGAATACCTGCATGGGAGACCATTAAGAATAATAAGGAGGAAATCAAGATGATTTCAAAAGAAAAGAAAACAGCAATTATGAAAGAGTATGCAAGATGTGAGGGAGATACTGGTTCACCAGAGGTACAGGTAGCTGTTCTTACTGCAAGAATCCAGGAGCTTACTGAGCATTTACAGAACAACCACAAGGATCATCATTCCAGACGTGGTCTGCTGAAAATGGTAGGTCAGAGACGTGGACTGTTAGCTTACTTAAAGAAAACAGACATCGAAAGATACCGTGCACTGATTGAGAAATTAGGTTTAAGAAAATAATTAGTATGCGGAAGGGGCGGATATCCATCCGCCCTATTTTAAGATGTAAGGAAAGTTATGATTGTTCACAGACAAGCTTCCTACCGGAGCTTTTGTGGATAGTGACAAGTGTCACAATAGAGGCACTATTGTCTGTAAGGGCGACCTGACAGATAAAGATTTCCGAGACTTCTGAAAAGGACATTTGAAGAAACCTGTCTACAGCAATATCAAATGTGTTTTTCAGTCGTTTCGGACTTCTGTTGTGACAGAGGCAAAGAGAGCTGCAATATACGTTGGTCAGAACTGGTTTTCACAGTTTCTGCAGAAGTGTAGGGTGGCTTCAGATCAATATTTTATATGAAAAAGGAGAGAAGACATGTACAAAAGTTATTCCATGGAATTAGCTGGAAGAACACTTACCGTAGATATCGGACGTGTTGCGAAACAGGCCAATGGCGCAGCACTTATGCATTATGGTGATACCACTGTACTTGCTACAGCAACTGCATCCAAGGAGCCAAGAGAGGGAATCGAATTTTTTCCCGTTAAGCGTTGAATATGAAGAGAAAATGTACGCCGTAGGAAAGATTCCGGGCGGTTTCAATAAGAGAGAGGGAAATGGCAAGCGAGCACGCAATCCTTACCTCCCGTGTTATCGACAGACCTATGCGTCCTCTGTTCCCGAAGGATTACAGAAACGATGTAACACTGGTAGACATGGTTATGTCTGTAGATCCGGAGTGCAACCCGGAGATCCCGGCTATGCTTGGTTCTTCCCTTGCTACCTGTATTTCTGATATTCCATTTGATGGCCCATGTGCAACGACACAGATCGGCCTGATCAATGGAGAGTATGTTGTGAACCCTACACTGGCTCAGAAGGATATTTCTGACCTTCAGCTGACAGTAGCTTCCACAAGAGATAAGGTTATCATGATCGAGGCCGGTGCCAACGAGGTTCCGGAGGATCAGATGATCGAGGCTATTTATAAAGCACATGAAGTAAACCAGGAAATCATCAGATTCTTCGATCAGATCATCGCTGAGTGCGGGAAAGAGAAACACAGCTATGAGTCCTGTGCAGTTCCTCAGGAGCTGTTTGATGCCATCAAGGAGATCGTTCCTCCGGAAGAAATGGAAGTTGCCGTATTCTCTGATGACAAGCAGACAAGAGAGAACAACATTGCAGAGATTACAGACAAGCTGAAAGAAGCTTTCGCAGAGAAAGAGGAGTGGCTTGCTGTTCTTGGTGAGGCTGTTTACCAGTATCAGAAGAAGACCGTTCGTAAGATGATCCTGAAAGATCACAAACGTCCGGACGGCCGTGCGATCACACAGATCCGTCCTCTGGCAGCAGAGGTTGATATCATCCCGAGAGTACATGGCTCCGCTATGTTCACCCGTGGACAGACTCAGATCTGTACGATCACTACTCTGGCACCTCTTGCAGAGGCACAGAGAATTGACGGACTTGACGAGTTTGAGACAAGCAAGAGATATATGCATCACTACAATTTCCCGTCCTATTCTGTAGGTGAGACAAAGCCATCCAGAGGACCGGGACGCCGTGAGATCGGTCATGGAGCACTTGCTGAGAGAGCACTTGTACCGGTGCTTCCAAGCGTAGAAGAATTCCCATATGCAATCCGTACTGTATCTGAGACCTTTGAGTCAAACGGATCTACCTCCCAGGCAAGTATCTGTGCATCCACCATGTCTCTTGAGGCTGCCGGTGTACCGATTAAGAAGCCGGTTGCAGGTATTTCCTGTGGTCTTGTAACAGGTGACACAGATGATGATTATATCGTTCTTACTGATATCCAGGGTCTTGAGGACTTCTTTGGCGACATGGACTTCAAGGTAGCCGGAACTCATGACGGTATCACAGCGATTCAGATGGATATTAAGATCCACGGTCTTACAAGACAGATCGTAGAAGAAGCAATCAGACGTACTAAGGAAGCAAGAGAGTACATCCTTAACGAAGTTATTGAGAAATGTATCCCTGCACCTCGTACAACTGTTGGAAAATATGCTCCGAAGATCATCCAGATCCAGATCGATCCTCAGAAGATCGGTGATGTTGTTGGACAGAGAGGTAAGACCATCAACACCATCATCGAGCGCACAGGCGTTAAGATCGATATCACAGATGAGGGTGCTGTATCTATCTGCGGCGTAGATGATAAGAACATGCAGGAAGCAAAGCGCATGGTTGAGATCATTGCTTCTGACTTCGAGCAGGGACAGATCCTTACCGGACAGGTTGTAAGCATCAAGGAGTTTGGCGCATTTGTTGAGTTCGCACCTGGCAAAGAGGGAATGGTTCACATTTCCAAGATCTGCAAGGAGAGAATCAACCGCGTAGAGGATGTTCTTACACTTGGAGATAAAGTGACTGTTGTATGCCTTGGAAAAGACAAGATGGGAAGAATGAGCTTCAGCATCAAGGATGTTCCGGCAGAGGCAAAATAAGAATAAAATGCAAGGCCACTGTGTAGGAAAAGCACAGTGACAGCTTGGGGGATGCCGGACAGATGTGCCCGGCATTCTTTATATCCGCTGCAGAGCCGGAGCTTTGGAAAATGCGTCTGCACGGGATAAACAGGAGGAAACATGAAGAGAATTGCAAAATTTCATAAAGTAAGTAAAGAGCGCTTTGTGGCAGACTGGATGGATGCTTTTGAAGGCGTGTCTGCTGACGAGGCAGAGAAGATTTATGAGGGAATCCGTCTTCCAAGACGGGCTACTGCCGGAAGCGCAGGCTATGATTTCTTTTCCCCGGCTGATTTACCATTAAGCCAGGAGAGACCATCAAGATTCCGACCGGGATCCGTGTGGAGATGGATCAGGAGTGGGTGCTGAAATGCTATCCAAGAAGCGGCCTGGGATTTAAATTCCGTCTGCAGCTGAATAATACGGTAGGGATTATTGACAGCGATTATTTTTATTCTGACAATGAAGGTCATATTTTTGCCAAGCTGACAAATGACACCAATGAGAATAAAGTGGTAGAATTGAAGGCAGATACAGGCTTTATGCAGGGAATCTTCGTTGAGTATGGGATTACCGTAGATGATGCTGTGACAGATGTGAGAAATGGCGGGTTTGGAAGTACGACGAAGTAACCCGCTGCGGCACCCTCGCAGTTTTATGGGAAATACAAAAGCAGGTAAATGTGATGAATTTATCAATCACAGATACCTGCTTTTATTGTTCTTAAGCTTTTTTCAAATTTTGCAGAAAGCCTTTTTCAAACAGGCTCCCGCAGGAAATCTCTTTAAAGACCACCGGGAAGATTACTTTGATGCTCCCGCAGGAAATTTCTTTAAAGATCACCGGAGAGATTACTCTAAAGGTGTTCCGGCAGCTTCTGCTTCCCGCGCATTCTGTAAAACAGTGTCAAATGCGATAGCAGCCTTATTGTACTCTTCGTCGCTTTCAATATTGGAAAGCATGGGAGCACCCTCTGCAGTGCGGGTGAAGGAATACAGATAAACTTCACCGTCATGATTCTGGCCCTCTTCGTCAAGAGGAAGAAGCGCAATATACTCCTTTGCATCTACCGGGAAAATGGTAAGGATGGCGCATTCTACCTCAGTATCATCCTCCATGGTAAGAGTAATGGTGCTGTGCTGGTTTGCGTCAGTGCTGCATCCGCCGCATGTGGAACAGTCGGAACCGCCGCAGGATGAGCTGCTTCCACAGCTGCTGCAGGAGTTTGTCATATCTGAATCACTCATTAAAAATACCTCACTTTATAAAAAATTTGTATTTATATGTTACCTGTGAAAAAGCATGTTCATGCTGTAAAACAAGGTAACACCGGGACTTCTTTAGCTTCATTTTCACTGGTAACGGTATGCCCGGACAATATTTAGATTGTACCAGAAAAATAGGGTTTTGTGAATAGGGAAATCTGTGTTATAATGAAGAAAGTGTTAGAATATATTGAATATTCACAGGCAATATCCTATGAGAGGTTTTGGGTGAATGAAGTTCACTGGAAACTTTGAAAAAATGGGCAAAATCATGTACAGAAGGATTTTTGTGCATCATATAAATTTTTACAGATTGGAGAACAACATGAAGCTTGTATCATGGAACGTAAATGGAATCCGTGCCTGTATCACCAAGGGCTTTGAAGAAAGCTTTGCGAAGTTGGATGCAGACATTTTCTGCCTTCAGGAGACCAAATGTCAGGAGAACCAGGTGAAGCTGGAGCTTCCAGGTTATTATCAATATTGGAATTATGCGAACCGCAAGGGATATTCCGGAACAGCTGTTTTTACGAAAAAAGAGCCGTTGTCCGTGACCTACGGACTTGGAATAGAGGAACACGATAAAGAAGGCCGTGTGATCACTGCAGAGATGGACGATTTTTATCTGGTTACCGTATATACGCCCAATTCCCAGTCAGAGCTTCGAAGACTGGAATACCGCATGGAATGGGAAAGAGATTTCCTGGCTTATCTTCTGAAGCTTCAGGAGAAAAAGCCTGTGATCTGCTGTGGAGACATGAATGTGGCACATCAGGAAATTGACCTGAAGAACCCTAAGACCAACCGAATGAACGCAGGCTTCACAGATGAAGAGAGAGCCTGCTTTACCAGAACTCTGGAAGCTGGATTTATTGATACATTTCGTTACTTTTTATCCGGAGCTTGAGGGCGCCTACTCCTGGTGGTCTTACCGATTTAAGGCAAGAGAGAAGAATGCCGGATGGAGAATTGACTATTTTATCACCTCTCCGTCCTTGAAAGAGAATCTGGAGGATGCGAAGATCCACAGCGAGATAATGGGGTCCGACCATTGTCCGGTAGAGCTGGATCTGAAATTTTAGACCATAGGGAGTCCTGTATGGCAGGATCTGGGGATAAACAGATATTATCGGATGATTTTATTTCATGAGAAAGATTGCATTGTGCAGATTCCCTTTGGGAAACGTGCTCTGTGTACAAAAATGGCTACAGACGAGACAGCAGACAAAGACAGGAGGGCTTATAAAGTGCCAATACCGGGAAATAAGAGCGTGGTTGTGACATACGGTTATCCTCTTTTACTTGGGGTAACCCAGATGGCAGATGGATATAATTTTGCAGTGGAAGCGGAAGAGGATTCCGAGGTTTACCTGCTCCTTTACAGGAAGAGGGGAAGAGAGCCCTTTTATGAGCTCCTTCTGGATGAAAAATATCGTACAGGACGGATTTTTTCTGTCTTTATGAAAAAATTAAATGTAACCAATCTGGAGTACAATTTTAAGATAAACGGGGAAATCTATCTGGATCCCTGTGCCAGCAGGATCAGCGGAAGAGAGCATTTTGGGGCAGCGTGGGAGGAAGATCCACACAAGGTGCGCTGCGGCTTCTGGTCCGGAAATGGTTATGACTGGGGGGATGAGAAAGCACCGGAAACAGACTTTGAAGATATGATCCTCTATAAAGTACATGTTCGGGGATACACCAGGCAGGCTAAGCTGCCGACAGGTCTCCGGGGAACTTTTTCCGGTCTGGTACAGATGATCCCATACTGGCAGGAGCTTGGCATTAATACAGTAGAGCTTATGCCGGCCTATGAATTTATGGAGGTGGTTCCGCCAAAGGAGCCAGACGGTTTGGTTTCCCAGAAGGGGAAAAAAGACGAGGTAAATTACTGGGGATATGGAAATGGTCTTTATTTCGCGCCAAAGAGTGCTTATTGCGCTACCCGGGATCCCCACAGGGAATTTTGTGACATGATCAGGGCTTTTCACAAAGCAGGGATTGGCTGTATCATGGAAATGTATTTTCCGGCGGAGGTTAATCCTTTAATGGCACTTCGTGCAGTGCAGTTCTGGAAACAGAATTATCATGTGGACGGCTTTCATATTCTGGGAGAAGGGGGCACCTCTTAATTTGATCATATACTTCTATGGACGAGAATATAGGTGCTTTAAAGAATACGGGCTTTGAAATAGACCTCAAGGGAATGCTTATACACACCCGTGACTTTATGTGGCGTATGGGAGTCAACCTTACGCACTACAAGACGTGGTGACCGACCTTCCGCTGAAAGACATGCCGTTACCGGAGTTACCCGCCTGAAGGAAGGGCGTTCGGTCTATGACTTCTATCTGCGCGAATGGGCAGGGGTAGACCCGGACAACGGCGACCCGCTGTGGTATAAGAACGTGAAGGATGAGCAGGGCAATATCACCGGACGCACCACCACCAATGACTATGCTCAGGCTGATTATTACTATGTGGACAAATCCTCGCTCCCTAAGGTGTATGGCGGGTTCAACACCGCTTTCTCATACAAGGGTTTTGAGTTATCCGCCATCTTTGCCTACAGCATAGGCGGTTATATCGTAGACCGTGACGTTACGATGCTGTGGAGCAACGGAAGCAATCCGGGACGTGCCTGGTCTACCGAGATACTGAAACGCTGGACGCCGGAAAACCGCTACACGGACGTGCCGGCCCTGAAAACAGTGTCCAATAACTGGAACTCCAACTCCACCCGCAATCTGTTCAACAATTCGTATCTGCGGATGAAGAACATCACGCTGTCCTACAACTTCCCGCAGCCGTTGATAAAGAAAATCAGCCTGAACAGCCTGCAACTTTTTGTACAGGCGGACAACCTGCTGACTTTCTCCAAGAATCAGGGACTGGACCCGGAGCAGGGCATCACAGGACTGACCTATTACCGTTATCCTGCCATGCGTTCCATTTCGGGCGGGCTTAATGTTTCATTCTAAATCACTGTTAACAATGAATACTTTCCTTAAAAATACAGCAATCCTCGCAGTGGGATTATTATCCGTCTTGTCCTCGTGCAGCGGAGACTTTCTCGACAACAAACCTACGGACGCCGTAGATTCGGGTATCGTCCCCGTACCTTCCAATGCCGGACGTATCTTCAACGGTGCATGGTATAACTTGTTTGAGTACAGCAGTACGTATGCCAATATCGGCTATCGTGCCCTGATGTTGCAGGACGACATGATGGCGGACGATGTGGTGTCGCGTCCGATGTATGGTTTCAACTCATCCTACCAGTTTAACGATGTGGGGATGCCGGCCAACAACCGCACCGCATTTGCCTGGTATCTGATGTACAAGACTATCGACAATTGCAATACCGCCATTTCCATTACCGCGACCGGTGATGATAATACGGCCGATTTCCGCCATTCCCAGGGGCAAGCCTACGCTTTGCGGGCTTTCTGTTATCTGCATCTGGCTCAGCACTACCAGTTTACTTACCTGAAAGATCCTTCCGCACCGGCTGTTCCTCTTTATACGGAACCTACCGCCTCTACGACAGAGCCCAAAGGGAAGGCTACCCTGGAAGAGATATATACGCAGATATTCAAAGACCTGAATAAGGCTAAGGAGCTTCTTGAAGGGTATGTCCGTCCGGACGACAAATCCAAGTTCAAACCGGATGTAAGCGTTGTCAACGGATTGCTGGCACGTGCCTGTTTACTTACCGGACAATGGAATGAAGCCGCCGGGGCTGCACTTGAGGCGGCTGAAGGATATACTTTGATGACGGATGCCAAAACGTATATGGGCTTTAACGACATATCCAATACCGAGTGGATGTGGGGGCATCCCCAATCTGTGAGTCAGTCCGACGCCAGTTATAATTTCTATTATATTGATGTGGTGACTCCTGATGCGTATAACAGTTTTATGGCCGACCCGCATTTTAAGGACATTTTCGAAGCGGGGGATATCCGTCTGGAGCTGTTCCAGTGGATGCGCGAAGGCTATTTGGGTTATCGCAAGTTCCGCATCCGTGCCGACCAGACCGGTGATATCGTCGTGATGCGTTCCGCCGAGATGTATCTGATAGCTGCGGAAGCACTGGCTCGTGAAGGACGGTTGGAGGAAGCCGTGAAGCCGTTGAACACATTGCGTAATGCCCGCGGACTTGCCGATTATGACCTGGCAGGCAAGACGCAGGAACGGCTTGTCGATGATATTCTGCTGGAACGTCGCCGCGAATTGTGGGGTGAGGGATTCGGCATTACCGATATTCTCCGTACGCAACGTTCGGTAGAACGCATGCCGTTGACGAAAGAGGAAGCGGAGAAAACGTACGATTGCTGGCAGCAGGGAGATACTTATAGGGAATATAACCCCGAAGGTCATTGGTTTACTTCCTTTCCCGACGGAACGAAGTTTGTGCCAAACAGTGTGTATTATTTGTATGCCATTCCGGAAAAGGAGACGAATGCGAATCCTAATCTATAGGAGAGGTGTGTTGGGTAGTGATTGATGTTTTTTTAGGCACGGATTACACGGATTTATTTTATTCTTTTTCCGTGTAATCCGCGTAATTCTGCGTAATCCGTGCCTAAAAATAGTACCCTGAATAGTGCGTAACCGGCATATCTTCAGATTTGTTACTCCGTCTTCTTACTTTCTCTTTCCTGCATTTTGCGTTTCACGAACTCAATCTTCAGGTTGGCCTCTTCCATATTCTTCTTGATTTCCGTGATGGAAGACAGCAGTTGTGCCAGTTCATAGACAGCTGCCACCGCCTTGCGGTCGTTCGGTGTCATGACAGTGGCATAGGAACGTTCGCCAAGATAGTGTACGCGGATATTCTTGTCTTTATTCAGATTGAGGAAAGCGATTACATTACCGTCTTCGCCCAGTTTATAGTCCGCTTTCTCTATCTTCTCGCCCAAATCGGTCGTTTCATAGCTGTCTTTGGAAGCCGGGGTTTCGGCAAAACTGCCGTCGGGTGCGGTGACTTTCACTGCGAGGTGATGGATGTTATGCGGGCCGCAATAGATGGAAGTCATGCTCATCACTCCGGTTTCATCTACCTGAAAGCGCAGGTAAGAGCGGTGCAGGTTCTTTTCTATTACTTGTGAGGGATGCAGGTAATTGCCGATTTTTTGATATTCGGCATCTTTCTCGAAAGTATAATTCTTCTTGATGGCATCCACCTCTTTTTGTTCTTCCTGAAGCATACTGTCGAGGTAGACCAGCGTTTTCTCCTGTTCTTTCAGTTCCACCTGCTGCATTAGTCCGATACCCTCGCGGCGTGTTTCAAAGGCCTTCGGATAGAGTATCTTGATGCTGTCAATCTGAATCTTCGCTTCGCTGTAATCTCCGCGTTCAAACGCTTCGCGGGCTGCCTGGAGTTTCTCTCCTGCTTTTTTCTCTACATTGCTGC
>ENA-OQDT01002079-OQDT01002079.1-human-gut-metagenome-genome-assembly--contig:-NODE-2079-length-10677-cov-3.072417_pt1 | contig 10677 bp, 6 predicted proteins | sample MGYA00242786_ERZ504617 | MGnify/ENA primary metagenome ERZ504617 (study PRJEB26092, sample SAMD00036337) | human gut metagenome | host: Homo sapiens | study: EMG produced TPA metagenomics assembly of... | reverse complement strand
TTGCATCGCTGCCGTGGATATGGCCGAAAACGCAGTGCCTGACGCCGTAACGTTCCAGCAGTTCGGCAAAAACAGATTCATTTGCAGCGTCATAAAGAGGCGGATAATGCAGTGCGGCTATGATATCGCTGTAGCCGGCTTGTCTGGCAGCTTCCAGTGAAGCCTCCAGGCGCAGTCCTTCACGGCGGTAGATAGCGGCATCGTCCGCGTTAAAATTGTCAGATGAAGGCAGGAGCCAGCCACGACTGCCGCATATGGCAGTCGTGCCGCAGGTAAAAAAGTTGTTTTGCAGAAAGCTGAAATTATTTTCTGTCGCAGTCTGCATCTTTTTTAAAGATGACCACCAGTAGTCATGGTTGCCGCGCAGAATGATTTTGCGCCCGGGCAGGGCGGCGATCCAGTTCAGGTCGGTCAGCGCGTCTTGCAGGTCCATGGCCCATGAGGTGTCGCCGCAGATGATGACGGTATCGTCGCTCCGGATAAGTTGATGCCAGTTGGCTGCAACCTTGGCGGCGTGGTCTGTCCAGTGTTCACCGAAGATTTCCATAGGCTTGGACGGAGGCTTTCCGGAAAGGTGCAGGTCGCCGATAGCGTAAATTTTCATGAATTATGCTCCATTTTTGCTGCTTAATGTTAACTTAATGTTAGCTTATTTTAAGAAGGAATGCAAGGAATTGCTGACAGGGTTGACCTCGGCGCGAGAATAAATGCCTGTGTCTACTACCAAAGTCTGATTAATCCGTTTAATATAGATATAAAGTCTGAATTAGGATGCGAGAATCTTTTTCCTTTCTATCCATGGTTGCTGTTGCCGCTTTCAGCATTTTATACAATGAAAGTATCAAAACGCAGGGGATGGGGCAACTATGACAAAGCAGCAGGATTTCAGTATGTGGTCAGTGAATTTATTTGTTTTGCCTGGCTAACTTTTTTGTATTACGGAGCTTTTATTTGTATATTCCGGTATTGCCGCAGTATGTGGAGATGTTGGGCGGTACACCTGCCGATATCGGGCTGGTTGGTGGCGCTTTCGGCCTGTCGTCCTTTATTATACGGCCGTATTTGGGTAAACTGGCCAACGAATGGGGTCGTAAGCGTATGATGCTTCTGGGTACGATTTCTTTTGCACTGTTGTTTCTGCTGTTCGGCAGAGTTACCGGCGTGGTGCCGCTGGTCGTACTCAGGCTTGCGCATGGTGTTTGTCTGGCGATGTATCTGGCGGCATCGGCTGCCTATATAGCCGATTATGCGCCGGTAGACAGGCGTGGCGAGGTGCTGGGGATTTATCAGACCTGCAGTGTGGTTTCTATGGCTGTTTTTCCAGCAGCAGGCATTTGGATCCTTCAGCATACACAAAGTTATCCTTTTTTGTTCAACGTGACTTTTGTTACGGCATTAGTATGCTTTTTCGTGTTACTGCCGCTCAAGGAAACGAATCCTGTTTATGACCAGGAACAAAAACTGGATCTGCTGCCGATTTTCAGGCGGAGGGTAATTTTTATGTCTTCGCTGTGCCTTTTGGGTGCATCACTGGTCTATGGCGCGATTCTTACTTTTTTACCGATTTATGCGCAGCAGCGGAATATAAGTGATTATGGTATTTTTTTCGTAGTCTATGCTTTGGCGACGATGGGCAGCAGGGTCTTTGCCGGTAAGCTGTCCGATCATGTCGACAGGCGTCTGGTGATTTTGCCGTTTTCACTTTTGATTGCACTGGCGGCTATGTGTTTCTTTATTATGGATAACGTTTGGACGCTTGGGCTGATCGCAATATTATTCGGACTGGGATATGGAGCTTTAGTACCGGCGCTTACTGCACTGGTCGTTGATGTTACCCGGCCGGAAGAACGTGGACCGGCACTGGTTTTTTTACTGCTTTTATTGAAGTCGGCATCGTCGTCGGCGCTATGGGTCTGGGGTTTATTACCGAGATATTGGGCTATGCCAATATGTTTGCATTGTCAGGTATCATCGTACTGGTGATCACACTGGCATTTTGGCTGTTGGTGCAGCAGCGTCATACTATTAAGCTGGAGGGAGAGTAAGCAGGCTCCAGATGAGCGCAGAGCATTAAAAGCCGCCTGCAGTGCGTACTAGGCAGATGGGGAAGAAAAGACTTGAAACTCCGCGGATTTGTGATATAATGGTTAAAGTATTTGCAGAATGAACAAATTCGGTGAAGCGGAGTAGTAACCACAGATCCCTGTTGCAGAAAGTTGACGGCAGCTGCGAGTCAATACGGGAGCAAGGTGAACTCGCCGCGGAGGAGCCGCGTCAAAAGCGCGGACGCATAACCGGCGTTACAGGTTTTGAGTGGCCGAGATTTTTTTTCGGCAATCAGGGTGGTACCGCGAAAGCTATTTCGTCCCTGGCCTAACAGCCGGGGACTTTTTTATTTGCCGCGCTGCGGTGGTAAGCAAATTTTAGGAGGTTATGAGAAGAATGATCGAAGAAAAGTATACTCCCCATGCCATAGAAAGCAAATGGCAGAAATATTGGGAAGATAACAAGGCATTTAAAACTGATATTGATGCAGGCAAACCCAAGTCTTATGTGCTGGAAATGTTCCCGTATCCTTCGGGCAACCTGCATATGGGGCACGTACGCAATTATTCCATCGGCGACGTAGTTGCCCGCTTCCGCAGTATGAACGGTTTTAACGTGCTGCATCCGATGGGCTGGGATTCTTTTGGTATGCCGGCTGAGAATGCCGCGATCAAACATGGTATCCACCCTGCTAAATGGACGATGGAAAATATCGCCAACATGACCCGTCAGCAGAAGGAACTGGGATTGTCCTATGATTGGGACCGCGAAGTTGCCACCTGTAAGGAAGATTACTATAAATGGACCCAGTGGTTCTTTGAGCTGTTTTATAAGCGCGGTTTGGCCGTCAAGAAAAAATCTGCTGTCAACTGGTGTGGCGAATGCAACACTGTTTTGGCTAATGAGCAGGTTATCGACGGACGCTGCTGGCGCTGTGACCATGAGGTCGTCAAAAAAGATCTGGAACAATGGTTCTTCAAAATTACCGATTATGCGGAAGAACTTTTGGATGATCTGAAACTTTTGAACGGCTGGCCGGAACGCGTTAAGACGATGCAGAAAAACTGGATCGGGCGCAGTGAAGGTCTGGAATTCAGCTTTGACGTGCCCTGCATCGATGCTAAGCTGCCTGTTTACACTACCCGTCCGGATACGTCATTTGGCGTTACTTTCGTGGTCCTGGCTGCCGAGCATCCAATGGTAGAGCAGTTGTGCCGGGATAATCCGAAGGCAGACGAGATCAGGGCTTTCTGCGCCCGTGTGCGCAACCAGTCCGATATTGAACGTACTTCCAGCGAGTCGGAAAAAGAAGGTATCTTTACCGGGAAATATGCTGTCAATCCTTTCAATGGCCGCCAGGTAGAGATTTGGGTCACCAACTATGTCCTGTACGATTATGGCACCGGAGCTGTTATGGGTGTACCTACAGGTGATCAGCGCGACTGGATGTTTGCCGATAAATACGGTCTGGATAAGATCGTTGTCGTTACTCCTAAAGACCAGGAATTAAAAGTTGAAGATATGACTGCCGCCTATGAAGAAAAAGAAGGCGTGCTGGTAAATTCCGGTAAGTTCAGCGGCATGGAGATGCATGCTGCAATCAAAGCTATTATGGATTATGCGGAAGAACAAGGCTTTGGTTCCCGTCATGTCAACTACCGTCTGCGCGACTGGCTCATCAGCCGTCAGCGTTATTGGGGGGCTCCGATCCCGATTATTTACTGTCCTGACTGCGGCGAAGTTCTTGTGCCGGAAGCAGAGCTGCCGGTACGTTTACCGGAAGACGTCAAGTTTGATGCGGGCAGCGTTTCACCGCTGGCAACCAGTGAAAGCTTTGTTAACTGTACCTGCCCCAAATGCGGTAAGCCGGCCCGCCGCGAGACCGATACTATGGACACTTTCCTGTGTTCTTCCTGGTATTATCTGCGGTATACCGATCCGAAAAACGATACTGCTCCATTCAGTAAAGAAGCTGTTGATTACTGGGCTCCGGTCGATCAGTACATCGGGGGTATCGAGCATGCGATCCTGCATTTGCTGTATTCACGTTTCTTTATGAAGGTATTGCGTGACGCAGGCCTTGTAAAATACGACGAACCATTTACCAACCTGCTGACTCAGGGCATGGTCATTAAAGACGGTGCGAAAATGAGTAAATCTTTAGGTAATGTCGTTTCTCCGGAAGAGATCATTTCCAAATACGGTGCCGATACTGCTCGTCTGTTTATTATGTTTGCTGCTCCGCCTGAAAGAGAGTTGGAATGGAGCGATCAGGGCGTGGAGGGTTCCTTCCGTTTTATCAACCGTGTCTGGCGTATCGTCAGCCACTTCCAGGGTGAGCTGGCCCAAAAGGTCACCGGCTATGATACTTCAAAACTGGATGAAGCTGATAAAGAGCTGCGCCGCGTGCTGCATAATACGATCAAAAAAGTTACCGACGATATCGAGCAGCGGTTTAATTTCAATACTGCAATCAGTGCGATGATGGAGTTGGTCAATGCTTTATATGTTTATAAGGAAGCTCAGAAAAATTACAATGCCGGTCTGGTTTATGAAACCGTTTCCGCTTTGCTGCGGTTGCTTGCTCCTTTCGTACCGCACGTAACCGAAGAATTGTGGCATGGCGTCATCGACGCTGACAGCAGCGTGCATGCACAAAGCTGGCCTAAAGCCGAGGCAGAGGCCATGAAGGTCGATAATGTCGAGATCGTGCTGCAAGTCAACGGTAAGGTCAAAGGCCGTTTGGTTGTACCTGCGGAAGCCGGCAGGGAAGAACTGGAAAAACTGGCTTTGGCGGATGAACATATCGCTGCTATGGTCGATGTCGGCAAGATCGTGAAGATCGTCTGCGTACCCGGACGTTTGGTCAATATTGTTGCCAGACCTTAAATCGCAGAAAAAAATTAAATAGCTGGATCAGTAAGATCAAATCATAAAGACGCTATGGCAGAGTTCCTAAGGTATAACGAATTTATTGTTGACCTCAGGAACTCTGCTTTTTTGCGTTTTAAAGGGGCTGGATAGCGATGATGGAACGAGGGCTGAGAGGAAAAGTAGCAGCTTTTGGGGGCTGCCGTAGTTTTATGTGCCGGCGGCAGTCTGCTGGGAAGCAGCCCGCAGGATACTGCTGCTGTTGTGCCTGTACCGGCAGCTGGTATCAGTGCGGTACAGACTCGGGGAGTCAAGGTATATGTAAGCGGTGCGGTAGCAAAGCCGGGTTTATATGAAATCCCCGCAGGGAGCAGAGCTACTGCGGCTATCGCCGCTGCCGGAGGAATGACACTGGAAGCTAATCCCGATAAAGTTAATTTGGCAAAGCTGCTGAAAGATGGTATGCAGGTAAATGTGCCGCGGTTAAGTGCCAGGCAATTGCGTGAGCAGACTGCGCCGGTAAATGCAGGTGCAGCTGCTGAGGCAGCAGGCGCAAATACTTTGGTCTCGGTAAAGACTGCTGCTGAGAGTGGCAGGGGCACAGCAAAAGCCGGCGGCAAGGTACATTTGAATACGGCTACGGCTGCCGAACTGACAGCGTTGCCTGGGGTCGGTGATATTACCGCGCAGCGTATACTTGAGTATCGGGCGGCGCATGGGTTTACCAGTATCGAGGATGTTATGAAGGTCAAAGGGATCGGTAAGGCCAAGTTTAGCAAAATGCAGCCTTATCTGGAGCTGTGATGCAGCGTCAGCTGGAACAGATCATTGTCGCCGCCACACTGGCATTTCTGCTTGGCTGCCACGCAGGGCTCAGTAAGCTGTTGCCGTTGATACCAGCATTGATACTGGCGGCATTTTTTCTGCTGCTGCTTGCCTGGGGCTGCCGCCAAAAGGCTGGAGTAAAGTTGTTGGCCGCGGCAGGTATTGGTTTGTGTTTTTGTTGTGGCGCTGCCAGCGGCAGCGGGGCCATGCGTCAGCCGCAGCTGCCTTTGCAGACTTTTACCGGTCAGGAAGTACGGCTTTTCGGCAGAGTGGAAGCTGGCAGTGTCAAAGTAACGCCGCAGGGAACCAGTCTGGTGCTTGCCTGTCATACGCTGCAGCAAGCGGTGCAGACAAACAGTGCGGAACTTGGCAGCTCTTTACCCGATACAGCAATCGCAGTATCGGGTAAAGTACGTGTGCTCGTCCAAGGGCAGGATCTTAGCGAGAAAATAACCAGTGGCGTTATTGTACAGGGAACGCTTAAACCATTGACTGATTTTGCCAATCCGGGTGGTTGGGATGGCGGGCTGTGGAGCGAATTGCAGGATTTACAAGGGCGAATGTCTATAAAAGGCAGTGAGCTGTATTTGTCCGGGGACGGACAAAGTATCAGGCAGTATATCGGCGGACTGGCTGCAGGGCTGCGTTCAAATCTGCAGCATACTGTACCGGGACAGGCCGGGGCTGTTTTAGCCGGTATGACTTTAGGTGGTTACGACGGTATCAGCGCGCAGACGCGGGAAGATTTTGCTGCTGTGGGATTGGCGCATCTGCTGGCTGTATCTGGTACGCATATAGCAGTGGTGACAGGCTTTCTGCTTGTACTGCTGCGGCGCCGTAACCACTGTACTATGGCGCTGCTGGCAGGGATTTTATTTTTTTATGCGGCTTTGTGCGGGTTCAAACCGCCTGTACTGAGGGCTTTGCTTATGTCACTGGCACTATTTGGAGCCGGCGTTAGCGGCAGGCTGCCGCAGCGCAGTAATATTTTCTGTGCTGTGGTCATACTGTTGCTCTGCTATGAACCGCGCTGGCTTTGGGACGCAGGTTTTCAGTTATCATTTACCACAACAGCGGGGCTGCTGTATTTCTACCCGGTACTGAGCGGCCTGTGTACCCGTTACTTACCTGTGGGGATTGCCGAGATCCTGGCAGTATCTTTAACAGCACAGCTGGCGGCTTTGCCGTTTTTGATCCATTATTTTCATCAGCTTTCACTGAGTGGGCTGGCAGCTAATCTGCTTCTAGTACCGCTGCTGGAACTGGCACTACTGCTGACACTGGCGGGATATGCCCTCCTGCCGGTATTTGGGTTGGGAAAGCTGCTGTTTTTACTGGCAGGTCTTTTACTGCACCCCTTGCTGAATATCATTCACTGGCTGGCATCCGGCGGCTGGGCAACTGTCACTGTTGGCAGCTGGCCTCTTTTATGCGGCGCTGTCTATTATTTACTGTTGTTGCTGCTTTTCGGCAGCAGCGACTGGGATGATTTTACTGCTTGCGAAAGACGGTTGCTGATCGGTTTATGCTGCTGTATGCTGGTGGGGATCGGGCTTTATGATAAATTCAGGCCGCAGCCTCTGACCGTACATTTTATCGACGTGGGACAGGGGGATGCGGCACTGGTCGTAACACCGCAGCGTCAGACGCTGCTGATTGATACCGGTGGTCTGCGTGGTGACTATGATACGGGCAGCCGTATCGTTCTGCCCTATCTGCGTTACCTGGGGATTCGCAGTCTGGATATGCTGCTTTTAAGCCACGGACACCACGACCATGCAGGAGGAGCGGCCGCAGTAGCTAAAAATATACCTATACGCAGGCTCATTCTGCCTCAGGAACAGCCTTCAGCAGATATACAGGCACTGCTGAAGAATACCAAAGCGCAGCTTATATATGCCGAGAGCGGCACAAATTATTCCCTGGGCAATACTGCAATACAGATCATCAGCGCGCCTGTCGGCAGAGCTGACAGCGATGCAAATGAAAGCTCGCTGATCGTGAGGGTTGTATCTGCTGACGGCAGCATTGTTTTTACAGGTGATGCAACAGAAACGGAGGAACTGCTGGCAGCGGGGCAGATTCAGCCCGGTCAGGTATTGAAGGTCAGTCACCATGGCAGTAATGCTTCTTCTTCAATGCCGTTTTTAGCGGCAGTCAGTCCGCAGCTGGCGGTTATCTCAGTCGGTGCGGCCAACAGCTACGGCCATCCTGGCAGTGAAACGCTGCAGCGTCTGGCAACCTGCGGGGCTCAGGTGCGGCGTACAGATCAGGACGGAGCGCTTAAAATCACTTTTGACGGCAGCCAGGTAAAATGTTATAGTTATCGGTATCAGAAGGAATTTTTTTAGTGGCTTGAAGGAGTACAAACATGGAAATCACTGCAGAAAAAATTATGCAGCAATTAAGTGCCGGCACACAGGTAGCTGGTGTAATCGCAGTGTTCGGCGAAGAAGGCTATTATAAAGATAAAATAGCCGCCGCTTTACCGCGGGCTGTTTTTGGCGACGCCGCACCGGAAGACAGGGAAATAACTGTTTTTGAGCGTGATACGGATATAAAGGAAATATCTGCTGCTGTCAATACCTACCCCTTTTTTCTCAGGACGCAGTCTGGTTATCATTAAAGATGAAAAGCTGTGGGGAGGTAAGGATGGCGGCGAAAAACGCAAACAGCAGCAGGAAGAGCTGGCAGAACTGCTGGCGGATGTGCCTGAACATTGTCAGGTACTGCTGTTAGGCGAAAAAATCGATAAACGCGGTAAACTTTATAAAAGCCTGCTTAAAACTGCTGCGATGGTGGAATGCAAGTCTCTCAAATCCTATCAGCTGAAGCCCTGGCTGGACGAACAGGCTGCGCTGCGCGGCTGCCGTTTTGATTATGAAGCGTCACAAACGATCATGGAATATCTGTCGGTAACTGACAATGCGCCGCTGCTGCTGCTGGAACAGGAAATCGAAAAACTATCGGTTTACGCCGGTGAACGTAAGATTTGGACGAAAGATGATATCGAGCAGACTTTCGCTGCGTTGCCTGAAGTTTCGCGCTTTGCGCTGCTGAACGCCATTGCCGAAAAGAAGCTGGGGCAGACTTTGGAGCTTTTGGGTGAAGAACGTAAGCACGGTAATACTGTGCTGGCGCTATGCGGCCTGGTTTCGTTCCAATTGCGACGTCTTGGACGTGTCAAAGAACTTCTGGAAGGAAGGGCCTCGCAGGCCGAGATCGCTTCAGAGTTAAAAGCCGCGCCTTTTGCTGTAAAAAAAATGGCGGAGCAGAGCCGCCGCTTTGGCTTGGGTGAACTGGAACGGGCACTTTTGGAACTATCACAGCTCAATATCGAAATCCGCTATGGCGGCCGGCAGTTTGAAAAGCTGGAAGAGATATTGATCCGGCTTTTGAGCAAGTGATATTTGGTGTTTGGTTAAAAAAAGTGCTTAAAGTTTGTTTTAAACACTGGACAAGCCTGACTGTTGTTTGTTATAATGATGGCGATAGATCAATGGGGATCTTTCTATTTTATTGCTTAAAAATAGGAAGGTCCTTTTTATATTTGTATTTCAGCTTCAGCATTGGGAAAGGAGCGCGGCACAGTGCCGCAAGTGATTACTATGATGAACAAAGAAATGTTGTATTACATTAACCCCGAACAGCAAACCCCGGAGGAACTGAAGGCTTTGCTGGAAATGCACCCGGAAATCAAATTTGTTTCTTTTATGGGTGTGGACTTTGCCGGTAACGATACCGACGAAAAAGTGCCCATCAATTTATTTATCGAAGATATCAACAGCTTCCTGGAAGGCATGGCTGCTCAGACTGACGGTTCTTCCGTTGTTTTGCCGGGCATTGCTACTTTAAATAACGCCCGCGTTGATATGAAGGTCGACAAAAGTGTCAACTGGTATATTGATTATAATTACGAGCATTTTGATGCTCAGACAGGTAAAATGGTCGGAACCCTGCGCATACCCTGTTTCCTGATCCACAACGAAATCTTTGTTGATTCCCGTTCGATCCTGCAAAACAGCCTGGATTATGTGGAAGCACAAATGCTGGAAATGTTCAAAAAACATCCGCAGATAGCAGGTCTTGAACATGTTGACCTGTCTCAGATCGAAAAACTGGTCTTTACCTGTGCTACCGAGCTGGAATTCTGGGTCAAATCTCCGCGTGAAGACGCACCGATCGAAGCCCTTTCTTCTTCGCAGATGATGCAGGAGCAATACTGGCAGCGTACCCGCGGTAACGTGCGTACCGCTTTAGAACAGACTATAGAAATGATGGAAGCTTATGGTCTGGAACCGGAAATGGGCCATAAAGAATGCGGCGGCGTACGTGGACAGATCGACGGCGCAGGTCATATGACGCATGTTATGGAACAGCTGGAAGTAGACTGGAAATTTAACGTCGGTCTGCAAACTGCTGATAACGAACTGCTGGCCCGCATTATCGTTAAAGAGGTTTTCCGGATGAACGGTCTGGAAGTTTCCTTCCAGGCTAAGCCGATCCCCGGCGTTGCTGGCAGCGGCGAACATACCCATGTCGGTATTGCCGCCAAACTTAAAAATGGTAAAATGGTCAATCTGTTTGCGCCCGGCGATATGAAAGCGGATTTTCTGTCTGCTATCGGTTACGGTTCAATGATGGGCCTTTTGAAGAACTATGAGGTCATCAATCCTTTTATTTCAGCTACGATCGATTCATTGAACCGCTTGAAGCCAGGTTTTGAAGCCCCTGTCTGTATCGTTACCTCTTTGGGTATCAGTCCGCAGGTCCCTTCCCGTAACCGTACGATTCTGGCAGGTTTGATCCGCGATATCGACAGTCCGATGGCGACCCGTATAGAAATGCGTTCGCCTAATCCTTATACTAATACCTATATTGCTATCGCTGCTTTCTATCTGGCAATGTGGGATGGAATCAAGGCTTGTGTGAATC
>ENA-OQDT01002077-OQDT01002077.1-human-gut-metagenome-genome-assembly--contig:-NODE-2077-length-10681-cov-2.599488_pt1 | contig 10681 bp, 11 predicted proteins | sample MGYA00242786_ERZ504617 | MGnify/ENA primary metagenome ERZ504617 (study PRJEB26092, sample SAMD00036337) | human gut metagenome | host: Homo sapiens | study: EMG produced TPA metagenomics assembly of... | reverse complement strand
CAGCGTGACTTGAAGAATCCTGTGGCTTTGGGCAAGTTGGCCAAAATGACCTGAAGGGTTATCGTCTGATGCCGAAGATGTCCTTGCAGTACGACTTTTTCGATCCGGCAAAGCATTATCTGCGTTATTTGGGATGGGTGGCCATCGATTTGAACAACGAAAGGGAGGAAAGGTTCTTGCCTGCCGAGTGCGTGTACAACGCTGCGGATAATTACGGTTCGGCCAATGTGGCGGAAACCAAGACTTCCGGTAAGCTAACCGTGGCAACGGAGCATGGTATTACTTATCAGAGCCATTTCCTGAATGACGACCATAACTTGCAGGCACAGGCTCTGATGCAATTGACTACTACGACCAGCCATTCCCAATATGTGAAAAAACCAAGGATTGCCGAGTTCGGATATTACGGATGCCACGGCTACAGGTTATATTTCAGGAACGGAAAACGGCAACAGTAATGATAAGACCTTGGGGTGGATGGGACGCGTGCACTACAGCTTCAAGGGACGTTACATCTTTGATGCCAATTTACGTGTGGACGGATCCACGCAATTCGGCCCCTCCAACCGTTACGGCTTCTTCCCCGGTGTGGGTGGAAAATGGATTATTTCGGATGAACCTTGGTTGAACAAGTACACCGGAAAGGTTCTGACATTGTTGGCTTTCCGTCCGAGTTGGGGTATTGCCGGACGGCAACCTGGGAAAAACTACCTGCAATACAGCTTGTTGACAACGAATTCCACGGGATATATGGATTTGAGCGCGGTGTATCCTACCCGTATCCGGCTCGATGGCTTGAAATGGGAAAAGGTGACCTCGTTGAACTTGGGATTCGATATGGAACTTTGGAACGGGAAGGTATCTGTCGTGTATGATTGGTACAAGAAGCGTACGGACGACTTGTTGTTTAAGGATATCGATATACCGTCTTCTTCCGGTTTTGCTACTTTGACCTACAAGAACGTAGGACGGATGGACAATGACGGTTGGGAACTTACAGTCAATTTCAACAAGGTGGTGGAAAAAGGCAAGTTCTCGTTGGATATCAATACGAACTTTGCTTCTAACAAGAACATGATCCGAAGCCTTGATCCGAGTGTATTGAACAACTTCAACAATCATTCGGCCTTTGGGAACGGTGCTTATTATACCCGTTTGCAGGAGGGAAATTCTTTCGGTTCTATCTACGGATTCCGCTACAAAGGTGTGTATTCTTACAGTTATGACCGTTATGACCAAGCTGTTGCCGAGGGGAAGACCTGTCCGGTGGCCCGGGATGAGAACGGTGTGCCGATGACGAACTTCGACGGAACGGTGAAACCGATGTACTATTACCACAGCACGACCAAGTACCAGTTCCAAGGTGGGGATGCCATTTACGAGGACATTAACCACGACGGTAGTATCGACCAGTATGATGTGGTTTATTTAGGAAACTGTAACCCCAAAATGCAGGGTGGTTTCGGGTTCACTTTGCGTTATGACCGTTTCTCCGTGAATCTGTTCTGCAATTACCGTTGGGGCAACAAGATTGTGAATATGGCCCGTATGAACGCCGAGAACATGTATAATGCCTACAATCAGTGTACGACGGTGAATTGGCGTTGGCGTAAGGAAGGTGATGTGACCGACATGCCTCGTGCCGTATATAACCAAGGGTACAATTGGTTGGCTTCCGACCGTTATGTGGAAGACGGATCGTTTCTTCGTGTGAAATATATCACTTTCCGTTACCGTTTTCCCTCTAATTGGGTAAAGCGTATCGGAATGACGAACCTGAGTGCTTATCTCACGGTGAACAACCTTTGGTGTTTTACCAAATATTCCGGTGTAGATCCAGAGATTTCTATTTGTACGGATACGGCCAAAGACTATTATGGCATAGCTGTGGACAACTCCATGACTCCACGTGCCAAGGAATGGACTTTCGGACTTTCAGCCACATTTTATTAAAAAACGGAAATGATGAAAACAATGAAATACTATCTGAAAAATATCTTGTTGGCAGCCTCATGCCTGTGGGCTTTTACTGCATGCAACGATTTCCTGACACTTTATCCGGAAGATGACATCGTGGACGATGAATATTGGGAGACTGGCGAGGACGTGCAGAGCGTAGTGGCCTCTTGCTACCGTTTTATGTTGGAAGACAATGTGATTAGCCGGATAATCTATTTGGGGGGAGGCGCGTTCGGACAATATGGATTATTCGACATCGGCTTCTACGGACGAACAGTATCTGAAAGATGCCAATCTGCTGTCCTCTAACGCATTGGTGACTTGGGGCGATTTTTATAAAGTCATCAATATCTGTAACAAGGTCATTAAGTCGGCTCCTGCCGTACGTGATCGTGATGCCAACTTTACCGAAGAACGTTTGCACAATTATCTGGCAGAAGCATATACCTTGCGTGCGCTCTGTTATTTCTATTTGATACGTAGTTTCGGTGATGTGCCTTACGTGACGGAACCCAGTGAAAGTGAACAGCAGGATTACCAAGTGGCACAGAGTTCGGCTGACGGTGTTATCGTACCGGCCATGATAGAGGATTTGAAACTGGCGGAAAGTTATGCTCCAGAGGAGTGGGCCACGGAACAGTACACTCGTGGACGCATTACAAAAAATGGCGTGCGTGCGCTTCTGGCCGATGTGTATTTGTGGAAAGCTTCCGATGTAGGCAATGCCGATGCACGTGCCGACTATCAGGCTTGTGTGGATGCTTGTGACCGCGTGTTGCGCAACGAAGCTTTATATGAGACGGAGATGATGATGGTGGAGGGAAACCGTATGTACAATTCCGTTTTTTATAATGGAAATTCCACCGAGAGCATTTTTGAATTGAATTTCGACAGCGAAGGGAAGATGAATGGTGCTACGGCCAATCTGTATGGTAACAGCAGCAAGGGTAAGAGTGCGCATTTCGAACCGACAGCGCAAATGTTCAATGCTTATCAGGACGTGCAATATGATTACCGTGCCCGTGACTTTGTGGCAGCTACTGTGGATGTCGGGTCGGACGGTGCTGTTGTTCCTCCTACGAGTTTCAAAGTGTTCAAGTATGAAGGGCAGTCGCCGGCATCGGCTTTGGTGCCCCATTCTTCGGGAGAATATGTTTACCGAAGTTCTACCAGTACGGCTAATTGGATATTCTACCGTCTTTCCGACATTTATTTGATGAAAGCGGAAGCTTTGGCCGAAATGGCTGTGACGGATGACGAACGGAAGACGGTTATCTCGTTGTGTAACGTCACTTACAAGCGTGCCACGATGGAAATGGATTCATTGGAGTATGCAGATTATCCTACGATGGATGACGTGCGTGCGATGGTTCTGCAAGAACGTCGTCGCGAGCTTTGCTTCGAGGGTAAGAGATGGTACGACCTGTTGCGCAAGGTGCGCCGGGAAGGGTCAACTTCAAATTCGTATGCTTTGTTAGAGGAGGCGTATGCCCGTGAGATTTCTACTTACAAGGCTCGCCTGTCCAATCCGTTGGCTTGGTATCTTCCCATATCGTTGACGGAGATGAACGCCAATACCCAATTACACCAGAATTCATATTATGCAACAAAAGAACAGTAATTCCAAATGAAGGACATCATGAAGAAGATTATGATAAAAATATCGTTAGCCGCCGGGGCATTGGCCGTTATGGCCGGTTGCCAGGATAACCTGTGGGACGAGCATTACGGTTTGAACGGAACCGTGGAGACCCGTAACCTGATGCAAGTGTTGGAGAGCATGCCGGAGTACTCTGAGTTTTGCAGTGTGGTGAAACGTGTGGGACTAGATTCCGTATTGGCCACGGACCAGACCTTTACGGTATGGGCTCCGGACAATGAGGCTATGGCCGGTTATACGGTGAATGCGGAAACGAAGTCTCAATTCTTGGAGAACCATATTTCCCGTTACCTTTATGGAGGGGTAGACTTGGCCGATACTTCTTCCGTGAGGGTGAAAATGCTGAACGGGAAATCGCAGGACTATGCTCGTGAAAACGGAAACTATACTTTTGCCGGAGTTCCGGTAAAGGCAGAAGAAATTCCGGCCGGAAACGGACTGGTCCACGGTTTGTCGCGGATAGCCCCGTTCTATTATAATCTGTATGAGAATATCTGCCAGGAAGGAAATGGGACGGATTCGCTTGCGGCATTCCTGACTTCTTTTGACGAATACACGTTCAATGAGGAAAAGAGTACGGCTATCGGCAAGAACGCTTCGGGACAAATCGTGTACGATTCGATTTTCGATTTCAATAATGATTGGTTGCGGCGGTATGGCCACTTGCATTCGGAAGACAGTGTGTACACGATGATTGTTCCCCTCTGATGAGGGATGAAAAAAAAGCCGGGGGCGTATGGCAGAGTATTTCCGTACTTTTGGCGAGACGTTGAAAGACACCGTGAAATCCTTGATTATTCCAGACAGGGAGTATGCCGTAAGTACGGCCTTGTCGGACTCCTTGTCGGAAGCTTGGATGAAGCAAGCCATTTGTATGGATTTGGTATTCCGCAAGGACGTTGATTTTTCCTCTGTTCCCGGTGATTCTTTGGCTTCCACTTCGGGCAATGTATTCCATCATCCTTCTTACCTGTTAGCCGGGGCCGTTGAAGAACCTGTCAGCAACGGCCGGATTTGGAAAACCGATGACTTGCTCCATAAGCCGGAGGAGTCTTGGTTGAAGACCATCGTGGTCGAGGCCGAGAATACTTCGGGACGAGAGTCCAATTATGCGGTTATCAGTTCGCGCAGCTCGTCCGCTACTCTGTTTCGGGATTCTGTATCAGAACAACGTTTTATTGAGGTGACGGCTACCAGTGAGAATCCTCGCCAACAGCCTATTGTACAGTTTACCGTGCCTAATACATTGGCAGCCCGGTACAACGTGTATTGTGTGTTTGCTCCGGCTTGTGCCTATATGGAGGGCGTGGAAGCTGACAGTACGAAAGTGAATTTTTATTTGAATTATGTGCATGAGGATGGTAGGATGTATGAGGATGAGGTAATCGTGGGTGAGACTCCGACGAATGGCAGTACCATGACGAAGATGTTCGTCACCCAAATCAAGTTGCCTTATGCCAACTATTCGGAATCCCCCTTTTCCGGTCCTGAAACGCAGGATAATGATTGCGTGAAACTGCGTGTGCAGGCGAATGTGGCCCGGAATGAGACGACGAAATATACCCGTACCATGCGGATAGATTGCCTAAATTTTTGAACCTGTAATAGAATAATGCGATGACGGACATATTAAAATATGCCATGATGACCATGGCTTTGGGATTTGTTTCCGCACAGGCCGGAGAACTTTTTCGGACGGGGGAAAAGAGGTGCGAGAAATGTATGTGAGTGGAAAGGTGACAGACGCACAGACCGGATATCCTGTGCAAGGAGTCAGGGTGGCAGCTGGAGCGTGGTCTTCTTTGACGGACGAAAATGGTAGGTATAGAGTGCGTGTACCGTCTTATATGGTACAATTGACGCTTTCTTCGGAAGGATACTTGCAGCGTATCGTGCCTTTGCAGGGCGATTCGGTGAAGGAGGTTTCTGTGTACAGTGATGCGTTCCTGACGTTGAAAGGGGAGGATGCCTTTACCAATACGCAAGCCGTTTCATTAGATGATGTGTTGGGGGAACGATGGGGAAGCGATGTGCGTACGGCCACCCGGAGTGCTGTGGGCGGTGAAGGTTCCAACATGTTCATACGGGGATACAATTCATTAAATGTGAACGCACAGCCTTTGATCGTTGTGGATGGTACGATATGGGATACTTCTACGTTGGTGGAGACCGTTCATGACGGCTTTTATGAGAATCCGTTGGCTTTTATTGACGTGAACGACATAGAGTCCGTACAGGTTATCAAGGACGCGACTTCTTTATACGGCAGTAAAGGAGCTAATGGGGTTATCCTTGTGTCGACGAAGCGTGGGCGCAGCATTACGACCCGTATCGCAGCCGACTTGTCTTTCGGTTTCCAACAGGCTCCTAAAGCCATGAGGGTGATGGGGAGCGATGCCTATCGTACCTATTTGAGTGAGATGCTGAAAGGCAGCGGGCAGTCTGGCAAGTGGGCTACGTTGTTCGATGGATATTTAGGAATGAATCCGGCAGCAGCGGACTATTCCACTTACCACCAGCATAATGATTGGACGGATAATGTGACCCGTAACGGCAATATGCAGCATTACGGCATTAATGTGCAGGGCGGGGACGATATTGCCAAGTATTCCATTTCGTTGAGCTATGACGGACAGAAAGGCGTAGTGGAAGAAACGGACTTTTCCCGTTTGAACGCCCGTATCAATTCCGATGTGTTCCTGACCAAGACCTTGACTTTGGCTACGGATGTGTATTTTACGAATCTGAATTATACGCTTCAGGATGACGGGGTGAACAAGACCACCTCGCCGCGTTATTTGGCACTGGTTAAGGCTCCTTTTTTGGTGGGATACAGCTATACTGACGATGGTACTCAGTTGACGAACACGCTGAATGACGTGGATGATTTGGGTGTGTCCAATCCGTTGGCTTTGTTGGCCAATGCCGAGAATACGAACAAACAATACCGTTTCGGGGTGAGTTTGGCACCGAAATGGGACATAACGGACAACTGGTCAGTTGAGGGGCGTTTTAGTTATAGCTTCAATAACTCTAAAAGCCATTATTTTTCCCCGATGGTAGGCGTGTCCCCGCAAGTCGTTGGCAATCAAGTGTGGGAGAATACGGTGAAGGACCAGACAGTAACACAGAACAACTTGTTCGGTGAGGCCAAAGTGTCTTATCATAAGTTGATTCACAATGACCATTTGTGGATGCCTTTGTGGGATACCGCATTATGAATTCCTCTTTCAAGAGTGTATATGAGGACGGTCATAATACGGGAAACGACAAGGTATCGAACATGAATAATTCTTTGTCTTACCGTACGGTGGACGGCTTGAACACCGATTGGAGTTCCGTGGCTTTGTATGCACAAGGAAAATATACCTATCAGGAACGTTATACTTTGTGGGCGGCAGTTTCCATGGATGCTTCTTCCCGTTTCGGAAAGGATGCCCCCGGAAGTTTCCGGATGTGCGGAGGCACGTGGGGGACGTTCCCGAGTGTAGGTGGCTCATGGTTAGTCACTAATGAACGTTTTATGCGTCCATTGGCTTTTGTCGACCGTTTGAACCTAAGAGCCAGTTTCGGTATCACAGGGAACGACAACATCGACGGTATGTATGGCTATTCTTATCTTTCCGGAGTGAATTATCTGGGTTCAGCCGTGGGTCTGAAGTTGGCGAACCTTGCCAATTCTGCCTTGAAATGGGAGACGACACGCAAATGGAACGTGGGTGTGGATTTGGCTTTCCTGAACGACCGGTTGGGCATCAGCGTGGATTATTACCAACATCGGACGAAAGACTTGCTCACATGGAAGCAAGCAGATACGGAAACCGGTTTGGAAGATTTCCTGCAAAACGGAGGCGAACTTTCCAACAAAGGAATCGAAATAGCCTTTTCTGCCAAAGTGTTGGATACCAAACCGTTCAAATGGAATACGGAAATAGGCATCGCTCGCTATAGGAATGAAATCACGGCCTTGCCGGATGGGGATTACACTACGGAGATATTGGGGGGAGAAGTCTTGACTTCTGTAGGCCGTCCTGCCGGAGTGTTCTATGGTTATGAGGCTCACGGGGTGTATGCTACGGAAGCCGAGGCGCGTGTTGCAGGATTGAGGATGCAGAATGAAGATGCCTCCTATAGCACTTTTCATGCCGGTGATGTACGTTTTGCCGACTTGCACGCAGACGGGGTATTGGATGATAAGGACAAAACAGTCATAGGTGATCCGAATCCTGATTTCACTGGTTCGTGGGGAAACCGTTTCACGATGGGCGTTTTGCTTTGGACCTACTCTGTACGTTCAAATGTGGCGGTGATATATACAATTATCAACGGCAGACTTTGGAGAGCATGTCCGGTACGTTCAACCAGACTCAGGCGGTCATGAACCGTTTGGCGCTACGAAGGACAGGTGACGGATATGCCGAAAGCGGTGTATGGCGACCCGATGGGGAACAGTCGTTTCAGTTCGCGTTGGATAGAAGACGGCAGCTTTTTCAAGTTGAAGGATGTACGTCTGTCTTATCGTTGGCCTATCAACAACATTTATATCCAAGGCGTAACGTTTTGGGCGGGTGCTTCCAACCTTTTGACCTTGACCAAGTATCTGGGGCCGGATCCGGACGTGTCCATGCAGTCCGGTGTGTTGTACCAAGGTATCGACAATGGATTGTTGAGCCACGGTCGTTCTTATCAAATCGGTGTGAAACTTAATTTGTAAAAACCATGAAGAAGATTTTGAGATATACCTTATTATATATAGGTTTTTGGATGCGCCGGATGGTTGTGCGCTTCTTGCAGCGACTTTTTTGAAACGGATTCTGATGCCGTGTGAAAACCGATGGGCAGCGTTACGAGGACGAAACAGCAGCCCGGGCCGGGTTGTTCGGCCTGTTGCAAGGGTTGCAGGCTGTCGGGGGACAATTATGTGATTATGGGCGAACTCCGGGGGGACCTGATGATGTGACGGAAAACTCCTCTCAGGAATTGCATGACATCTGTGAATTCAATGTGGATGAGGAAAACTCTTACCTGAAAGAACGCGAATATTATGCGTTGATTAACAATTGCAATTATTATATCCACCGCTTGGATACCACTATTACCCGTAGGGAGGAGGATAAGAATTATCCTGTCAAGGTGTTGCGTCCTTATATGGCACAGGCCAAGACGCTCCGTGCTTGGTGTTACTTGCAGTTGTGTTTGGATTATGGACGGGTGAAGTATGCTGACGATGCCTTTTTGGATGTGAGTCGTCCGGTGGAGATGCGGACATTGGATTTGGATGGTTTGTTGCCTGTGTTGATTCAGGATTTGGAAAACGTGTTGCCTTGGATGGTATCGGACGACACGCCGACAAGCAATGGTTGGGTGATGGGAAATGCAGATCCTGGTTTTGCCGGTTCTGTGCGATACGAGAATTATACGGCCAACCAACTGATGTTGCCTATACGTTTCGTGTTGGGCGAACTTTATATGTGGAACCGTGATTTCTTGAAAGCGGCGCAAACATATTATGACCTGATATATTGGAACCGTTTGACGACATCTTCTTATGCCAATTCCTACAATGAGTCCACGTTGTTGCCTGCCGGAATGAATTGGCCGACACAGTTCTCAGGGTTCGCGTATTCCGACATTTTGACAGCTATTCCTTTTACTGACGAATATGCAGGGAATTCTTCCGGATTATCCAAAATGTTCAATTCTTCGTATGTTCTGGCTCCGTCCCAAACGTTGATTGATTTGTTCAATGGACAGGCTTATACCATCAACACCAAACCCGTGAGCGGAGACTTGCGTGGAGAATACGGTACATACGTCCGGGAGATGGAAACCGTGAACGGGAGTGAGACGGAACGTCCGTATGTGGACAAGTATAATTATATGGAAGCCAATGACAACGCTTACGTTGTCTTGTGCCGCACGGCTTTGGTTTACCTGCGTTATGCCGAGGCCGTCAATCGCTTGGGAAAGCCTAAACTGGCATTCTATGGTGTGCTGAAATATGGCCTGAACAAGGATACTTATGAAATATACAATGACCTGTTGAAAGACGAATTGACCGGTGAGCCTTGGATAGATTTCGGGCTTACGTATTCGGGAAATGTGGGCTTCTTCTCCGGGAACTACGGTTTGCACGGGCGTGGTTGTGGGCAACAGAACCTGCAGCTTGACCCGACGTATGTCATCGAAGAATGTGCTACGGCCGAAGATACCCTGCGATTCGTGGAGGACGAACTTCTTGCGGAATATGCCTTGGAGACGGCATTGGAGGGTAACCGTTTCCATGACCTGATGCGCATTGCCCGTTATCGGAACGATCCTTCTTATTTGGCAGACAAAGTGGCGGATAAGTTTGCGGGGAGCGGACGCGAGGCCATACGCGCCAAACTGAAAAATCCGCAGAACTGGTATTTGCCTACGACGGTGAAGTTTGACGGAAAATAAAAAGGGAGGATGTATGAAAAAGATGATATTATTGTGCGTTTGCCTGGCCGGACTGAATGCCATGGGGCAGCAGCGTGTGTTTAAGCATCCCGGCATATCCTATACACAGGCTGACATCGACAGGATGCGGGCCATGGTGGATGCCGGTCAAGAACCTTATTATTCGGCTTTCCTTGAATTCAAGGAAAGCCGTTACACGACTTATCGTGACTATGAACGTCCTTTGCCTGTCCACGAAGGGCAGCCTGTCATTTGGGATAATCCTAATTTGTGGTTGGATGAGTTCGGACAGGTGGCTTTCCATAATGCCATGATGTGGAAGCTGACGGATGAAACGTCCTATGCGGACAAAGCCGTGGCTGTGCTGAACCGCTATGCTCCCGTACGTAGTATTAAACCTTATGGGACGAATTGCTTGGATGCTTCCAAGGCTACCATGCTCATTGAGGCTGCCGAATTATTGCGTGATTATGAGGGATGGAAACCCGAAGTAAACCCATGGTAACAAACTCCTCTCAAATTCTTTTCGTTCGGAATCGAATTTTGCTCTTCATCGGGGGCCGCGCACTGCGAACTTCCCCGTACATCCTTATTATAAACAAAAAGCGTGTGTATTGC
>ENA-OQDT01002075-OQDT01002075.1-human-gut-metagenome-genome-assembly--contig:-NODE-2075-length-10686-cov-3.121887_pt1 | contig 10686 bp, 10 predicted proteins | sample MGYA00242786_ERZ504617 | MGnify/ENA primary metagenome ERZ504617 (study PRJEB26092, sample SAMD00036337) | human gut metagenome | host: Homo sapiens | study: EMG produced TPA metagenomics assembly of... | reverse complement strand
TACTGCGATCGTTGCCTCCAATGGCCTGATGGCACCGATGTTTATCACTGTCTTCGCGAATGGCGGTATGCAGATCGGCCGGGATGTTGAGCGGTTTGCTTTCGGATTTTGACTCTCCTCTCCTCGAATCCTCGCCGGTACGTCTGGTGGCTCAGCCGGTCGACGAGCTGGGCAAAATGGCGGGCGAGGAGATCCTGCGCCGCATCAAGGACCGCGCCGCTGAGCAAAAGCAGATCCTTCTCAGCAGCATCTATCTGGGCGTTCTTTCGCGCCACAGCCAATAAGAGGAGCTTATTATGCGCTTGCACTGCATCGAATTGCCCGTCCCCTCGCTGGATGAAGCGGGACGCTGGCTGGAATCCGTTCTGCATTTTCTACCCGTCGACGATGGCAGACTCTATGTTTGCGGAAATTTTCGTCTGCGCCTCGTCACCGCCGAGGGGGACGCGCCGTCCCGCGCGCCGGACAAGATCGTCGGGCTTGAGCACATCGCCCTTGAGACCCCGGATGCCGGTGCCCTTCTGCGTGCGCTGCTTTCAAAAGGTCTCGAGCTTGAGCACGACAGAGGTGTTCCCTTTTTTAACCCGAAGGTTTTCGGAACCGGAACAAAATACTTCAATCTGATCGCTCCCTTCGGAACGAAATTCGAATTCTGTCAGCGCCTTGACAAGGACTACCCATCCGACTCTTCGGAAATACTCGGTCTGGAGCACATCGGTCTTTCCGCGCACGATTTTGCCGCATCATTCCGGGAGCTGAGTGCATACGGCTTCCGACCTCAGTTTGCGCCGGTTGAAAACGATACACCGCACGGCCGTGTGCAGTGCGTTGTGTTCAATGGCCCCGCGCCCATTGAACTATACTGCTTTGAAGGAGCGCAGACGTTTCCGGAGGCGGATCCGACCCGCGCCCCGAGACTCGTGTTCCGCGCCAACGCGGAGGCCTCCCTCAAAGAACGCAACGGCGCGTGCATCCGCTGCGAAGCAGCGCCGAAGTACGACATTGTTGCGCTTGGAGAAGCCTTGATCGACTTTGTTCCCGGCGGGCAGCAGGAGAGCGGGAAGGTGTCCTATCTGGGCGCTCCCGGCGGCGCTCCGAGCAATGTTTTGGCCGCCGCCTCCCATTTGAATATGCAGACCGCATTTATCGGCAAAGTCGGCAATGACGTCTTCGGACGGCTGATCCGCAGCACAATGGAGCGCAACGGCATATGCACCGACGGCCTTTTGCGCAGCGAGACGGAGCCGACCACCTTGGCGTTTGTCTCTCTGGACGAGCGCGGGGATCGATCCTTCAGCTTTTACCGCCAGCATAGCGCCGACTGTATGCTCCGATCCGCCGAGCTGCCGCTGACGCTTCTGGAGCAAGCGGGTATCTTCCATTTCGGCTCGGTCTCCATGACTGCCGAGCCGGTGCGCTCGGCTACCCTTGAGGCGGTGAGACATGCAAGGTCAAAGGGCGCGGCGATCGCGTTTGACCCCAACCTCCGTTTGCCGCTTTGGCCCGATACCGACTCCGCCTATCATGCAATCTGCGAGGGACTGCGCTATGCCGACCTTGTCAAGCTTTCCGAGGAGGAGCTTGAATTTCTGACAAAGGCCGCCGATCACACGGCCGGAATGCGGGAGCTTCTGGAACGTTACGATATTCGGATGCTTGTCGTTACGCTTGGCGCCGACGGCTGCCTCTGCCTATGCAGAAACGGCGTTTTTCTGCGGCAGCACACGATTCAGGTCACCGCGCTGGACACCACCGGCTCCGGAGACGCCTTCTGGGGAACCTTCCTTTCCGAGCTGCTGCTCTGCGACTGCTGCGACAGAATTCCCGCGCCGCAGGTTTTGCAGCACATTCTCGGCGTTTCCTGCGTGGCCGGTTCGCTGACCGCAACCGCTTTTGGCGCGGTTCCCGCCATGCCGACAGCCTCCGCGCTCCACGCCGGTATGCTTCGGCTGCTCGAGCGCTAGCCCGCTCCTGCAGCGCAGGGCCGAACGACTGTACACTTGAAGGACACAGGATTCACAACAAAGTGGCAATGCACATTGTCGGTGTTCAGGTGAACGGTAACCAGCACCTGATATCGGTCGCCCCACATTCGCCGTGCGGTTTCCTTGCCGATGGCGAACGCCCGCTCCGGTGTAACCTCACCCTCACGAAAACTCTGAATGCCGTGGTAACCGACCACCTTGCCACGCAGACCAAACCGTCGCTGTACGGCGATCATTTCGGCGCAGGCGTTCTGCGCCGAGCAGTTGATGCCGCCGACAAATATTTTGCGGTCGGTCTTGTTATCGTTCTCTGCGTAGCGCAGGGCGGCGTACAAATCCCCGTCGAGATATTCCAGTGCGGTGGTTTTGTCGGGATTGTCGGCGTAGTCCAGCGTGGCTTTCAGGTTTTTGAACACAGGCCAAAAGCCTGTCACCGCCATAGCGCATCATCCCTTTTCCGGCAGCAGAAATTCTGCTGTGATCTGTTTCAGCACCATGCAGATTTCTTTGTCCAGCTCCGGTGAACTGGCTTTATCCGCAAGCTCGCCAAGCTTTTCAAGACAAGCAAAAAGAGCGTCGGGCGGAACCGCTCTTGGCTCATGCGCCGGAAATCGACGAAGCCGATGTTCCGGAAGCGGACGAGGAGCCGGAGCCGCCCAAAGCCCCCCGTTCCAACTCGGACACCACCGGCTAAGCCGGATTTTGTCACTGCGCTTTCGGCGTGAAATCTCCGATCGTTCCCGCAAAGCCCCCAGCAGCCCGAAAAACCGAAGGTCGATGTTTCCGGCGTTGCCGTTGGGAGCGCTGTGGCTCACGCTAAGTTCGGCATCGGCAAGGTGATCGAGCTGAACAGGGGATATGTGACCGTCCGCTTTGAACAGGGTGAGAAGCGCTTTATTTTCCCCGATGCGTTTGAATTCGGATTCTTGAAAGCGCAATAGGCAAAAAGAGGCCCTTCGTATCATTTTCTTGACTTGATACGAAGGGCCTTGCCTTATGTATAGCTTACTTGATGATAGACAGTTTCGGATGCATGGTCTCGGCAGGAATACATCCGCCCGACCCACTCCATTTGGTCGCTGGCTTTCAGCGTTTCCGTAATGCCCTCAGCATCTGCCATTTGCTTTACCAGCCGAATCCACAAAAGCAAGGGGCTGGAATACTCTGCTGTATATTTTGTTGGATTGGAAGACTCTGCTTTCTGAAATTTTAGGAACCAGCCGGATGAAGATCGCTGCACATTCTTTGTGGCATTATCCCGTGCAAAGGAATCGGTTACTTTCACATTCTGTAAACGAAGAACAGGTATGAGACATCCAATGCAGCAGCACAACGCAATTAATGAGTTTTTTAATTTATTGCAAAAACCGGGAATTGCAGAAGTAAAAACCGTATCTTAGAATTCAGATTCTTTAGTTTGATTACTTCATATCTTCTTTTTTATTCCTTGGTTAAATTGAGTTTGAAAATGAGGGAATACCGCAGTACACCTTTTTGAGATTCATATACAGGAAAGTTATCACAGCACACCCCGGTAGTGTCAAGGTTTATGCGCAAATTTGATTCTGGTATCTGGCAGAAATCTATTACAGGGGGTGCTTCGGCACCCCCTTGGTTACATTTGGGCGGTCGGGGCGCAAAGGGTCAAGGGCGGCGGCAGCCGCTTGTCTTGCCCTTGACGCTTCGCGAGCCGACTACCACTCACCCGACCAGCAGGTCCTGCTCAATGACCTCCAAGTGCTTCATATTCATGTATTTCTTGCAGCCCCACTGGGTACCTGCCACATGGCGGAGCCTCGCGCAGACCAGCATCAGGGCGGAGTTGCCGTCAGGAAACGTCCCCACCACGCGGGTTCTTCGGCGGATCTCCCGGTTCAGCCGCTCGATCACATTGTTGGTGCGGATGCGCGTCCAGTGCTCGCCGGGGAAATCGCAGTAGGTCAGCGTCTCCTCAATGCCGTCCTCGACCTTCCTGGCGGCCTCCTTCAGCTTCATGGCGCGCAGCTCGGCGACCACGGCCTTTGCCTTCTCGCGGGACGCCTTCTTGCTCTCCTGGGCGTGGATCGCCTTGAGCATTTTCGCTACAATTTTGACCTTGGATTTGGGCACAACAGAGAAAACATTGCGGTAGAAATGCACCGTGCAGCGCTGGTATTTGGCATCCGGGAACACCTCGCCCACGGCCTCCAGCATCCCCAGACACTTGTCGCCGACGATAAGCTTCACGCCGTCCAGACCGCGTCTGTGAAGCCACTGGAAGAAGCTGACCCAGCTGGCCTTGTCCTCCTTCATGCCCTCGACGGCTCCTAAAACCTCACGGAAACCATCCTCATTTACGGCGATTGCCACCAGAATGGCCACATTTTCGTACTCTCCGCCCCAGTTGCGGCGCAGATAGATGCCATCCACATAGACGTATGGATAGTACCCGCCCTGCAAAGGACGGTTCCGCCAATCCTCAATGTGAACATAAGCCTTCTTGTTCAGCTCGCTGATGGTGGCGGGCGAAACCTTGCCGCCCCACAGCGCCTCCGTGATATCCTCTACCCGGCGCACAGAGACACCTGCCAGGTACATCTCGATGAGGGCTTCCTCCACGCTGCTCTCTCTGCGGCGATACCGCTCGATGATGGCAGTCTCGAAGGACACGCCCTTGAGCCGCGGCATATGGAGCGTGACGTCGCCGGAGGTCGTGGTAAGATTCCGGTCATAGTGGCCGCTGCGGTAGCCCTGTCGCGCCTCGCTGCGCTCGTAGCGCGCCGCCTGCGTCAGGGACTCCGCCTCCTTTTCCAGCAGCTCGTTCAGCGTTTCTTCTACGCTTCCTCGAACTAATTCTTTGATTTGACCCTTGATTACTTCCTCGTTTAGCTGTACAATTTTCTCGGACATAGTTTGCTGTCTCCTTTCGAATGTTTGTGTGGTAACTTCATTCTACCAGAGCCTGCAAGCTATGTCTCCTTTTTGCTCTTTTCAATTTGCGCAACTTATTGTACATTATCCACCCCTCCTTAGCATTGAAGGTATACAAATGTAAAGTTTTAGAACGCTTCAGAAACCGAGTAGGAGGGACGTTTAGTCCCGTCCTCTCACACCACCGTGCGTACCGTTCGGTACACGGCGGTTCAATCGCATAAGTGCAGAGACTCGTACCGGTCTAGGATACTGTAGTATCCTGCCCGTGCGAGTCTTTCTTTCGAGATTGCCCTTTGTACATGACCGTTCTTCGCCATGTGCCAGTAGGCTTTCCGGCAATTGCTTACCGCCCTTGCCTGCCACTCTGGTATCCCCAATTGCATAAGGCTCTTTGCTCTTGTCTTGGGTTTCTTCCATTGTTTCCAGATGTAGCTTCTATACCGGCGGCGCAGCCACTTGTCCCATTCTCGCATGGTTGTCTTCATACTCGCAATTCCGAAGTAGCCCAGCCAGCCCCGGATGTAGACCTTTACCTTCTGCATCACGACCCGGACATTTCTGCCCTGACTGCGGGAAGTCAGCTCTTTTAGCTTGGCCTTGGCTTTCTTCAAGGACTTTGTGTGCGCTCGAATGTAAATGCCGTTCTTGCCCTTCCCTAACGCAAAGCCCAGAAACTTAAAATTTCGGATTGCAAACACGCTGACCACTTTACTTTTCCCCACATTCATCTTGAGTTTTAGTTTCCCCTCAAGATACCGCCGGGTGGTTTCCAGAAGCCTCTCTGCTGCCCGTTTGCTTTTGGCCAGTACCACAATATCATCCGCATATCGAATGACAGGTACTCCCCGTCTTGCCATCTCCCAGTCGTATTCGTTCAGGTAGATGTTAGCAAGCAAGGGACTAAGTGGGCCTCCCTGGGGAGAGCCTTCTTCTGTTTTCACCAGCAGTCCGTTTTCCATCACTCCCGCTTTCAGGTATCTCTTAATGAGTTCAATGACCCGTTTGTCATGGATGTTCTTCCGCAGAAGGTTCATGAGCAATTCATGGTTCAGGGTATCGAAGTATTTGGACAAATCCACAAGTACCGCTTGTGTATAGCCCTGCTCCGCATATTCCTTCACCTTTTGAATCGCCATCTGCGCACTCCTGCCCGGACGATAGCCGTAGCTTAAATCCGAGAACAACGGTTCGTAGATTGGGGTTAGCTGCTGTGCGATTGCCTGCTGGATGATGCGGTCTACGACCGTTGGGATTCCCAACTTTCGTACCCCGCCATCCGGCTTAGGGATTTCCTTCCGGCGCACCGGCTGGGGCTTGTACTTCCCTTGCCGAATTGTTTCCAGAAGTTCTTCCCGGTGTTCTCTCAGCCAAGGCAGCGCATCCTCGACGGTCATTCCGTCGATTCCCGGCGCTCCTTTGTTGGCTTTGACCCGCTTGTAGGCTCTGTTCAGGTTTTCCCTACTTAGAATCCTTTCAAGCAAGTCTGCACCGCCCTGTTCCTTTCCTTCCTGACTGCCAACACTCTGCGCTCCCGCATACCCTTTGTGTTCCGCACTATCTCTTTGTGGGCAGCTCAGGCTTCCCTGATATTCTGCGTTCTTCATGTTGACCTCCTTCCGAAATCTACTAAGGACTAACGATTGTTCAGCCCTTTCCGGATTTTTTTCCGGTACTATGGCCTCTGCTGACTTCTTGCCGTTCGTTGTTACTGCGCAATTTTTTTTTGCGTCGGCAAGACCTCCCCGGGTACTCACACATTCTTTCCCTCTTTACCTGCCGCATTTACCGAAAGCGATTCCGTGTAGCTACTGGGCTTTGTTTTGTTATGCAACCTTACCCTCGCTGACGGCCTTATATGCGATTTCTGTTCGTCAGGCCAGAGTTTTGCCCATTGGGAGACCTTTCAACTCCCAAAATCCGGCTTTCTTCAGATTCCGCCTCACGACGGACACCCTTGCCTTTGGCTAGCCCTTCCCGCTACCGGGCGGACTCGGGACTTTCACCCTACAGAACGTGCGCTCACCGGGCGCACATATAGAAAAAAGCGCCGTCTCGGAATCACTCCCAAGACGGCGTTTTTCTGTTGCGGATCAGAGCGAACACTTCACGGCGAAACCGCCGCTGAAGAAATAGGTGTTCGTCCGAACCTTGTTTGGTGGAGAACCACACCTTAAATCCGAACCGAGCGCCGATTCGATCTCGTCAAGCGAGATCGTCTGCGTCCCGTGCTGATAGTTGTAGGTCAAGACCAGTTTATCATCGAACACATACACAGCGTTTACAAATGTATCAATCAGGCGTTTCTGAAAATCACGGTTTGCTGGATCGCCATGACGAAACTGCTCAAACCATGCCGTCATCTGTTCGCGGGTCAGCTTTGGCTTTTGCAGTTCGGCGGTCTGAATATTCGCAAGGATTTCTTCTTTCCGTGCTTCCAGCTCATCAAGCCGCTGTTTAGTGGACGGCGTGAAAATGCCCTGCTCGATTGCTTTCAGAATGTTTCCAATGGAGGACTCGGTTTCCGCAAGCTGTGAGCGAAGCGCAGGGGTTTGTTATGTCTTCCTGCTCCTGCATAACAAGAATTGCATCGATGAGCCTGTTAATCTTCTCTTCATCCATGAGGCGCTGCATGGTCAGGCGGACAACAACACGTTCAATCCAGTCTTTGCGAACAGCCTTCTTGTCGCAATCCTTCAGGCGCTTTCGCACCGCTACATTTGTAATAATAGTGCATAGCGCCGGTATGGCTCTTGCCGCTTTCACCAACCATCATGCGCTCACATTTTACCGCAGAACAGCTTTGTTGTCAGCAGATAGTCCTCTTTTGCTTTTGCCATTGCGGGAGCATGGCGGTTCTTCTCCATGCGTTCCTGCACACGGTTGAACAGTTCTTCCGGAACGATAGCAGGAACGCCGCCCTCAATCACAACGTCCTGATAACGGTACTCGCCAATGTATTTGCGGTTTTTCAGCAGAGAGCTGAAACTATTGATATTGAACGGCTGTCCCCCTTTTTCGTTTTTAAGTCCGCGGGCATTGAAATCCTCAACAGTAGAACGAACCGATTTGCCGTCAGCATACTTCTCAAATACCTCAACCACTAATGGCGCAGTCGTAGGATCAATCGCAAGCTTCTGCGCTTTCTTGTCCAACAGATAGCCGAGCGGAACGCCACCGCCGTTGTTTTTCCCTTTCAGCGCGTTCTCTTTCTGTCCGCGATGGATTTTCTCTGATAGTTCAGCAGAATAGAACTCGGCATAGCCCTCCAGCATTGCTTCCAGAATAATACCCTCCGGGCCTTCGGAGATATGCTCTTTCGCAGAAATAACCTTTACGCCATTCTTTTTCAGAATGTGCTTGTAGTGAGCGCTGTCGTAACGGTCGCGGGAAAAACGGTCGAGCTTCCATACAAGCACAATCTCGAACAGCTCTTTTGCGCTGTCCTTGATCATGTGCTGGAACTCCGGTCGATCTGCCGTTTTTGCAGATAATGCCCGGTCAATATACGTTCCAACGATGGTCATGTTGTTGCGTTCAGCATATTCCCGGCACTCGCGGAGCTGACCTTCAATGGATTCCTCGCGCTGGCTATCAGAGGAATAGCGGGCATAGATGACAGCGTTCATTCTTCATCACCCTCGTTGCCTTCACCGCTTTCCAGCGCAAGCTCTGTCAATTCACGTAGCTTATTTTGCAGGAGCGTCTTGTCAGGAAGACAAAGCCTATAATCTGCAACGAGTGTGGGCGACATACTGCGGCTTAAAGCATATTCGACAACTGCATCGTCCTTGCTGGCGCAAAGGATAACACCTACGCTTGGATTTTCATTTGGCTTCTTCACATCACGGTCAAGTGCTTCGAGATAAAAATTGATTTGCCCGATGTGTTCCGGCTTGAATTTTCCGATTTTCAGTTCAATCGGGACAAGGCAGGAAAGCGCACGGTTATAAAACAGCAAGTCAATGAAGAAATCTGTATTACCAACCTGAACGCGGTACTCTTCCCCGATAAAGGTAAAGTCCCGACCAAATTCGAGTATAAACTGCTTCAAATTCTCGATGATTGCTTTACGGAGATTCTTTTCAGAAAATTGCTCCGGCAAGTCCAGAAACTCAAGCACATAAGTGTCGAGGATGCTTTCACGCACATCATGTGAAACGGATTCAGGAACCGGTTTCTTAGCGGAAATCATCGAACGCTCATAGTACGATGTGTCGATCTGGCGCTCCAACTCGCGTTTGGAATAATGTTCCTTCGCACAGAGCGCCATGTAAAAATGCCGTTCATCTGCCGTCTTGGAGCCAGACATAATAAGCAGATGGTTTGTCCAGCTGATTTGTGTCACCAGTGGTGTCACAAATTCATCGTCCTTGTAAGTCTCGTAGAATTGCTTCATACGATAGAGACCGCGACGATTGAAACCTTTGACGCCGGGGTTCTTTTGCGCAATATATGCGGCAACTTCGTCAATGATCTTATCGCCAAAGCTTGATGCAGAACAAAGCTCAGACAAATACGCACCGACGCTCCAATACATCTGAATAAGCTCTGCATTGACCGCTTTCATGGCGCGGCTGCGGGCGTTGTCGATGATATGAATGACCTCGTCAAACTGTCCCGGATTATGGGTTAATTCATTGCTCATGTCCTCGCCTCCCCAAGCATTTTCAGCATCGCTTCTTTCAGCTTTTCGTTCATCGGTGATTCCGGATCGAAGCACATCTCAACGAACTTTCTCAGTTCAGGATTGTTCGCGTCAACCGGAGGTTTCGCTTCATATAGCTTGCCCTGTGGATCATCGCAGCGGGCGAAGATATAGTCCATCGAAACGTCAAAATAGTCCGCATACTTGCGCAGAAGCTCAACAGTCGGGGTTGCCTGACCATTCTCATAGCGGTTAATGCTGGACTGCGTAGAGCCGATCAGGTCGGCAAATTTTGATTGGGATAAGCCAATACCTTCCCGCAATGCGCGAAGACGCATACCCAGTTGTTTCATGTCATTCAACCTCCAATTCGGGTTAAATATAGTATAATCAAAATCCGAGCAGATGTCAACCCGGATTTTGAAGAGTTTGTGTAAGCATTGACTGAGCGGCTATTATATAGATTACTGAGGCGGCTGATCCTCCTGCTGAGACTTAAGAATTTTTGTTATATCTATAATAGTCGCAGAATTTGGCTGAACTGCAAGATTTTTTGCAGCAGTAGCAAGAGGCTCCGCGTAAGCGTCCACAGAGGAAAGTTGAAGTCTTCGCATAGTTTCAATATTCTCGAGTTTCTGCTTCAATGCCTGTTGCTCTGCCAAATCAGCCTCTGCGGACAGCTTTCTCAGTTCGATTTTCTTCTTGTCTTCGTCATATTTATGATTGATAATTCCTTTGATGACACCGATTATAGAATGAAATTCATAATCTCCCGCTTTTCCACCAAAAATAGCCATATAGCATATTAAAAGGGGAAACGCATTTTCCTGTGCAAAATTCCATATTTGAAGAATTACGTCACCAGGGGAATGAAGAGTGGTTTTGACCTGAACTGTTTCCGGCTTATCGTCCGATAATAACCGCGCAGCACACAGAACAAAATTAGCGAGGTCAAGAACGTTAATTCCTTCTTTTCGCTTTACACGAAAAGTAACAGTAAGCTTATCCTTAAATAGCCATATTATACCAATCAGCCACCTTATCTTTCACAGACATATACCAAGTATAACAACCATCTTCAACATTCAATCCCTCAATATTAAGAACCAAATCCTCATCTCTAAAATCATTCAACGCTTCATC
>ENA-OQDT01002074-OQDT01002074.1-human-gut-metagenome-genome-assembly--contig:-NODE-2074-length-10687-cov-2.156439_pt1 | contig 10687 bp, 11 predicted proteins | sample MGYA00242786_ERZ504617 | MGnify/ENA primary metagenome ERZ504617 (study PRJEB26092, sample SAMD00036337) | human gut metagenome | host: Homo sapiens | study: EMG produced TPA metagenomics assembly of... | reverse complement strand
AATATCATCGCAAATATTTTGCAATCTTTCCCAAAAACATACTTCCTTTCCCGGATATTTTGACTATTTTTGTTTTCACGAAAATAGGATGCGGCACGGCATAGCCCAACCAGGGAAAACTTTGTTTCCCGTTTGCCTCTGCGCCTGCCTTTCACTATTTTTGGAGCATTGCAACAAACCATACGTAACGAAACATGAAAGACCGGATAAAAATAATCGTGGGCGACATCACACAACTGCAAGTGGATGCCATAGTAAACGCCGCGAACTGTTCCCTGTTGGGAGGCGGGGGCGTGGACGGGGCCATACACCGCGCTGCGGGCAAAGAATTGTTGGAAGAATGCCGCACGTTGGGCGGCTGCCGGACCGGTGAGAGCAAGATGACCGGGGCGTACAGGCTACCCTGCAAGAAAATCATCCATACCGTCGGACCCGTATGGCACGGCGGAGGGCACCACGAAGCCGAGTTGCTGGCATCCTGCTACGCCACCGCCTTGCAAATGGCCGAGGCCCACCACCTGAAAAGCATCGCCTTTCCTTGCATCAGCACCGGTGTGTACGGTTATCCGCACGCGGCTGCCGCAAAAATAGCTTGGGATACTATCAAGAAGCACATCCAGAATGGGGCATACAAAGGCGAAGTCGTGCTATGCTGTTTCCGCGAAGAAGATGCAGAAATATACAACAAACTCATGCAAGAAGACGAAATATGAAAAGTTTTAAACCTCAACCGTGGCTGTTGCCACAACCCGTGCTGATTATCGGCACTTACGACGAACAAGGACGGCCCAACGCCATGAACGCGGCCTGGGGCGGACAATGGGACATGAAAGAAATCATGATTTCAATGGGCAAGCATGCCACCACCGAAAACCTGAACCGCCAAGGGGACTTCACAGTGGCCTTTGCCACCCAAGCCACCATGACAGCGGCCGACTACGTGGGCATCGTCAGCGCAAAGACAACCCGCAAAAGATGGAAAAAACGGGATGGACGGCCGTACGGTCGGAAAACGTCGACGCCCCGGTCTTCACCGACTTCCCGATGACATTCGAGTGCCGGATTAAAGAAAAAATACATGAATCGGACACCGGATATTACATCGTCGCGGAGGTCGTGAACATCCTTGCTGATGAAAAATACCTCGCCAATGATGGCAAACCGGACATGGAGAAGATGGGGCTGATTGTCTTCGACCCCGTCCACCACAACTACGCCGGTCTCGGCCAGACCGTTGGAAAAGCCTTCTCCGACGGCAAGAAACTGAAATAGGGCAAGTTGTCAAATCGACAGCCCCACCCTTCCGAGAATGCTTTATTCGGACACGGAACGGGGCTTCGACGAAAACAAACGATTCTCGCCTGCCGGTGTTTTAGCATAATGACAGCCCGGCAGGCTTCTTCCATTCCACAATGTCACACGGGAGACCACAATACAAGGTTATTTCTTTCCTTCCTGTCAACAAAAACAAGCATCAGGTTTCTTTCTGCATGAAAATTTCGTAGACCAAAAACCACCAAACAGACGAAAAAAGGATACTTAAAGCACGTTCCGTCTTCGCCCGGCTCCGTAAAATCCGGCCACATGAGGAGAACCCAGGATTTTCATGCGGAAGAAAATTTTGCATACTGCTCCAAACGAAAAATTGCTTGGCTGAAAGCGATTCCGGTTTATACGGTTTTTATGCATCAGAAATGCCAAAAGCCGTATAAATATACATCGTTTTGTATATCCGCACGTCCAAATCGCTGCTTTTCACAGCCGCCATCCGCTTCGTTTTTTGACGTTTTGTTTATCCAAAAAGTCCCTCATGACGTACAGGACGTCACAAGGGACTTTCCTTTCGTCAACTTCCACAAAGGGTAGGAAACCTTATTTCACGACTGTCTTGTAAGAGCCGTTGCCGACCTTGACGATATAAAAACCTCATTCGAGCGTAATCTCTTCCGTCTGGTTGTTTGCTTTCTGCTGAACGGCCACATTTACCGGAAAGCGTAAATACCATGTATAATACGTTTAAAGTAAAACATCCAGAAGGGGTATTGCAAAGTACTATATGAAAAGTGAACAAATCGTTCATCCTTTTGTAAAAAATAGAGTCAAGTAATTTAATAAAAAGGATGTGTTTTCGAGTTTTATTCGTAACTTTGTACCAGACATCAAAGCATTCTATGGACAAGAAAGAAACATTTGATAGAATTGAGTTTGTGGTGGCATGTGTCGGGGCATTTGCCCAACGATTTAAGCTCTCCAACCCACAAGCCTACGCTTATTTGCGCCGTTTTACCGGCATAGATTTTCTTCTTGATTGCTATGCCGCCGAACACACCCTATCCATTGACGATGCGGTCTCTGACCTCCAAGTACTCTGTAGCCGGAAAGGGGGACGGATATGATTAGACTCTATCATGGCTCAAACATGGCCATTGAACAAATTGACCTCTCCCGAAGTAAACGAGGCAAGGATTTCGGGCAAGGCTTCTATCTCAACGCCAATCCCGACCAAGCTATGGAAATGGCTATACGCACCGCACGCTTTATGAATGAAGGACAGCCCCCATTGTCGTGTTTTGATTTTGATGAGACTAAGGCTGACAAAGCGAGGCTTCACATCAAAGTGTTTACAGACTATTCAGAAGAATGGGCTGAATTTGTGGTGATGAACCGCAAGAATGACTCAGATATACCAGCACATTCATACGACATTGTAATCGGCCCGATTGCTGACGATACAGTTGGCGTTCAGATACGACGTTACATGATGGGCTATCTTTCAGCAGCCGCACTTGTTGAGGAACTGAAATTTAAGGGAAATCATGCTGTTCAATACTTTTTAGGCACTCACCGCGCCATAGAAATTCTAAAACACATCGAGCTATGACACAAGATATACAGTTTCAGATAGAATGCCTTGCCGCAGAACTGACCGAAATGCTTATGTCTGAATATGGTTGGGACATTCGTCGCGCCCTTGACGAATTGTATTCCTCTACCACATTTGCCAAACTCAACGAGCCAGAGTACGGCTTATATTATCAAGGTGCCGTCTATATATTCCAATTCCTCAAATCAGAAATTGAAACCGGCAAAATCGCATGAATTTATTAATATTTTCAAAGTCGTCAAAAATCACTTCTTCCCATATTCCACATCACCTTCGGCTACCATGCCAGAGGCTTCTTCATGCCAGCCCACATCATAAAGCCTTGGCGTTTTCAGTTCGAACCGCTCCAAGAATGTGTGGTTGATATGGTACTCTATTTCCAACAACGTCTGCTTCCTCACTGCCGGTTTCAACTGGCACTCCCAAACCGTCATTACTCGCCAACCCATCTGTTTCAACGCTTCCTTGTCACGAGCGTCACGCTGCTTGTTGCGCTCTATCTTCTTCCTCCAAAAGTCGATATTGGAATGCGGCAGATGCCCGTCCACCTCGTGCCCGTGCCAAAAGCACCCGTGTATGAAAATCACAATGCCATACTTGCGCAGCACGATATCCGGCGTGCCGGGCAAGCCCTTCACGTTCTTACGGTAACGGTAACCGCGCGAGAAGAGGTAACGGCGGACAATCCACTCGGGTTTCGTATCCCGGCTCCGTATCCTCGCCATGACGGCAGAACGCTTTTTCTTGCTCCAAATATCCATGCTGTTTGACTTTATCACAAAACCTCCCCGCATCCACCATGACAGATGAATACAGGGAGAAAAGAAATAAATCCAAAATAAATTACCACAACTCCAACGCCACAATACTCATCGGTGGCATCTTCACGGTCAACTTTCCGTTTTTCAGTTTCGCCCCCTTGAAGTCCGCAGGCTTCACCACGTCGGGCTGCTCAAAGGTGTTCTTGTCCGTGATGGCCTTACAGGTCAATATGCGTCCTGCAACGGATTTCATGCCCAAGTCGGACAAATCGACAGTGACTTCGTTGGAGTTCTCCAAATCCACGTTGGACAGCGAAATATGCACCGCACCGTCCTGCGCCTTGGAAGCCGTGGCACCGAGCATCGGCAGCGTGCGCTGCTCGCCGTCCTGCCCCATGCGTGCACGCACTTGCTTGTTCTCGCACTGCACCTCTACCGGCAAGTAAGTAGCGTCCTGATGCACGTTGTACATCTGGAATACATAATAGGAAGGCGTCAGCACCATCTTGTCGTCCTTTGTCAGAATCATGCTTTGCAACACATTGGCTATCTGCGCGATATTGGCCATCTTGATACGGTCGGTGTACTTGTGAAACACGTTCAGCGAAAGGGCTGCCACGAAAGCATCACGCATCGTATTCTGTTGGTACAAATGCCCACGGACGGTTCCGGGTTCTTCATCCCACCATGTCCCCCACTCGTCCACCATCAGAGCCACGCGCTTTTTAGGGTCATACTTGTCCATGACGGCCGAATGTTCCTTGATGCAGTTCTCAATGTCAAGGCACTTGCCCATCGTCCAATAATAATCTTCCGGAGTGAAGTCCGTAGCCGAACCTTTACTACCCGACCATCCGGCCACGGTATAATAATGGAGCGAAAGGCCGTCCATCTGGTTACGCGCCTGCTTCATCATCGTTTCCGTCCAATGCAAATCATATTACCCCCGACCCGCTAGCTATCTTGAACCAAACGGTTTCCGTTATAGTTACGACAATAAGTCTGGTAGCGGCGATACAGGTCGGCATAATATTCCGGACGCATGTTACCGCCGCATCCCCAACTTTCATTGCCCACACCGATGTATTTCACACGCCACGGCTTCTCGCGACCGTTCTGCTTGCGCAACTTGGCCATCGGGCCGTCCTCGGCCGTCATGTATTCCACCCACTGCGCCGTCTCCTGCACCGTGCCGCTCCCCACATTCATGGACACATACGGCTCGCACTCCAACAGCTCGCACAAGTTCAGGAATTCATGTGTACCGAAACTGTTGTCCTCCACGGTGCCACCCCAGTTGTTGTTCACCATACGCGGACGATTCTCTTTGGGGCCGATACCGTCCATCCAATGATATTCATCGGCAAAACAACCTCCCGGCCAACGCAACACGGGTATCTTCAGGTCCTTCAAGGCCTGAAGCACATCGTTCCGGTAACCGCCCGTATTGGGAATAGTTGAATTCTCGCCCACCCATAATCCACCGTAAATACACGTTCCGAGGTGTTCGGCAAACTGACCGTAGATTTCTTTGGGAATGGATTGTTTGGCCTGATCGGGAAACAATCGGACTTGTGAATCTTTCTGCGCCGCAAGCGGCAAAACGGCCATCAGGGCCGCACTCATCATTAGCTTTCTTACCTTCATGATATTAAAATGAGATTAAATCGTTGCAAATATACATATCTTTTTGAAAACCCTTCCTTTTTTGGTTAACTTTGCACGATTAAGAAACAGAATTTCATCATGGAAAAGAAAGAAGCATTCAAAAAATGGGGAATTCCAGCTGCCGGCATCATCGTGGTCTTGTTGGGACTATGGACTTACCTGACATTCTTCCATGCCACATTCGGCATCGAAAATACTGTATACCTTTATATAGATACAGACGATACACCGGATTCCGTACGGGTCAAAATCAAAAACACAGCCCGTCCGGGCATCTCTTCCGGTTTCCCCGTGCTATCCGCACTAAGCGGCTACACCGTGAAAAGCGGATGCTACGCCGTGGAACCGGAAGATAACATGTTCAGCGTATTCCGCCGACTGAAGCAGGGACGCCAGACACCCGTCCGGTTGACTATTCCCAACGTACGGACGATGGAGCGTCTGGCCGGCGCATTAGGAAAAAAACTCATGATGGACTCTGCCGTCGTGGCGCAACACTTTGCAGACTCCACCTTTTGCCGCCAGTACGGCTATGACACCGCGACGATTGCTTGTCTGTTCATCCCCAACACGTATGAAGTATATTGGAATACAAGTCTGGAGGATTTCATGAAACGCATGCAGAAAGAAAACACCACATTCTGGAACGAAGAAAGGCTTCGCCGGGCGGAAGCAGCCGGATTGACACCGAACGAGGTCGTCACCTTGGCCTCCATTGTGGACGAAGAAACGGCCAACAATGCCGAAAAACCCATGGTAGCCGGCATGTATATCAACCGTCTGCGTACCGGCATGCCCCTGCAAGCCGACCCGACGGTCAAGTTTGCCCTGCGCGATTTCTCCCTCCGAAGAATTTACCATAACCACCTGAACGTAGAAAGCCCCTACAACACTTACCGGAACATCGGCTTGCCTCCCGGCCCCATCCGTATCCCTTCCATCGTCGGTATCGATGCCGTATTGAACCATGTCAAGCACGACTACCTGTATATGTGCGCCAAAGAGGACTTTTCCGGTACACACAACTTTGCACGCACCTACCGCGAACATCTGGCTAACGCTGCCAAATACTCGAAAGCCCTCAACCAAAGAGGTATCAAATAACAAAACAAATCCGAACATAAACAAAGGGAACCGGGCATCACTGCCCAGTTCCCTTTAATTATTAACTTAAATAATATATGAAAAACCTATTAAAAGAATCCATTCTAACCGTACATCCGCTGTAAACTGCAACCGACAGCCCTTTCGGCCTTACGCAACTGATATTCCACCACGCGTTTAGTGATATTCCTGGCCTCTGCCACTTCGAGGTAAGTCTGCCCTTCCATGTGGACATCCAGAAACACCTCCTGCTGCAAAGCCGGCATGTTGGATAATGTCTCACCGATGATACGAAATAGTTCCTTATGGCACAACGCCTCGAACTCACTATCCGAAAAACGGTCTGCCGTCTGCTTCAACTTGTTTTCTATTTGTTTGAAGCGCGACCTGCGGCGAAGATAATCCATACACTTGTTATGAATCATAGAGAAAAACAGACCGACTATATTCCTTTCGCGGTTCAGCTTTCCCTTTTGTTCCAAGAAACGCAGCAAAACGTCGCTTACGATGTCACGTGCGTCTTCATTATTAAAGACATACATCGAAGCATATCGCAGAGCCTGCCGATAGTGGCACTCATAAAAATCTGCAAAGTCAAATCTTTCTTCCATGTTCTCACGGTTTTTCATTAGGACTTCGCAAATGTAACGGGTGTGTGCAAAACACTACTGCATAAAGCGTCGCAAAACACTGTGCCAAGCGTTGCAAAACACCAGTTACAACATATCATGCATATAAAAACAACATTTTATACATAAACCCGATATTCCCGAAACACAAATCTGGCCAAAACCGTTTTTCTTTTCTTCCATTTTATTATCTTTGCTTCCTGTTTCCAACCTAATGTCAAAAGATGAAAAACTTCTGGTTCCTTATCATAACCACCTCTCTGCTGTCCCTGCCATACCGGTCATCTTCCTCAACGGAAAGATTCAGGCTGTTGGATACCGGAAACGGACTTTTCAATAATCAGGTACGCTTCCTTACACAAATGGAAGACGGCAAGATATTGGTCTGCACCGAGGGCATGTTCAATGTGTACAACGGCAACAGTTTCGAGCCGCTCGTCTGCGACTTGACCTACACTGTCCCCTTGGGAATGCACAATATATGCACAAGCTATGACGGTGGCAACGGGCTGCTGTGGGCCAAAGACTTTTACCGTCTCTATCTCATCAATACCCGTACCGGACGTTTCTGCCACGATATCAAAGAACGCTTCGAGGCAGCCCGTCTGACCGAAGTTTTCAATGACTTCATTCTTGACCACGACCGGAACGCTTGGATAATCACCGAAAGCGGAAAACTCTATCGGTATGACTGGAAAAACCCGGCCGAACAGGTCTACGAACCACGAGCCGAAGAAAAATCCCGAGGCATTCGTGTCAAAGAAGTCATGCAGGCAGGCCCCTTTCACCTGATATTCCTGAACACCGGCAGGATGCTAGTTTGGGAAGAGAAAAGCAGACGCATCGTGGGCGAAGATTCAACCGTGGCCACTCCCTCTCCCTCCGAATACTTCCGTACGGCCTGGCTGCAAGCCGACAAGGAGCACCTGCTTATCTCCGTCAGCCATACGGAAGGATACTTGTACCTCTATAATATATATACGCGCGAGTGGAAAGAAATACTTAAAGGCAGAGCTATTAATGATATTAAAAAATGCAAAGACGGCTGTTTTTGGTTAGGTGGCAACCAAACGCTCATCAAACTTTCCCCGCGTTTTGAACTGCTACAAGAAACCCATCGCCTGGAACTGACCGGAAACGAAACCGTAACGGACTTCATCATGTCAGTCCTCGTCGACGACCGGCAAGGACTATGGTTAGGATTGAGCAGTTCCGGAATCTTGCGGGCCGTCCCTCCCGGAAAATATATGGAATACTATATCAACGAGGAGGTGGCGCACGAGGAAGGACGGATGATTCGCAGCCTGTGTCCGTACGACGGCCGGTACTTGCTAGTCGGCACGATGGGAGGCATCTACCTGTTCGACACGGCCCGCAAAAACTACCAGGCATTCCACTCCGGATTCGGACACCTCTTTTGTACAGATATCAAAAGAGACCGGGACGGTGCATTCTGGTGCAGCACCCGGCAAGGACTATACAAAATACAGGGCAATAGGGTTGAGCGGGCAGACCAGACGCTGCTTCCGGGAATCCCGTCCGAAACGGTCCGTTTCAGTCTTCCCCTTTCCGATGGCTGCATTTTGGTTTGTATGGATTTGAAAGACCTGTATCTCTGTCAGCCGAAAAAAGGACAAGCCCTGCGCCTCAATGAAGATTTTCCGGAACTGAACCGCAGCCGTGCCATGAGCTTTGCCATAGAAATAAAACCCGGCCAACTCATCATCGGCGGACAAAACGGACTCTTCGGATATGAGATTGCCCGAAGGAAACTGCAACGCCTGGCTTGGATAGTCCCTTGGGAAAGATACAGCACGAAATACAACTGCGCATACGCCGAAGGAAGATCCGTCTGGATAGGTACGCAGAACGGATTGATATGCCATGACTTCCGCACGAAGGAAACCCTGCGGCTCAGCACGGAAAACGGCCTGCCGAACAACTGCATACAAGGCATTGCCGCCGATGCCAAGGGAGACCTGTGGGTTTCGACTTCAAACGGAATCGGAGAATAAACCGGAATGCAGACGGCACCTTTTCCATCGCACGGTTAGACGGAAAAGACGGCGTGCAATATGGGGAAATGATGGAACAGTCCATCACCGCCATGCCGGACGGTCACGTATATGTGGGTGGACTGAACGGCATCACCGACATTCCCCCTCAGGCCACGGACTACGGACACGAAAGTCTGAGACCGACACTCGTCAGCCTGCGCGTCATGAACCACCCCATCAACAACGAAGGAACGTTCCACAACCGCCAACTGCTTCCGGAAGGGCTGTCCTACACCCGCCACCTGCACCTGAAGTACAACGAGAACTTCATCGAGATGAAATTCTCTGCCCTAAATTACGACGCGCCCCAAACATACACATTACCGTTACCGGTTGGAAGGAGTGGACAAAACATGGAACCTGAGTTCGGAACCGACAGGCGTCTGCACGGCCATCTACACCTCCCTCACGCCCGGAACGTATACGCTCCAGGTACAAGCCGCCATGGGAAGCACGTCGTGGGGAACAACCGCCGAATGGCAAATCACAGTAGAGCCACCTTTGTGGAAGACTTGGTGGGCTTACGCCATTTACCTTATCGCCGCATTGACACTCCTCTACTACATCATCGAACTGTACATCGCCGACAAGCGTTCGCGCATGATGGCAGAACAAGAAAACCTGAAACGGCAGAAGGAACAGCATCTCGACGAACTTAAATTCCGCTTCTTCACCAACATTAGCCACGAACTTCGCACTCCGCTCACACTCATCATTACTCCGCTCGAGCTGCTCATCCGCAAAGCCGGTGATTCTTCCCTCAAAAACGACTTGGAAAAGATACTCGGCAACGCACGTGACTTGCTCCGGCTTGTCAACCAATTGCTCGATTTCCGCCGCCTGGAACAGAAAGGCGAACAACTAAAACTGTTGACCGTGCAAATCAAACCGTTCATCGAAGACAACGTGAACCATTTCTGCCAACTCGCTTACGAACGGCACATCGGATTGTCCTGCGAGTGTGCTTTCGGGCAGGAAGACCTGTTCCGTCTGGATGCCGAAAAGATGACACGCGTGCTGAACAACCTGCTTTCCAACGCCATGAAGTTCACCCCCGAAGGCGGTTTCATCACCGTACAAGCGGGTTGGCAGGAAAGTTCCCCGGCAGGCGAAGGCCCCAACGGCATCTGCATCACCGTCAGCGACACCGGCATAGGCATCCCGGCGGAAGACTTGAAAAACATCTTCGTGCGTTTCTACCAAAGCGAAGGCACACAAAGCCATCCCATGAATACCGGCAGCGGTATCGGACTGCACCTGGTCAAAGGTTATATGGACTTGCACAAAGGAGAAATCACGGTGGAAAGCACACCGGGAAAAGGCACGCGCTTCACGCTGCTGCTGCCTGCCCAACCACCACAAACTTCCTCCTCCGATTCCCAAGTCGCCATCAAAAGCAAGCTTCCCGACACAGAGAAAGCATCCGAATCCCCTGTGCCCGAAGGAAACAAAGTCACCGTCTTGGTGGCCGAAGACAACGAGCAATTCCGCACGTTCATGAAAGACCTTCTCCGACAAGAATTCACCGTGCTCACCGCCGCCGACGGGCAGGAAGGACTGGCCATGGCACGGGAATATGGCCCC
>ENA-OQDT01002073-OQDT01002073.1-human-gut-metagenome-genome-assembly--contig:-NODE-2073-length-10689-cov-2.378811_pt1 | contig 10689 bp, 14 predicted proteins | sample MGYA00242786_ERZ504617 | MGnify/ENA primary metagenome ERZ504617 (study PRJEB26092, sample SAMD00036337) | human gut metagenome | host: Homo sapiens | study: EMG produced TPA metagenomics assembly of... | reverse complement strand
ACCCCTGAACATCCGTAAGGAGGAACCTGCTTTTGGAAAACCCGTCGGAGAGCATTTTATCAACCGGGAACTCAGCTGGCATGGATTTTGACAGCCGCGTGCTGGCCCTTGCCAAAGAAAAAAGCGTTCCCCTGGCAGAGCGCATCAAATTTGCCGCCATTTTCGGCAGCAATATGGATGAGTTTTTTATGGTGCGTGTTGGCTCGCTGTATGACCAGACGTTGCTGAAAAACAATAAGCTGGATATCGTCACCCATATGACGCCATCGGAACAGATCGCCGCAATCACCCCGCGCGTAGCGGAGCTGCAGGCAAAGTGTGATAAATACTATCAGCACTTACTTTCCGCCTTGAAAGAGAACAAGTACATCAAGGTCGATTTTGACCACCTGGACAAGCAGCAGGAGCACTACTGGAAAGCATATTTCACTTCTGAAATCCTACCCATCCTGAGCCCGCAGGTGGTGGACCAACGCCACCCGTTCCCGTTCCTGCGCAATAAAGAAATTTATTATGCCGCCCAGCTCAACAGCAAGAGTGACGGTGTATATTACGGCATTATCCCCCTCAGCGGCCAGTTTGAGCAGCTGCTGTTTATCAAAAATCCAGACGGCACCACAAGCTTTGCCTTTGCGGATGAGCTGATCGCCCATTACGCCGCCAGCATCTTTAATAAAAGCACGCTGCAGAACGCCTGTCTGTTCCGCGTGACCCGCAATGCGGATATCACGGTGGACGAGGGCATGATGGATCATGATATCGACTTCCGCGATGTGATGAGCGAGCTGCTGAAAAAGCGCCGCAAGCTGGCCGCTGTGCGCCTGCAATTCTGGCCCAGCGCTCCGCAGGAGATCGTCAAGTTCCTGCGGGACAAGCTGGTGGTCCCGGCGGACCGCTGCTATACCCAAACTTCGCCGCTGGACCCCGGGCTTTTGTTCCGCCTGGCCAGCCGCGTTTCGGCAGACAGCAACCCCGCTTTTTCCTATCCGCCAGCCCGCCCGATTCAGGCCCCCGCGGATTATGATCTGTATGCCGAAGCCCACAAACATGACGTTCTGCTCTCTTACCCGTACCAGAGCATCCGCCCGTTCATCCGCATGCTGATGAAAGCAGGTTCCGACCCGGATGTTGTCAGCATCAAAATGACCCTGTACCGCATGGCAAGCGATTCCCAGATCGTGCAGGCGCTGATCAATGCAGCGGAAAACGGCAAGGAAGTTACCGCCATGGTGGAGCTGCGCGCCCGCTTTGACGAGCAGAACAACATCGACTGGTCCAAACAGCTGGAAGAAGCTGGCTGCACGGTGTTCTATGGCTTTGATGATTACAAAGTCCATTCCAAGCTGACCCTGATCACCAGCAAGGTGAACGGCAAATACCACTACCTGACCCAGATTGGCACAGGCAACTATAACGAAAAAACCAGCGAGCTGTACACTGACCTTTCCTTCATCACCACCCGGCAGGAAATCGGCGAGGAAGCCAGCGCAGTGTTCAACAATATGGCTTTGCAGCGCCTGACCAGTGAGGCCGATACCATGCTGGTGGCACCGCTGCGCTTCAAGAGCGTTCTGCTGGAACAGATGGACCGCCAGATTGACCGCGCCCGCCGCGGGCTTCCGGCATCCATGATTTTGAAAAACAACTCCATCAATGACCCGCAGATCATCAACAAGATCAGCGAGGCCAGTTGCAGCCGGTGTGCGGGTGGATATGATCGTGCGCGGCATCTGCTGCATCAAAGCAGGGGTGCCTGGAAAGACCGAGAACGTCCACATCCGCAGCATCGTTGGCCGCTATCTGGAACATCCCGCATTTATTGCTTCGGTGAAGGCGAAGACATGACCATCTATATCGCCTCCGGCGACTTCCTGACCCGCAACACCGAGCGTCGTGTCGAAGTCGGCGTGCGGGTGGATGATCGTGAGATTGCCAAAAAGCTGCGCGGCATCCTCGACCTACAGCTGCGGGATACCGTCAATGCACGGGAGATGCAGCCTGATGGCATATATACCCGCGTAAAGCCCAAGCAGGGCGAGCCGCCGGTGGACAGCCAGATGGCAATGTATGGCTACTTCCAGCACGGCTTTGAAACCGCACACCCCGCCGCACCCACCAGAAAGGCTGCCGCCAAACCGGTTCAAAAGCCCAAGCGCCCCACGCCCCATCCCCACAAACCGGAAATAAGCGCTTCCGCGGTTTTCTTGACAGCCTGTTTGGCCACAAAAAGTAACCCCCGCAAAGGCTGTTCTGCACCATTCCCGCCTGACGGCAGGGATGCCGCATCAGCCCCGGAATGATATGGAACCGCCAAAAGTAAAACGGTTAAGGAGAACATAAACGTATGAAAACCTGTGTTGTAACAGCAACCTATGGTTGCGCTCCCAACAAAGTGTGGCTGTACATGACCAACCCCACCCTGAACAGCTGGAACCCGACTGTTGCTTCGGCGGAGGTTGACCTGGAAGGCATGCACATTGTTGAGAAAAACAAGGACGGCACTACCACGGATATCCACTTTGACAAGCTGGATAAGCCCCGCCGTATCAGCTGCACTTTTACCCGCGGCAAGATCCGCGGCGCTTTTACCGCCATCCTGCTGGGCAGCGCCGATTCCACCAGCCTGGAATGCACGCTGGATGTGGAAGGTCTTGGTCTGTTCGCCAAGCCGCAGAAAAAGCTGGAAGAGTATCTGGAAACCTTGCGCAAAGTACTGGGTGACTAAACCAGAATCAAATTCACAATATCTTTGGTAAATTGATAAAACAGATAAAGCGGGGCACCGCATTGTGGTGCTCCGTTTTTCTATACCGGAAGTTGCTTTTTCGGGAAGTCTGTCCGCAGAACTTTGCACGGTACTTGTGATGCAGCGCCCCGCTTTCTTGCATACCCACCCGCCCCCGCTGCATATATACAAAATATGCCGCAATGCAAAGAAAGGGGACTGCCTATGTGGGAGAATGCCGCCAAACATACTGATACACCACCCGCGCCACCCGCTGCGGCGGAGCCCGGCGAATATGATACGCTGCTGTGGGCACAGATCATCCTGTGCGTGCTGATTGCCGCCGGGGTATTCGCTGCCCGCGCGCTGGAACTGCCGCTGTACAGCACGCTGCGCACCGATTACCGCTATGCGCTGGCCCAGCCTGGCCCCGATTTCTGGAACACGGATGGCTCCCGCAATGTCGTGCGCTTTACACAGGAAACTTTTGCCGAGTTGCGCGGGGTGCTGCAGCAAGTCGCCGCCCAAACGCCGGAAACCGCCGCCCGCACCGGCACTGCCCACGGCCAGCCGCTGGCCAGCGCCGAAGCGTATCTGCCGGGGGTTATGCTCCAATATCCTCTGCCGGGCAAACCTGCTGTTGAAACCTCCGCTTACGGAACCCGCATTGATCCCGTGCAGGGCAAAACACAGGAGTTCCATACCGGTGCGGATCTTTCCGCTGTGCAGGGTACACCGGTTTATGCTGCCGCAAGCGGGGTGGTGCGCATAGCCCGGAATCATGCGAGCTATGGCAATTATGTCCGTCTGCTGCACCCCGGCGGGGATGAAACGATCTATGCCCATCTGCAATACCTGTTTGTCCGCCAGGGTCAGCAGATTCAGGCGGGGCAGTGCCTGGGCACCGTGGGGCAGACCGGCAACGCCACCGGCCCGCACCTGCACTTTGAGCTTTTGCACGCCGGTGTGCGGTATGACCCAACCCGGGCCCTTGCCAAAGCGGGTCTCCAGGCGGAACCATGAAGCAGCCGCACCACATTTTAGCTGTCCGTATCGCGCACCCGGTCTGGACACTCTTTCTCCTCGCTTTGGCGCTGGCCGTTGACCACACCGGCATTGTCCGCCTGGGGCTTCTGTGCTCCTGCCTGCATGAATGCGGCCACCTGCTGGTGTGGGTACTGCTGACCCGTTTGCCCCCAACGCTTATTATCTGTCCAACCGGTTTCTGTCTTTCCCTGCGTGGGGTGGTGCTGACGCCAAAGCAGTTTATCATTCTTGCCGCTGCGGGGCCAGCGGTCAATCTGGTGCTGGCGGCAGGGGGCATTGCCTGGTTGCTGGGCCATCCCGCCAGTTACCGCCTGTGTTATTTCATCGCGGCCAATCTACTTCTGGGGGCATTCAACCTGCTGCCGATCCATGGGCTGGATGGCTGGCAGATCAACTCCAACCTGGGTATCCTGTTTCATTTCAAGATCCAAACCCAGAAGCATTCCTGCGTGAAGTGAGGTTGCATTTTGCGCTGTTTTGGGCTATCATATAAAATAGAAAAGTTGTGTAAAGCAATAAATGAACAATAACTGCCTGCGGTCAACACCTGTGCTGCAGGGTATGGAAGGGTGGCAACATGGCCGAATTTTCCCCTAAGTTGAAAGAAGCGCTCAGTCTGGTTCAAAAGCCGGGCCGTTATACCGGCGGTGAACCGGGCTGCACCTATAAAGATAAAGCAAACGTTGATGTGCGCATGGCGTTCTGCTTCCCCGATACCTATGAGATCGGCATGTCCTTTTTGGGCGAAAAAATCCTGTACGAGCTGCTCAACAGCCACGAAAACTGGTGGTGCGAGCGCGCCTTTATGCCCTGGGTGGACATGAAAGAGCAGATGGAGCGCCTGCATATTCCGCTCTACTGCCTGGAAAGCAAGGACCCGCTGACGGATTTCGATATCGTTGGCTTCTCCTTGGAATACGAGCTTTGCTATACCAATATCCTTGCCATGCTGGATCTGGCAGGCATTCCACTGCGCGCTGCGGATCGTGACGAGCGCTGGCCGCTGATCATTTCCGGCGGCCCCTGCGTCTGCAACGCCGAACCGATGGCGGATTTCTTTGATATCATGCAGCTGGGCGAAGGCGAACAGATGCTGCAGGACATCTGCGCCACCGTGGAAGCAGGTAAAAAGGCTGGCTGGAACAAGGACCGGCTGCTGTTTGAACTTTCCAAAAAATTCCCCGGCGTGTATGTGCCGTCCTTCTATGATGTAACCTACCTGCCGGATGGCCGGGTGGAAAGCATCAAGCCTAACCGCCTCGGTGTGCCGGAACGTGTGACCAAGGCCATTGTGAAGGACATGGACAGCTTTGTTCCGCCGGAAAAATTTTGTTGTGCCCATGGTGGGTGCTGTGCAGGACCGTGCCTGTGTGGAAGTTCTGCGCGGCTGTGTGCGCGGTTGCCGGTTCTGCCAGGCAGGCCAGCTGTACCGCCCGTTCCGCGAGCGCTCGCCCAAGCTCATCAGCGAAAGCGCCCGTGTGCTGTGCCGCAACACCGGGTACGATGAACTGAGCCTTTCCAGCCTGTCCACCTCCGACCATTCCCGTCTGGAGGATATCCTGGACGAGCTGAATTCCTGGGCGGAAACCGACCATGTCAGCCTGTCGCTGCCGTCTCTGCGTGTGGACAACTTCTCCCAGAGCCTCATTGAAAAAAACCACCAAGGTGCGCAAGAGCGGCCTGACCTTTGCGGCCGAGGCCGGTACCCAGCGCCTGCGGGATGTCATCAACAAAACGTTACCTGGGACCAGATCGAGCGCGGCTGCCGCATTGCCTTCGCGGAAGGCTACACCTCTGTCAAGCTCTACTTTATGATGGGCCTGCCCACCGAAACACTGGAAGACATCAAAGGCATTGCCGATACCGCCCAGCAGGTAGTGGACCTGTATTACAGCATGGAGCACCCCAAAGGCAAGGGCGTGCAGGTTACCATCAGCGTGGCCTGCTTTGTGCCCAAGCCGGATACCCCGTTCCAGTTCGCGCCCAGGACCGCCGCGAAAACCCTGCGGCGAAAAGCAGAAGTACCTGCTCAGCTGCGTGCACTCGCGCAAAATCAAGGTCAACTATCACGACAGCGCCACCAGCGTGCTGGATGGGTGTGTTTGCCAAGGGTGACCGCCGCATGGGCCGCGTGATCGAAACTGCCTATCACAACGGCGCATTCTTTGATACCTGGGAGGAGTTCTTCAGCTATGACCGCTGGTTGGAAGCATTTGCTGCCTGCGGCCTGGACCCCGATTTTTATAACTACCGCGCCTTGGGCTTGGATGAAGTAACCCCGTGGTCGCACCTGGATGTGGGTGTGACCCATGCCCACCTGGTGCGGGAATACCAAAAGGCCCTGCAGGCGCAGACTACACAGCCCTGCAACCGCCAGTGCTCGGCCTGCGGTGCCAATAAACTGCTGGGAGGACCCTGCTTTGATTACAGTAAGAATTCGCTTTGAAAAAACGGGCGAAGCTGCCTATATCTCGCTGCTGGACCTGCAGCGCGTGTTCCATCGCATCTTAAAGCGCAGCGGTCTGCCGGTGTATTACACCCAGGGCTTTAACCCGCATATCTATCTTTCCTTTGCGTGCCCGCTGTCTTTGGGGCAGGAAAGCCTATGTGAGTGCTGCGAGGTAAAAACCGAAGCTGAGGACCCCCAGCTGGATACCTGGTGCGATGTTTTGCAGCCCTACATGCCGCGCGGTATCAAGGTGCTCAGCGCCCAGCAGGCGCAGAATAAGGTAGCGGAGATCGACCATGCTTCTTATCTTGTCACTCTGCCCGCCAGCGCCGCCGCTGCGCTGGATGCTTACAACGCAGCCGAAAACGCCATGGTGGTCAAAAAGACCAAGCGCGGCCAGAAAGAGCTGGACCTGAAAACCATTATCCCGCATGTTGAATATGAACAGGCAGGGGAGCAGCTGCAGTTTAACCTGGTGCTGCCCTGCGGCTCCGGCGAAGCACCGAACTATAACCCCGCTTTGCTGCTAGGATATTTGCAGCAGCAGTACAACATCCCGCCCTGGCTGTGCAGCGTGCTGCGCACGAAGCTTTACACAAAAAACAACGAAGAATTTTGTTAATTTGCCGAAAAGCCCTTGCAAAATCTGCCAGGGTATGTTATTATACTTAAGCGTTAGTGCCGCCGAGCCATCGGCGGGGTAATGACACATCATTATACAGGCGGTCCTCTGCCGCTGTAAGCGGGTATGAACGTCGCAAAACAATGGAGGAATTCATCAATGAACGCAATGCAGAAAATGACCGAGGGCATGATTAAAGAGAACCAGCCCAAGTTTGAAGTCGGCGATACCGTCCGCGTGTCCGTCCGTATCAAGGAAGGCGACAAGGAGCGTATCCAGGCTTTCGAAGGTACCGTTATTGCTAAGAAGCATGGCGGCATCGCGGAGACCTTCACCGTCCGCCGCACCTCTTATGGTGTTGGCGTTGAGCGTGTGTTCCCGGTCAACAGCCCGTTCGTCGAAAACGTTGAGGTTGTTCGCCGCGGTAAGGTTCGCCGTGCAAAGCTGTTCTATCTGCGCAGCCGCACCGGCAAGGCCGCCAAGGTCAAGGCTCGCGTCTGATTATCGGCCAATATGCAGCAAAAGGGGAGGACGGTTGGCGTTCTTCCCTTTTTGTTTTATCAATTTCTATGCCAGGCAAGGGGGGCTTGATTGGCTATGGCAAGTGCCGCTGTAACAGAGCGCTGCAAAAAGAACAAAAACCTGCTGGAATGGCTGGATTCCATCGTTCTGGCGGTTGCTGTGCTTTCTCTTGTGTTCACCTTTGCCGCACGGGCCATCCGTGTGGACGGGCATTCCATGGACCCCACCCTGCATGATCAGCAGCTGCTGATCATCAACAGTCTGCCGTACCAGCCCAGCCATGGGGATATCGTCGTGATCGACGCCTACACCCCGCACGGCCAAACGCTTATCAAACGCGTCATCGGCGTGGCAGGTGATACGATCGACATTGATTTTACCACCGGCACCGTGTACCGCAACGGCGAAGCACTGGACGAACCCTATACCGCGGAACCGACCTACACCCGCCTGGATATGACGTTCCCCGTCACCGTGCCGGAAGGCACCATCTTTGTGATGGGGGATAACCGCAACAATTCTTTGGACAGCCGCCGTTCCGATATCGGCTTTGTGGATATCCGGGATGTGATGGGCAAAACCATTCAAAAATATTGACAGGAGAAGCAGATGAGCGAAGATATCATCAACCGCCGCGCGATCCAATGGTTCCCCGGCCATATGGCCAAAACCCTGCGCCTGATGGAAACCGAGATCCGCAACGTGGATTGTGTTTTACAAATTCTGGATGCGCGCATCCCGCTTTCCAGCCTGAACCCGGAGATCGAGCGCATCACCTCCGGCAAGCCGCACCTGTATATTATGAATAAAGCCGACCTGGCGGACCCGGATATCACTGCCCAGTGGCTGGCTTACTTCAAAAGCGCCGGGGCTGGCTGCCTGCCCATGAACTCCAAACAAAGCGGCAAGGCAGGTGCAGTCAAAGGCCCCATTGAAAAAGAACTTTCCACCCTGATGGAGCGCCGCCGCAAAAAAGGCATGATCGGTGCCCGCATCCGTGTGATGGTGGTGGGCATTCCCAATGTGGGCAAATCCACCTTCATCAATTCTTTGGCCGGTGCTGCCGCGCCAAAAGCGGCCAACAAAACCCGGCGTTACCCGCGGCAAACAGTGGATCACCGTGGATGATTACGAACCTGATGGACATGCCCGGCGTGCTTTGGAAAAAGTTTGACAGTCTGGAAACCGCCACCAATCTGGCGTTCATCGGTTCCATCAAAGATGATATCCTGGATATCGAGGAGCTTGCCTGTGGTTTGCTGTCCGGCGTGCGGGTCATCTATCCGCAGCGCCTGATGGAGCGCTACAAGCTGGATGAGCAGGCTTTGGCTCTGCCGCCATATGACCTTTTGCAGGCCATTGGTGCCAAGCGCGGTATGCTGATTTCCGGCGGCGAGGTTGACACCGAGCGTGCCGCCAAAATGCTGGTCGGGGAATTCCGCGCCAGCAAGTGGGGCCGTATCTCGCTGGAACGCCCGCCGCAGCGCGCAGAAGTGACAGACTGGGAGGGCGATGATGCCGATGAGGACGAGCAGTAACCCCGCGTTGTATACGTTTGACGCAGCAAAGCGCGCCGAGCATGGCAACATCTGCGGCGTGGACGAAGCTGGACGCGGCCCCCTGTGCGGGCCGGTCTGCGTAGCCGCCGTCATTCTGAACCCGGATGACCCCATTGAAGGAGTCAACGACTCCAAAAAGCTCAGCGAGAAGCGCCGCGAAGCCTTGTTTGACGAGATCATTGCCCGCGCTCTGTGCTACCAGATTGTTTTTATCTCCCCGCAGGAAATTGACGAGCGCAACATCCTGTGGGCTACCATGGACGGCATGGAGCAGGCGGTGGCCGGTTTGGCCGTTACGCCGGACTATGTTCTGGTGGATGGCAACCGCTGCCCACCCAATCTGGCCCAGCCTGCCGAGGCTGTCGTCAAGGGTGACGCCAACAGCGCCAGTATTGCGGCGGCTTCCATTCTGGCCAAAGTCAGCCGTGACCGGTACATGCTGGAGCTGGATAAACAGTACCCGCAATACCAGCTGGCCAAACATAAAGGTTTATCCCACCAAGCTCCATTATGAGCTGATTGAACAATATGGCATTCAGGATTTTTACCGCCGCAGCTTCTTGAAAAAGCAGGGCTACTGGCCATGAACCGCGCTGACTTGGGTCACATGGGAGAGGCTGTTGCCGCCAAATATTATATCCGGCAGGGCTACCTGCTGCTGAACCATAACTACCGCACCCGCATGGGGGAGCTGGACTTGATCTTATATAAGGCAGACACCATTGTGTTTGCCGAGGTCAAGACCCGCACCAGCGCCCAGCGCGCCGCCCCGGCCGAAGCGGTGGACTATTATAAACAGCAACGTCTGATTGCCGCGGCAGGCCAGTATCTTCAGCAAAGCCCGTATGCTGATGCCAACATCCGTTTTGATGTGGTGGAAGTTCTGCCTGCCGGTTCCGGCTGGCAGGTCCATTGCATCCGGGATGCTTTTGCCAGCGAATGATGGGGGGCCTATTTTGAGCTGTTTTGGATACAGCAAAACAGGATGTGCAACCTATTTTTGCTGTGCCAGAAAAAACAGGCCTTTCTGTGCGGAAAGGTTTGATAGAGATGAAAGATATATAGGGGGTTTGATTATGCAGTTCCAAAGCACACGCGATCCCAACACCATCGTTTCTTCGTCGGAGGCCATTCTCCGCGGTTTGGCACCGGACGGCGGCCTGTTCGTTCCCACCGCGTTCCCCAAGGCAGAGCTGGAAGATTGGAAATCCCTCAGCTACCCGGAGCTTGCCCAGAAAGTTCTGGCTGGCTTTTTGACAGATTATGACCCGACTTTCCTGGGTGAAGCTGCCGCTGCAACTTATGGAGATGCCTTTGCCGGTAAGGCGGGTTATGTCCAGAAGGTTCACGATGGCCTGTACTCGCTGGAATTGTGGCACGGCCCGACCTGCGCCTTCAAGGACTATGCGCTCCAGCTGATGCCCAACTGCTGGTTCAGGCTTAAAAAAAAACCTGGGCCGCATCGAAACGACCCGCATTCTGGTGGCAACCTCCGGCGATACCGGTAAGGCTGCACTGGCTGGTTATGCAGGCCTGCCGGGCATTGAGATCGAAGTGTTCTATCCCGATGCCGGTACCAGCGAAATCCAACGCCTGCAGATGGCCACCCAGGCAGGAGATAACGTATCCGTCTATGCCTATGATCGGTACATTGCGCGTCTATACCTCTCGTCTGGCGACCAAAGAGAGTTACTGGATATTCCACCGTGACGGTGATGACTTCGACCTGAAAGTGAGCGACCCGAAGAATCCGAGCTACCTGCTG
>ENA-OQDT01002072-OQDT01002072.1-human-gut-metagenome-genome-assembly--contig:-NODE-2072-length-10692-cov-3.488216_pt1 | contig 10692 bp, 6 predicted proteins | sample MGYA00242786_ERZ504617 | MGnify/ENA primary metagenome ERZ504617 (study PRJEB26092, sample SAMD00036337) | human gut metagenome | host: Homo sapiens | study: EMG produced TPA metagenomics assembly of... | reverse complement strand
ATACGAACAGGCGAAAGTTTGTATGTGGGATTCAAAAAAATAAGAGACAAGCAGTTTGGCTTTACACTGATAGAAACCATGGTTGCAACAGCAATCATGGCCATTTTGGCATGCCTGGTAATCCCGGCGGTCATTACCATTCAGCGCAACCTGTATATGGCAAAACTGGATGACTATGCACGCCAGATTTTTATGGCTGCGCAGAATGAGATGAGCAGCATGAAAGATTCCGGTCGTCTGGATGCATTTGCGAAAGAGCTGGCAAACATGAATGGCCGCCGCCTGGAACAGGAACCGCAGGATTTCCCGGCGGAAAGCGGTGTGGAAGCTGGCAGCGAAAGCTGGCGTGATTTGTTTGCAGTCACATCTTCCGATGCAGTGATACAGAACTACCTGATCCGCGCGGATAATTCGCTTCAGCAGGCAACGGAAAATAACGGTGTATTCTGGATTGAGCTCAACCCCTTGAGCGGCGATGTGTACAGTGTGTTCTATGCCGAAAAAGACTTTATCTATACGGAAGTGCAGGCACTGGCAGATAGAACCCGTAAAACCCGTACCAAGCCTCAGCTGGGCTATTATGGCAGTGAATCTGCAGACTTTGGTACCGTTGGTCTGGCAGAAAGCTTTGCCCCAACGGTGACGATCGTGAATGGGGAGGAGCTGTACTATACCGTAAACTGCAACGGTATGATGGCATTGCGCCGCACCCAGAAATACCTGACCCTGACGGTAATGGTTACGGATGAACATGGCAACACACAGGAGTTCAGCTATCAGGGCGGAAAAGATTTTTACGTTGTAAATGATTCCATCACTGTTACAGAAGTGTTGGATAGCCTGGAAGATGCCAGTGCTTTTGCTGTAAAGTGTAAAGGCTTGACACCTGGCGATGATATAACCGTCACCGCAAAATTGACCTATAAAGATCATAACAATGCGGTCAATATTGAGGGTGAAACTGCCCCTGCACAGGATAACAGCCTTTTCTTTAATAAGTCAGGCGATACCATTCAGGTGGCCAAGGTGCGCCATCTGAACAACCTGCGGGAAACAAAGTTTAACGCAGCAAATCAGGATATTCCGGTTACCAAGGTGCTGCAGTCAAATGATATTTCCTTTGAGTTTTCTGATTGGGATTCCGATGATTATTGCTCGCCGTGGACGCAGAACCCGCTGCAAAGCTTCCGGCCTATCAGCAACGATGCTTTGTTTACAAACGGCGGCTACAATGGCCAGAACCAGACCCTGAAAGCATTTGTGTTTGCGGCGGATGCTGCGAATAACTCTGCCTTGTTCAGTGCGTTGGATACAACAACCCTGCAAAACGTTCGCCTGACGGATTGCAGCGCAAATGGCGGGAATGCGGCGGCTTTGGCGGCAAGTGTTGCAAATTGCACGGTAACAAACTGCGGCATTTACCTGAACACGATAGATGCCAACGGCAACTACTATGCGGATATGGACGACCGTGTAGAAAAGTATACCATTACCGGCACAGCTACGGCGGGCGGTTTGGTCTCAGTAGCAGACCAGACAACCTTTACGGATTGCTTTGGGGCAATCAACACAACTGGCAGCAGCAATGTTGGCGGTTTGATTGGCAATGCCCGGAACTGCACTATAAAGAACAGTTACTCTTCCGGCGAAGTGGGGGGCAGCAGCAATGTTGGAGGCTTGATCGGGCAGAGCACGGCAACCCGAATCGTTACCTGCTATTCTACCAGTGTGATAACCAGCGATAATTACGGCGGCGGTCTGGTTGGCGTAGCACAAAGCGGCAACATTACAAACTGTGCTTCTTACGGCATGGTGAAGGACAAAAACGGAGCAGAATCGGCAACTTCCGGCGGTATTGCAGGGATGAGTTCCGGTGCGGTTTTCAGCGGCTGCAAGTACCTGAAACAGGCAAAGTATAACGGCTATACCGATGTGCAGGCCGGGGTGGACCCGACAGCCTACAGCGCACTGCGTGACAGCGTGGCACATAACGGTGAAAGCTACCCTTATAAAGCAGCCCTCCGCAACCTTGGCATGCCGTTCCCACTGCTGAAACAGACCGTGGCGGCAGATGGCAGTGCAGCACCGGCAACGGATAACATGCCGCATTACGGCAACTGGCCGGAAGCGTACCAGCTGCAGAACTCTCTGGTTTACTATGAGAAATATGCGGACGGCAGCTATGGCTATTATGCCCGCACCAGTTTGACCAGCGGCGGCGAAAGTGCCGGCAACAACTGGGTTGTGGATACCCTGAAATCCGAAACCTGTGTGGAAGATGGCTATGCCTTGATGACCATTTATACATTGGATCATTTTGTGTATGATTTGGATACTGGGGACACGACTACAGCTCAAAAGAAGAATCAAAGGGTGAATATTTCTGCCACAGTGGCGCGTGAAAATGCAAACCTGATTGCAGAAAATGTTGATTTGGTATTTAAGGATGCGGATGCCCAGACCGGAAATGCGGAAACAACAATTTCCAATGCAAAAGTTTACCGGTTGCCGTTTGATCTGCAGATTACCAGTCGTCTACGTGCAACAACTTTCTGGGAAACGCTTGTTATTACAGGTTATTCTGGCAACAATGTGCCGGTATTTGAAAATGAAACATTTTATTATTGCCCGGACTTTGCAAAAAATGCAGTAAACCCGGAAATAAATGTAACCCCGTTGCGCCCAAGCGAGCCTGGAGGAGAAACACATCCGGTTTATGTTCGATCTGCTCGGCAGCTGAATGGATTGTCACGATCTAAGTACTATTGGAACCCAGCTGGCGGTCAGGATGAAAAAATTTATTTTGTGCAGGAAACAGATATCAATTTTGGAACGTATGTCACAAATTACTGCGGTGTGACATATAACCTAATGGATACAAGCGCAGACAATATATATCGCAACGAGCCTATCGGGCGTCCGAATGATAAAGTAAACCAGGATAAACTGGCAGATAACTTTCGTAATTGCTATGACGGGCAGTGCCATAAAATTATTGATTATTGCTGTGATTCAAATAAATACCGATTTACCGGATTGTTTGGCGAAGTGGAACGATGCATTATCAAGAATGTTATTATGGAAGCGTCTGATCCGAATCAGGGAAAATACGGAACTGGTTATGTGAAATCCTTTTATACAGCGAATGTAAATGGCCAGCCTGTTGGGGTAGGTGCTCTAATTGGCTTGGTTTATATGGAAAAGATTGATGCCAGTCCAGATCAAATCGACCCAAAGTATCGTTCTACGATTGAAAACTGTGCAGTATCTGGGTACCATGTTGAGTACTATGGTACAGATTCTGCAGGTGCGGTAGTTGGTGGCTTGGTGGGATTTAATTTCTGCGAAATTAAAAACTGCTCTGCAGTTAGCAAAAAGGTCTATGCAAATGAAACAAACACAGAGGCGCGCGTAGGTGGTTTGGTAGGCAGTCTTGTAGGTGTTGGCAGTATTGAAAATTGCTATGCCGGTGGCGTGCTAGCCGCAAAGGGTGATGCAAAAGTTGGCGGTATTAGCGGCGGCTTTATGGTGCTTTACGGGTATGGCCAAAGGAGTGAATATCAGCGGAAACAGACAATAACAAATAGCTATTCTTATTGCACGATTAAGAGTGAAAATTTCGAAAGCAAAGGATATGGTGGTAAACCGCAGCATGTGTTTGGCGTTGCTGTGCCATGGATCAATGAGAATTACGGGACTCCGAAAACGAGTTTGACGGTTAACAACTGTTATTATCTGAATGATCCGGAAGTAATGGATATGAAAGTCTATGCAGCATTTTCGGATGGCAGCACCGCGCTGACGATTACCGAACTTGTAAAAGCAACGGATAAAGTTAATGACAGCGGCAATACCCCGGCGGAGCGCAGCTTCCCGTGGAGTGGCCACTTAAAGGGTATGAATTACCCGTTCCCGGCTTTTGTGAAAAATGCGGATGATGAGTTTGTCCATTACGGCGACTGGCCGTATGTGGAACCCCAGGATTACGGCCCCGGCTGGAACCTGACCAAAACTGCCTACCTGACATACTATGAACAGTATGAAGATGGCACCATTGGTGCCTATACCCTTGGTGATGATGGAAAACCGCTGAGTACATTGAGCCAGGATAAAAAGATCGTATCTTTTGGCTATGGCTTCTTGCAGAAAAAAGGTGAAGAGTTCAAAATTGGTGTGGGCGAAAACCATGACCGGTATAATAACGAATGGTTGAATCCTATAGGAAAGGCGGTGGTTGAATTCTTCCAGCCTAATTACCAGTTGGTAGCGGCGAATGAAGATGTACTTACCCAAATGAAGACCCAGAGCAGCGGGTGGTGGCAGAAAACTGTTAAAGTGGATCTGATGGACCAAAACCGCAACCCGTTCACAACGGTATATTCTGACCCTTCGTTTGCACAGGCAGTATATTCCAATGCGGACCCTGCCAGCCTCTACCTGCGCACGCAGGACCAGCTGCAGGCAAGCAATGGTTTAAGCCAGAACTGGACCTTTACCCTGACCCATGATATTGAAGTTACCTCTGCCAATATTGGTATGTTGAACAATAATGCAGGCGCTTCTGTATACGATGGCTGCTATACGGATGAGAACGGCAGCCAAAAGTACTACCGTATTATTGGTTTACAGCAGCCGCTGTTTAATAAAAACTCCGGAACAGTGCGGAACCTGACGCTGGAAGATGTCAAAATCAAACTCTCCGGCGGTGATGCTGCCGCAATTGCAGTGACGAACAACACCAACGCCAAGATTGAGAACTGCACCGTAAGGGGTACGATTACAGCGGACAGCGGTAGGGCTGCCGGTATGGTGGTCAACAACAATGGTATAATTAGCAACAGCACCGTTGATGCAACCATCACGGCCCAGAGCGATGCAGCTGGCTTTGTCTGGCAGGCAAACGGTACCATCACATCCTGCGCGGCAAAGGTGACGGTGACGTCTAAAAATGGTAAGGCTGCGGGCTTTATCACGAACAATAACGGCAGTACCATCACGGCCTGCAAAGTGGAGGCCGCAAGCCCGGCGGATGAAACCGACAGCACCAAAGCTGCAACGGATGACCGGACGAACACAACGGCACAGCTGGCACAAATTACCGCCCAGGGCGATGCCGCTGGTTTTGCAAACAGCAATACCGGAACCATTAAGCGCTGCATTGCAAAAGTGGCACTGGCATCCACAAACGGCGCTGTAGCAGGCTTTGTCAACGGCGCAAGCGGCGGCAGCATTAACTCCTGCGCGGTTACGGGTACAATTTCCATTACCCAAAAACGCAACAGTGATTACCACGGCAGGCTTCTTTACAAACGGCTGGGCCGCAATAAAAGATTGTTTTACAACCGTAAAGCCCCTAAAAGAAGACACAAAGATACTTTACGGCTTTGGCTCGAACCCGACAAACAGTAATGTGCAGAACTGCGGTTATGTCACGGCTGGCTCCAGCACCGAGACTGTTGCCACCCAGTATCCTGTCATTGACTGGAGCAAAGCTCTGGATGAAAACGGCGTTCCCAGCGAAACGAACTGGCCGGGGAAGGTTACCACATCAACTCAGGCAACCCCTGAAACCGCATCCTCCGCCGCATAATTCTCCAAACAGCAAAACTGTAGCCATACAAGAAAGGTAAGCAACATTGTGATGATCCGTGTGAAACAAAAACTGAATAGTTCCCGCGGTGCGTCCATTTTGCTGGCTCTTGTGCTGTTTCTGCTTTGCGCTATGGTGTCAGCGGTTGTGGTTGGTTCGGCCATGACCAATATGCAAAAGGTCAAAAACCGGCGGGAACAGCAGCAGGTTTACTATTCTGTCAGCTCTGCCGCCCGCCTGCTGCATGATGCGATGGAACAGGTAAGCTTTGTTGGCAGTGAGTCTGTGCAGACATACGGCTGTACCAATGTGGTGGTTGGCGGCACGGACCAGTTTACTTTTATTGACCCGGCGCAGCACCATGCAGAATATCCGGCCTCCACGTTCCAGGCTGCGGATACCGCCCAGGATCTGCCGCTGGCAAAGATATTGCAGACTGGTGCGCAAAAGGTGTACATGAGCCGCATTACCTATGTTTCTTCCAACCGTGTACCCTTTACCGGTTGGTCAGATACCTTTATTATTGAGGACGGCACAAACCCTGCGGTAAGCGTTAAAGTCGTGCTCGATGATAAATACAACCTGACCTTTACTTTGGCTCCGCAGGACGGAAAAATGGAAAGACGATTACCAAATGACTTTCCTCTGCGCAGGGCGGGAAGTTACGCCGGATGCAAGTTCGGTACCGACAACGTGTACCCATAAAGTATCGTACTGGGACATGGAAAATAACAAAAAGGTGGAGGAAGAGCGTACATATGACGGTACATTGACCACAAAATCCACCACGATCTCCTGGATTCCCGGTCGTATCCTGAAGGGAGTGAGCAACAACAATGGCTAAACGCCGTATAAAAGGAGAAACCCTGGTGGAAACCCTGGCAGCCATCCTTATTGCCTCGCTTTCTACCATGATGCTGCTTACCGCAACCATTACGGCAAGCAAAATCAACCGCTCCGCTGCATCGTCAGATGAATCTTTTCTGCAGCAGCAGTACACTGCGGAGCAGCAGGGAACAGACGAAAACCGCAGCAGCGTTACAATCAAAAGCGCGGGCAATTCTCAGGTGTATGGCACCTATGATGTTGACCACTATGGCAAAGATGGCGAGCTGCAATCCTATGTCCTGATCCAACCAGAGGGGGGCGCCGCACCATGAAACGCCATAAACAAGGTTTTACCCTAATTGAGACTGTGGTGGCATTGCTCATTGTTACCATGCTTTCCGTGGTATTGGTTACGGCAACGCGCACCGCATTAAACGTGCGCAGCAACGAAGAGTTCGAATCCGAAAGCGAGATGCTTGCTGCAACCGTCAACATTGCGTTGGGAGATGTTCTCCACTTTGCCCAGTATTCGCCGGATGCTGCGTATGCGGGCGGTGTGCCGGCGTTCACCAACCGCGGCTATGGCATCCTGAAAGGCCATATCCTGGTCAAAAACGGGCGCTTTTATATCAACGCAACAGACTGCGAGGATACCGATGAAACAGCCACTCTGCTGATCCTCGTCAGCAAGGGCACTTACACTACCACATCCATTACAAATTTTACCATGGAGTATGATGAAGCCACGCAGCTGTTCAGCGGTGGCTATACCATTCAGGGCAATAGACCCCAACAGAAAAAAGATGTTACGTTTACATTCCGCGCCCTGAACGAAGCCGAAAAAGCGGCAACGGAAAACTGATTAAAGGAGGCTGTCAACTTGGCGTATCCACGTTTGGGTAACTTGCTGGAAAATGCGGGTCTGATCACAACAGAACAGTTGAACCACGCGCTTGAACAGCAAAAGGTCACGAAAAAGCGCCTTGGCGAAGAACTGATCAATGAGGGGATTATCACCGAGCAGCAGTTTATTGATGCACTGCACATGCAGCTCGGCATTGACTTTGCGGACCTGTCTGCTACGCCGCCGGACCCGCGTATGGCGGCGATTGTGCCGTATAATCTGGCCAAGAAGTACAGCATAACCCTGTGCGGCTGCATGGCAACAGCCTGTACCTGGCTATGAGCGACCCCCTGAACTTTATGGCGCAGAGAGTCAAGGCGGCAACCCACCGCCGCGTGGTACCTATGATCGCCACGGCGGACAGCATTATCCATGCCAATGCGGGCCTGTACGGCAACGAGGGTGCTGCCCGCGCCATTGAGGATATGAAGCGCGAGATCGTGGCGGGCATACAGACCGCTGCCCCAACGGAGAACGTGCTGGAACTGGGCGAAAGCGCTGCTCCCACCGTGCGCCTTGTCAACTCGATCATTGACCGTGCAGCAGCAGAAAACGCCAGCGATATCCACCTTGACCCCACCGAGACCGAGCTGCGGGTGCGCATGCGGATTGACGGCGTAATGACCAGCATTATGGCAGTACCCAAAGACCTGCAAAGCTCCGTGCTGGCCCGCTTAAAAATTATGGGCGGCATGGATATTACCGAGCGCCGCATCCCGCAGGACGGCCGTGCAGGCGTTGTGGCGCACGAGCGCAACTATGATCTGCGTATTTCCACCCTGCCCACCATTTACGGCGAAAAAGTAGTTATCCGCCTGCTGGATAAAAATTCGGGCCTGCTGACCAAAGAGCGCATCGGCCTGACCGGCGCGGACCTGCAAAAGTACCAGGAGCTGTTGGATCATTCCAGCGGCGTGGTGCTGATTGCAGGCCCTACCGGCAGCGGCAAATCCTCTACCATGTACACGATGATCCGCCAGCTGAACACCAATGAGGTGAACATGATGACGCTGGAGGACCCCGTGGAATATAACGTGGACGGGGTTAACCAGACCCAGATTAATGAAAAAGTTGGCATGACCTTTGCCAGCGGCCTGCGCTCCATTCTGCGCCAGGACCCGGATGTGATTGCTGTGGGCGAAATCCGCGATGGTGAAACTGCCGAAATTGCCATGCGCGCCGCTATCACCGGCCACTTGGTGCTTTCCACCATCCATACCAACAACGCGCCTGCCACCATTGACCGTCTGCGTGATATTGGCGTGCCCAACTATTTGATCGCCACTGCGCTGAACGGCGTCATCTCCCAACGCCTTGTGCGCCGTGTCTGCCCGGAGTGTAAGGAAGCCTATACCCCGGATACGGAGGAACTGGCCGAGCTTGGCCTGGATCCCGCCAGCCGCCTGACGTTTTACCGCGGCGGCGGCTGCCCCAACTGCTTTGGCACCGGTTACCGCGGCCGTGTGGCAGTGTTTGAAATATTGAACATGACCCACCGCCTGCGCAATGCTGTCAGCCGCGGCGCCCAGCTGGATGAACTGATGACCATCCTGAAAGAGGAAGGCCGTTTTACCCCGCTTGAAGAAAACTGCCGCCGCCTTGTGCTGGAAGGCACTACCACCACCAGCGAAGTCCGCCGCCTGATTGGCGCCTCGGCGGAAGGCTGATGCCTTGTTGTGCACTTGCCGCACAAAGAAAGGATGCCCGCATGAATATTGATTTGCTGATTTCCCGCGCCGCCGGGGTGGGGGCTTCGGATCTGCACCTGATTTGCGGCCTGCCGCCGCAGTACCGCATTGATGGCGCCCTGCAGCCGGACCCCAAACTGCCGCCGCTTACCGCGCAGGACTGCGAGGACCTGGCCCAGCAGCTGGCCGGGTTGCGCTTTGGCCGGCTGGAAAACAAGGGCGAGCTGGATGGCTCCGCCACCATTGCAGGTTCCCGCATCCGTATGAATATTTTCCGTCAGCAGGAACACTTTTCTATGGCGATTCGCCTGCTGGCAGATAAAATACCGGACCTTGCCGATCTGGGCCTGCCCCCGGCCGTGATGGACCTGACCAACCTGAACCGCGGCATTGTGCTGGTAACGGGCGAAACCGGCAGCGGCAAATCGACCACGCTTGCCGCCATGATCGACCATATCAACCACCAGCGCGCCTGCCATGTGCTTACGCTGGAAGACCCCATCGAATACCAGTACACACCGGACCGCTGCATTTTTAACCAACGTGAGATTGGCCGCGATACGGAGAATTTTGCCGGCGGCCTGCGTGCAGCCCTGCGTGAAGACCCGGATATTATTCTGGTGGGCGAGCTGCGCGACCGCGAAACGATTGAGACAGCCCTGACTGCCGCTGAAACTGGCCACTTGGTGTTTGGCACGCTGCATACGGCGTCCGCGGTTGATACCATTGACCGTGTTGTGGGCGTGTTCCCGCCGGACGACCAGCAGCAGATCCGTATGCAGCTTTCCATGACGCTGCGTGCCGTGCTCAGCCAGCAGCTGCTGCTAGGTATTGCTCAAAACCGCCGCATGGCTGCGTGCGAGCTGATGATCGTGACAAACGCCATCCGCAACCTGATCCGGGAGGGCAAAACCCCGCAGATCAGCAGCACCATTTCCACCTCTGCGGCGGACGGCAGCGTTACCATGGATGCCAGCATCCTGCGGCTGTACCGCGCAGGGCGCATTTCGGCCAGCACGGCAGTGGATGCCGCCCGCGACCGCGATTATATGCGCAGAAATATTTCAACGGGGATCCCCCTGTAAAGCAGGTGAAGTAAGGATTGCAAACCTATAAATATTCCGCAATTTCCCGTGCGGGCAGCCCGGTAAACGGCGTGGTGGAAGCGGTGGATGAATACGCCGCCGTTGCCAAAATACGCGAAACCTGCACAACCATCACCAAAATTCAGGCCGTTAAGGAAAAATCCACCTCCACCACCGGCATGGAGCTGTTCCAGCCGCATATCAAGGAGAAGGATTTGGCCGTTATGTGCTCCCAGTTTTCCATCATTCTGGGGCAGGCTTGCCGGTGGTGCGCGCTATTGAGCTGATTGCAGACCAGACGGTGGATAAAAACCTGAAAAAAGCCCTGGTGCAAACGGCGGAGGATGTTGGCAGCGGCATCAGCCTGGCGCGCGCTTTGAGCGCCGCGGCACCTGCTGCCCATAGCGCTGATCGAATCGGTGCGCGCGGGTGAAGAAACCGGCACGCTGGAGCCTCGTTTGCACGGCTGCGCGCTATTACAACAAAACCGCCCACACCGAAAGGCAAGGTGCGCGCCGCCATGACCTACCCGGTCTTTACACTGATTGTGGCGGCCATTGTGTGGCGGTGCTGATGGTAAAAGCCGTTCCGGCGTTT
>ENA-OQDT01002071-OQDT01002071.1-human-gut-metagenome-genome-assembly--contig:-NODE-2071-length-10697-cov-4.587133_pt1 | contig 10697 bp, 8 predicted proteins | sample MGYA00242786_ERZ504617 | MGnify/ENA primary metagenome ERZ504617 (study PRJEB26092, sample SAMD00036337) | human gut metagenome | host: Homo sapiens | study: EMG produced TPA metagenomics assembly of... | reverse complement strand
ATAATCTATCTTCTGGTATTTCTCAACTGCCATGACCTGTCATTTTTCCACCATTCCTCCTTCTCTTTAATTGCAAATATTGTCCGCAAATAGTATAATGATGTTTAAGGATTGCGGGAATTGCGTAGCAATGGAGCAATCCGGTTACATCAGTAAGTGGCAAAATTCACTTTTGACACTCACATCGTATAATATCTTCAAATAGACCAAAATTGTAGATAAGGAGTCTCTGTTTTGACAAAAGAAAACTATAAAATAAGCAAAATCCAGATCGGATTTTACTATCTTCTGATGTTCCTGATACTTATCTGGTTTCTGGTAATACAATTCACAGGAATTAACAATCACAATGCCAAAATCCAATCCAGCGACATCACATATCGTGGTACTTTTACCTGGATTCACTCCGATGGAAGCAAAGAACAGATTGCCGTCCCCGGACATTACAATGTTCCTGCAAAAGAGACTATGGTCATTACCACAACACTTCCTGAAAATTATACGCAAAGTTCACTTGCTATACGTTCTTCTCTGCAGGATATCCGTTTCTATATTGACGGAGTGCTTCGCACTGAATACTCAACCAAAGGCCATCGACTGACTGGGAAAAATTCTGCCAGCTGTTATGTTTTCTGTCCTACTTCAGCAGCTGATGCAGGAAAAGAACTCCGTATTGAGCTGACTACCAATACCTCTAACTATTCCGGTGTAGTCAATGAGATCTATTCCGGAGACAAGAGTGATATCTGGGAATATATTTTTGAATCTTACGGGCTTGAGACTATTATTGCTTTCTTCATCTTGTTCGCCGGTATCATTACCATCCTTTTCAGTATCGCACTCGGAATTGTCTATGACAGAAAATTCGATATGGAATATCTTGGATGGTGCATGACCATGGGAGCTACATGGATGCTCGGCGAATCCAAGCTCAGACAGCTTATAGTTCCGAATCCATCTGCACTGGGGACTTTATGCTTTGTGATGATCATGCTCGTTCCGATCCCGGTACTTTTTTATGTAGATCTCATTCAGCAGGGGCGTTATAAAAAGCCTTACTTTTACCTTGGCTGTGCGGCATTTGGTAACTTTTTGATCTGTCTGGTTCTTCATCTGACTGGCACTGCTGATTTTATTGAAACTCTGCCGGGCGCCCACGTGATTCTTGCAGTCACCTTCTTTCTGGTTTTCCTGACTTTCTGTCTGGATATGCGAAAGAAAGAATACCGGAAAAACAAATTGGTGCTGATTGGCCTAATCATTGCAATGCTTGCCATCGCCATCGAATCCATTTCTACATATTTTGTAGTTTTGATTTCCGGTCTTTTTATTGGTGTCAGCATGTTGATCCTTCTTTTCATTAACATTATCCGTACAATAAAGAATGTGCATACCATTGAAATGCATCGTCAAAAAGAGGAGCTTTTGAAACGTAAACGGCAGATGGAAAAAATTTCCTTACAGATGATGCAGACTCTCTCTACAACCATCGAGGCCAAGGACGAATACACCAGAGGGCACTCCCATCGTGTTGCGGAATACTCTGCACTGATTGCGCAGGAAATGGGTTGGAATCGCTCTGAAATCGTCAATCTCCGACATGCAGCTCATCTGCATGATATCGGAAAAGTCGGCATCCCTGATATTAATTTTAAACAAGCCATCCAGACTGACAAACGAAGAGTACGCTGTTATTAAGGAGCATACGGTTATTGGTGCTGAGATTTTGAAAAATGTTTCGCTCATCAATCATGTAACCGAAGTTGCCCGATCTCATCATGAACGTTATGATGGCCATGGTTATCCGGACGGTCTAAAAGGTGAAGAAATTCCGATCCATGCGCGAATCGTTGCTGTTGCTGACAGCTATGACGCAATGAATTCCCGCCGTATTTACCGTAATTCTCTTCCAAAAGAAACAATTTATGAAGAAATACGCAAAAACAGAGGAACTCAGTTCGATCCGGAAATCGCAGATATTTTTCTCAGACTGATGGATGAGAATCGTCTGACGATCACAGATACTTATCTGGAAATTGATGACGAGCCAGCTCTTCCTGGCATGGAATTTGAAATCAGCAACTTCATTTCCAATGTTATGAATACGATGAAGAGCCAGGAGGAAGTAGAAAATTTTGATCTTCTTACCGGACTCCCTATGCGAAATACCGGTCAGAAAATGATTGCACAGCTGATGCAGGAGCACAATGGCTGTCTGATCTTTATGGATATGGATAATCTGAAAAATGATAAATGATATCTACGGTCATAAAGCCGGAGACCGTGCACTGAAAGCACTTGGAGCTCTCCTCTCCGAGCATATCGGAAATTTGGTTGGCTGCAGGTTTGGTGGCGATGAATTCCTTCTTTTTGTGCCGGATGCCGGTAAAAATGAAATATCCGAGCTTATGGAAACTCTGTTTTCCCGCTTTGATTCTGAGAAGAAAAAAGATTTTGAGATCCGTGTTGCATCCATTTCTGCCGGACTTTGCATGTGTACCAAGGAGATTCCTTTGACGAATGTTCTTCCAAAGCAGATAAAGCACTCTATTATGTCAAGCAAAACGGAAAACACAACTTCTTTTTCTATCAACAGATGGGCAATACCGTATTCCCGGTTTCCAGCGTAGCAAAAGATCTTTCCCTTGTGGCAAAAGTACTTCGCAACAGCGGAAACTATTCCGGAGCACTTAATCTTAATTACCGTGAATTTTCTAAGATTTATGAGTACATCAACCAACTTGGAGAACGACATAAATACCATTGTTTCCTGGTCATGGTCACAATGGAAACCGCTCCGGATTCTATGATGTATATTGAAAATATTGAACAGGCACTGGAATACATGGAGGAAGCGATCCGTCACAAGATCCGTAGGATTGACGTGTGTACACGGTATAGTGCCCTGCAGTACCTGATCATTTTATTTGAATCAGATGAAAGTCAGATTCCAAAAGTTATGGACCGTATTTTCATTCAGTATTATAAACTGTACGATAAACGGGATTTCATTCCGAAGTATGAATATCTTCCGGTGAATGAACACTCGGAGGAAACAAATCCTCAAAACACTTCAGATCACCTTAACCAAGATATCCATCCAGTATAGGAATTTTACTACCTGAGACTTTTATCTGCTGTGAAATGCAATTTTCCAAACTTATTAAAAAATGAGGAAAACAACCGGTTTTTACTTCAGTGTTTTCCTCATTTTTCTGTATTACTTGTTTATTCTTTTCTTCCTCTGACCTTTCCGGTCAGCAGTGCCACCACGATCACTGCGCCTGTAATGATTGTCTAAAGAAATCCTAACGAAATTTTTCGACTGTTTTCGAAATTGCCGTTTCAGCAGACTTATGCTACGATATCCATACGCAAACAAACTTCTTCTTGTTTGCAACCTTATCTATTCAACCCAATCTCATTTTCGGAGCCAGTTTCCGGCAACTTTTTCCGACAATGAACGACAACTGAAAATATCCGGATTGAGATCGCCTCTTTTACATATTTCCGTCATATGTTAATATAATCATATAGACTTTCTCCTTTCGGAACATTTTTATCTAATGAAAGGCGAAATAAATGAACAAAAGAAAAGAATTCTCAAAACTTAACCTGTTGGACAGATTTTTATTCGATGAAGCAATGGAAGATTCGGAGAATATGAAAACAGTACTGGATATTATTCTGGGGCAGGATATCCCACTTAGATTGCCACCACATTCTGAAAAAGAAATGCGGACTTTTCCGGATAACCGGCAGGTCCGATTAGATGTCTATGCATGGGATGACGATGATACTGTGTACGATACAGAAGCGCAGAAGGAAGATACAAAGAATCTTCCCAAACGCAGCCGCTTCTATCAGGCGGTACTGGACAGTAATCTGCTACCGCCTGGAAGCGTTGATTTCAATAAACTAAATCGTGCTTTTATCATTCTGATCATGCCCTTTGATCCATTCGGAAAAGGATTTTACAAGTATACTTTCCGAATGAAATGTGAAGAATGTCCAAATCTTGAACTGCAAGATGATGCAACACGTATTTTTCTGAACTGCCATGGCACGCATCCTGAAATGGTATCACCGGAACATGATAGAGTTACTTCATTACATGGAAAAATCAACGAATGAGGTCGCGGGTTCGTGCACAAGCCAGAAGATTAAATTGCTCCATCAGAAAGTCTGTCAGATCAGGTCGAACAAGAAAATGGAGGCGAAATTCATGCGCGCATGGGAAGAAAGAGAAATAGAACGGCAAAAAAGCCTTTGCTGAGGGTGAGGAAGCTGGAATCAAGACGGGAAAAGCAGTTGGAATCACTCAAGGGAAAAATGACCTTTTAAAAAATCTGGTAAAAAAGAAACTTGAAAAAAATTATTCCAAAGAACAAATCGCAGATATGCTGGAAGAAGATGTCGCAACCATTGAAGCAATTATTAACGAATTACAATAGCTAAATGCTGGCCAGAAAGAGAAAAACTATCACTGATATTTTTTCCTGCATACCAGATCACGACAGCAAGAGATCCCTGTACTATTTCCGGCACAGGGATCTCTTTAATCTCTTTCAGTTCCATTCCAATTAGCTAGAAGCACTCCAGAAATATTTCCAGAATCTCCTCATGTGTCATCTTCTTATAACTTCCATCCACCAGATAACAAGAATCCGCAATCTCTTTCAGATCCTCTTTTTTCTCCACGCCTACTTCCCGAAGTGTTGTCGGAAGTCCGATCTCTCTGATAAAATCAGCCAATGCCTCTACGCCAGCTTCAGCCATCTCTTCATCGGTACGTCCATTTCTTGGAATTTTCCATACATTTTCCGCAAACCGGGTAAATTTCTTTGCGCCTGCCTGACAGATATGCCGATAATAAACCGGATGCAGCACAGCAAGTCCACATCCATGACTGCAGTTGGTATAAGCACTGATCTGATGCTCCATCTGATGGCATTCAAAATCACATTTTTTGCCAAGCTTGATGATCCGGTTCTCCGCCATGGTAGACAGCCACATCAGATTACTTCTTGCTGTATAATCCTCCGGATTTACCAATGCCGCACGAAGACTTGTTATCACGCCGCGCATCAGAGCTTCCGAAATATCATCTGATACGTTATCCTCGTCCGGCTCACTGAAATAAGTCTCCATAACGTGAGACAGGATATCAAAGCTTCCTGCCACCATCTGTTTTGTCGGAACAGTATAAGTGTAAGTCGGATCCATTAATGCAAATTCCGGATTGCATTTCGGATAATCCCGGTCTGTCTTGATCATGACCTCTTCATTGGTAATGACTGCTCCCCCGTTGCACTCGCTGCCTGTTCCGGACGCTGTTACGATCACACCAAGCGGCATCGGTTCAAAATCCATAACCCCCTTCTTCGCCCAGTACTCATCCCACACATCTTTCTCGCTGACCGCTGCCATGGAAATTGCCTTGCTGCAGTCCATAACCGAGCCTCCGCCGACTGCAAGGATCCAGTCCACCTGTTTTTCCTTTACCAGCTTTGTGCCTTCCAGCACCTTCTTATAAGTCGGATTTTCCATGATCCCCGGAAATTCAATGATCGTTTTCCCGGCTTTTTCAAGTGCCGCTATGACTTCCTCATAAACTCCATTTTTCTTGATCGAGCCACCGCCATAGGCAAACAGAACCTTATCCCCATGCATCGCAGCGATTTTCGGCAGATACTCGCCGACACATCTTTTCCCGAAATATACTTTCGTTTTATTTTCAAAAATAAAGTTATTCATCCTTTTTCTCCTTTATGCAATTTAAGCAAAATATGTTTCGGCAGATTTTCTTTTTTCAATGATCTATTCCGAAACATCCCTCTTTTTCCACAGATACTTATATTATAGTCCCTGGAAAAATTTATCGTCAATATCTTTCCGGTTTGTGCACATTCCAAAATAGAACCCGCAATTTTCCCGAATGACTTCTTTACATGGTTTTCCATGCCATCATGTAGTTTATACAGGTTTCTCTCCAGCAGTTTTTATTCAATTTCAAAAAAACATGCAAAATAAACAGATATATGGTATGATAGAAAGCAAAAAAACAGAAAAGTACAGGAGGGTTAACATATGTATATTACATGTCTGGATGTCGAAGGAGTACTTGTACCGGAAATCTGGGTTGCATTTGCAGAAGCAAGTGGAATTCCGGAACTGAAAAGAACCACAAGAGATGAACCTGATTATAACAAACTGATGCGTTGGAGACTGGATACTTTAAAAGCGCATGGTCTCGGAATCAAAGAAATTCAGGAAACAATTTCCAAGATTGATCCGCTTCCGGGCGCAAAAGACTTCCTGGATGAGCTACGTTCCTTCACCCAGGTAATCCTTCTCAGTGATACCTTCACCGAATTTGCAATGCCGCTCATGGAAAAGCTTGATCATCCGACACTTTTCTGCAACAGTCTGGAAATTGCGGAAAATGGTGAGATCACAGACTTCAAGATGCGTGTGGAAAATTCCAAACTAACAACTGTGAAAGCACTGCAGTCCATCGGATTTGAAACAATTGCAAGTGGGGATTCTTACAACGATCTGGGTATGATCCAGGCAAGTAAGGCAGGATTCTTATTCCGTTCAACCGACAAGATCAAAGCGGATTATCCGCAGATCCCGGCATATGAAACCTACGAAGAGCTGCTTGGCGCAATTAAAGATGCAATGAAATAAAAGATAATTGCATATTGCATGGCGATATGCGTAAAAAACCTTACCGGTTTTCAGTTTTTACATCTTTCTTAAAAAAACTCGAAGAAATAGAGAGGAGGCGGGGCTAAGCCTGATTCGTCATGAACATATATATCAGGCAATCAAAGAAGAACACAAAGAACATAATTATCCAATCGCTGCACTTTGTAAACTTGGCAGAGTTTCCAGAGCCTCTTACTATAAATGGTTACATAGAGAAATTCCTGAAAGTGAACAAAAGAATAGACTTATTGCTGATGAGATAGAAAAGATTCATACAGAGTCACCGGATAAAGGCTATCGAAGGATCAGAGATGATCTGGAACGATATCATGGTATTGATGTAAACGATAAACGTGTGCTACGCATTTGCCGTAAACTTAATATAAAATCAACTATCAAGTATTCTAACAACGGGTGCACAAGACAGGCTGCAAACCCTCAGTATATAGCTGAAAACATACTTAATCGCGAGTTCACTGCCAAAGCACCAAATGAGAAATGGCTCACTGATGTGACAGGGGATTTCAATTGTCTACTTGACGGGGAGTTCTCTTCTTTTGTAATATTGAAGAAATGTATATAATAGAACTTGTGTACATTGAAGGAATGCATGTTTTACGATATGATATGTTTATATAAAGTGTTGAAACCGTTTTATCTCTTACCTTTTCTGGTAAAATAAGATAAACAAAATCGGAAATTGGAAAGGAAGCTTGAATTATAAAATTATGAAGCGAGGTAGTGGATATGGAAAAAGACCCGTTTAAGGAATATTTGAGGGAGTCTGAACCAGATAAAGCTCATAAGGGTTATGCTTGGAGTACGGCCATCGGACTTCAGGCAGTGGACGGACTCAAACCATCTAAATATTTGATTGATACTGCCATTCAGAATATTGAAGGCAAAATCACAATGAAAGAAGCACAGAGTCTTATCGACAGTTACTATGAAGAAAGACCAGTGCATTTGTCTGACGATGAGCGTACTGAAGAAGCAGATAAGGTTTCGTCCCGTATTGCAGAAATTCTTTCTGAAACAGCGTTTACATTTTCTCCGAATGAGTATATCGCTATCCACCGCAAACTCTTTCAGGGTATTTATAAACACGCAGGAAAGATTAGAGATTACAATATTACAAAGAAAGAATGGGTGCTTGATGGGGCAACTGTTATGTACGGTAGTGCTTCTGAATTGAGAGCCACACTTGAATACGATTTTTCGCAGGAGAAAGACTTTAGTTATAAAGGGCTTTCAATGGATGGGATTATTCATCATCTTGCGGTATTTGTTTCAAGGTTATGGCAAATCCATATCTTCGGGGAAGGCAATACGAGAACAACGGCAGTGTTCTTCATTAAATATCTAAGGACACTTGGATTCTCTGCAACCAATGATATTTTTGCGGAAAATGCGTGGTATTTCAGAAATGCACTTGTCCGTGCAAACTATACGAACCTGCAAACAGGTATTCACGAAACAACAGAGTATTTGGAAACATTTCTCAGAAATCTGCTTTTGAACGAGAAAAATGAGCTTCATAGTCGAAATCTTCATATAAGTGGACTTTTGAATGAAGGAAAAGTGGACATTCAAGATCGAAAAGTGGATATTGAGAATGAAAAAGTGGATATTCAAGACGAAAAAGTGGATATTGAAAGTGTACTTTCCGAAAAAGGCAGTGCTTTCTCAGTAAAAACGACAGTTCATATTCATAGACTCTTTGAAGAGTTTGGCTTTGATGAGGTATTTGGAAGAAGTGCAGTTATGAAGCTTCTCGAGCTGAAAGGTTCAGGTGCTTCAAAACTTCTTTCCAATTTGGTAAAGGCAGATATTATTGAACCGGTATCCGGTCACGGAAAAGGGAAATATAAATTTAAGAGGTAATCGAGGCAGTGTAAAGGGGCAGATTTTAAATATACTTGATGGATGTTCAGAACTAATTCGAAAAAACTGAAGATACAGAAGGACTTTCAATGGACGTGATGTTTACAAACAGTTAAGTCAAACGAAAGGCGTTTCAGAAAATAAAAGCTTTACATTATAAAAAATATTATGATAAACTGAATATCAAACTGAAAATTTGCGGTGTAGGAGATTCCTTACACCGCATCTGTGTTTTAGAAAGTAGAGGAATGAATATGCCAATAGGAGTTATTATCAATACCTTGTCGGTTGCAGCCGGCGGTGTGATCGGGGCATTATTCGGGCACAAATTGCCCGTGAAGTTTAATGCAGAGCTTACTAAGATTTTTGGAGTCTGCGCAATGGGAATGGGTGTCAGTTCCATTGGGCTTATGAAGAATATGCCTGCTGTTATTTTCGCAGTAATCATTGGAACTGCCATTGGTCTGGCAGTCAATCTGGGCGGAATGATTAATAGCGCAGCGACCTGCATGGAGAAACCAGTGGGAAAACTCTTCCCAAATAAGAACAAATCTATGTCCAGAGAAGAGTATATGTCAATGCTCGTGACGATCATCGTATTGTTTTGTGCCAGTGGGACAGGAATTTACGGTTCACTGGATTCCGGAATGAGTGGAGATCATACAATTTTGATTTCAAAGTCGATTCTGGATTTCTTTACTGCGATGATTTTTGGAGGAACATTAGGTATGGTGATTGTAGCAGTTGCGATTCCGCAGTGCGTGATTTTTCTGATCATATTTGCAGCAGCAAAACTTATCTTTCCGCTGACCACGCCGGATATGATTGCCGATTTCAAGGCATGCGGAGGCTTCCTGCTTCTTGCAACTGGTTTTCGGATCGCAAAGATTCACGATTTCCCAGTCGCAGACATGATCCCGGCCATGGTGCTTGTGATGCCGGTGAGCTGGTTCTGGGTAAATATGATCGTACCGATGCTGTAAAATAGAAGAAAACTTATCATTCTATATTTCAGCATGTTCCAATACATAATTCTTAAAGTTCGTAATAACAGGTGCCTGATAAACATTCTTCAAAGTTGCCATGTAGAAGAGTCTCTCCCAGGACGGAGTGGCAATCTCTATGATTGAAACCGGCAAGGAGGAAAGAATCGGCATTCGTGGTACAACTGCGATGCCGAATCCGGCACTGACTAATCCGGCAACCCCTGATCTTCTTCCATCGAGTAAGCAATCTGTGGGTATCCGCCACAATTTTCAAATAACTTGTCAATCACATGTCTTAAACCGCTTCGCTTAGAAAAAACGATATGTGGATACGTAAGCGATTCTTTTAGATTAATCGAAGTTTTTCCGTCCAAAGGATGTCCTTTAGGTACAATCAGTACAAGCTCTTGTTTTGCAACCGGAACAAACTCAACGAGAGGTTCGTTGTCCATCTTGGAACAAAATGCGATGTCGTATTTTCGCTCTTTTAATCCCTGGATCATGTCGGAAGTAAGTCCGGTCGAACTGTGAAAATGAAAATCAATCTTTTTGTTAGGGGTGGAATCTAAAAAACCTTTCACAAAGTTCGGAACAACTGCACTGCTGAGCGTACGGAGTTGAACAATATCGATGCGGCCTTCCCCAAACCCGGTCATCTGCAGTTTATTGATACTTGAATCCAGCATATCCAAAGCCTGTTCCACATCGACAAGAAAAGCCTGTCCACATTTTGTGAGTACAACGTTACGTCCATCTTTTTCAAAGAGTTTTACTCCGAGCTCACTTTCCAGAGATGAGATTGCATGACTTAAGCTTGGCTGAGTGATAGAAAGAATCTCCGCAGCCTTTGTGTAGTGTTCTAAATGAGCGAGAGTAACAAAATATCTAAGATGATAGAGATTCATAAAGTCTGGTACCTTCCTTATAAAAATTTGTATCTTCCCATTTAATCAGGTTCATTTTATATCTATTTGGTAACTGTTCAGAGCCAAGCAAAATTTCATAAAACAGATGTAAAATGCTTGCATTTTTAAGACTGTTTTTGAAATTTTATTTGGCGGATACGCCACACCGACGAAATGCGTAGCATTTTGGAGGTTGGCTCTGAACAGT
>ENA-OQDT01002069-OQDT01002069.1-human-gut-metagenome-genome-assembly--contig:-NODE-2069-length-10705-cov-5.273965_pt1 | contig 10705 bp, 13 predicted proteins | sample MGYA00242786_ERZ504617 | MGnify/ENA primary metagenome ERZ504617 (study PRJEB26092, sample SAMD00036337) | human gut metagenome | host: Homo sapiens | study: EMG produced TPA metagenomics assembly of... | reverse complement strand
TTATTCAGAACGGTTTAACAGGAAAGACGGATCACATATTGACATTGCAGCTTGTGCCAGAAAAGATGCACCAGGTATCGTTGCGACCTATTATTACACATCTCCTGAATTTGCCAGGAATTATACTTTGACGATACAGAGTCTGTTAAAATGGCTATAGTACCCAGAAAGATGGAACGATCATTGTTGCAGACCAAGGAACCGTAGTTGCCAGCAATGATGAGAAACTGCTGGGACAGAATACAGCCGACAACGAGGTTGTTCAGGCAATGAAAAAGCATACAGACAGTCAGCATATCTTTCATTTGAAGAATGGAGAAACCGGATGTTACGGAATCATGCTGAAGCAGCGGGATTATTATATCTATGCGTATCTTCCGGATACGGAAGTGTTTCATAACCTTCCATTAAGTGTGATAAGCGTTATTTTGCTTTATTTTCTGGTGTTCAGTGTATTCTGGTTCTGGACATACAGAACCAATCTGGCGCACCGGAAACAAGAATTTGAAAAAGATGAAAAATATAAAGCAGAACTTCTGACAGCAGCCAAAAAAAGGCAGAAGCCGCCAACGAGGCAAAAACAGAGTTCCTCCAGCGTATGAGTCACGATATCCGGACACCGATCAATGGAATCTGCGGTATGCTCGATATGGCTGAGCATTATGCAGACGATATGGAGAAGCAGAAGGAATGCAGGACAAAAATGAAAGAGGCATCCAATCTGTTGCTGGAACTGGTAAATGATGTTCTGGATATGAGTAAGCTGGATGCTGGTGAAGTTGTTCTGGAAGAGAGTCCATTTAATCTGAGCAAAATTTCTGAGGAAGTGCTTGTTGTGATCGATCAGATTGCAGCAGAACAGAATATCCGGATTGTATGGGAGAAAAAAGAAATCATACACCGTGATCTTATTGGAAGCCCGGGGTATGTGAAACGTGTGATGATGAATATCCTGTCGAATGCGGTGAAATATAACAAAGAAAACGGACAGATTTATATCAGCTGCATGGAAATTCCATCCGAACAGCCAAAAACGACGACAATGGAATTTGTCTGCCGGGATACCGGAATCGGAATGACTGAGGAGTTCCAGAAACATGTTTTTGAACCGTTTGCACAGGAACATACAGGAAGCCGCACAAAGTTTACCGGAACCGGACTGGGAATGGCCATTGCAAAGAAGCTGGTCGAGAAAATGGGTGGAACCATTACTTTTGAAAGTGCAGAAGACGTAGGGACGACATTTGTGATCCGGGTTCCGTTCCGGATCGATACAGACAGGAGTGACAAAGTTGAAACCGGAGAAAAAACGGAAGAATCTATCCGTGGAATGCATATTCTTCTAGCAGAAGACAATGAACTGAACATGGAAATCGCAGAATTTATGCTTCAGAATGAAGGCGCTGTCGTGACGAAAGCATGGAATGGTCAGGAAGCAGTTGAGCTGTTCGAAAAAAGCAGATCTGGTGAGATTGATGTGATTCTTATGGATATCATGATGCCGGTCATGAATGGGTATGAAGCTACAAAGATGATCAGGTCTCTGGACAGAGAGGATGCAAAGGAGGTATCAATCATTGCAATGACAGCAAATGCGTTCACGGAGGACAGAATAAGAGCAAAAGAAGCAGGGATGGATGAACATATTGCTAAGCCTGTTGACACGGAATTACTGGTAAAAATAATTCATAAATTGGTGTAATATAATTGATATGGCAGTGTCAAATAAACAGTGAAATATAGGATAAAGGGAACTCAGAAGGGGGACTTCCAATGAAAATGAAAAAAAGGAACAGGGTCTTGTCAGCACTTTTCGTGATGGCGGCAGTCATATTGCTATTGGCAGGCTGCGCAGGAAACAGTGCAGAAAAAGAAGAAAAGGAAGATGCGGAAACCATTACGGTGTATTTATGGAGCACAAAGCTGTATGAAAAATATGCACCGTACATCCAGGAACATCTTCCGGATATCAACGTTGAATTTGTAGTAGGCAATAATGATCTGGATTTTTATAAGTTTCTTAAAGAAAACGGCGGATTGCCGGATATTATAACCTGCTGCCGGTTTTCGCTGCATGATGCAAGTCCGCTGAAAGACAGTCTGATGGATCTGTCCACAACCAATGTGGTGGGTGCTGTCTATGATACATACCTCAACAATTTTATGAACAAAGATGGCAGCGTAAACTGGATCCCGGTGTGCGCGGATGCCCATGGGGTTGTGGTGAACAAAGACCTTTTCGAAAAATATAATATCTCTCTGCCGACAGATTACGCAAGCTTTGTCTCTGCCTGCCAGGCATTTGATAAAGCAGGTGTCCGTGGATTTACCGCAGACTATTCTTATGATTACACCTGTATGGAAACACTGCAGGGATTGTCTGCTTCAGAGCTGTCTTCTGTAGACGGACGCAAGTGGCGTACTGCCTACAGTGATCCGGATAATACAAAGAAAGAAGGCCTGGACAGTACCGTTTGGCCGGAGGCCTTTGAACGCATGGATCAGTTCATTCATGATACAGGACTTAGCCGGGATGATCTGGATATGGACTATGATGCGGTGATGGATATGTTCAAAAGTGGTAAGCTTGCCATGTACTTCGGCAGCTCTGCAGGTGTAAAAATGTTCCGGGATCAGGGCATTGACACAACATTTCTGCCATTCTTCCAACAGAACGGTGAAAAGTGGCTGATGACCACGCCATATTTCCAGGTGGCACTGAACCGTGACCTGACAAAGGATGAGATGCGCCGGGAGAAAGCAATGAAGGTATTGGACACCATGCTTTCGGAGGATGCACAGAACCGGATCATTTCTGATGGGCAGGATCTGTTAAGCTACAGTCAGGATGTGGATATGCATCTTACGAAATATCTGAAAGATGTAAAACCTGTGATCGAAGAAAACCATATGTATATCCGTATTGCGTCAAATGACTTCTTCTCTGTTTCCAAGGATGTGGTTTCGAAGATGATCTCAGGAGAATACGATGCAGGGCAGGCATACCAGTCATTTCATTCGCAGCTTCTTAATGAGGAATCCACTTCTGAGAAAGTAGTATTGGATTCACCGAAATCTTATTCAAACCGCTTCCATAGCAATGGAGGCAATGCCGCTTATTCGGTTATGGCAAACACTCTAGTACCATAAAAGTGTAGTTGGTAGAGAGTAATTAACTCTAACATCTACACTTATTTTATTATAATAAGGGAAGTAGTTGGTATGACATATTGCCATTAGGATTTTCACATCCGTGAATGAAACCGTCAGCCATCCCCTTATTATAAACATTCATTTAAGCAGGTTGAAACTCGCAGGAGCTTTCGCGTAACGAACTAAACTGAATCATAATAAGTGTAGATGGGATAAACAACTGCAATTCTATAAAAAGAAAAGGAGTATATTATGATCAGCGTAGGAATTGATGTATCAAAAGGGAAAAGTACAGTATGTATTTTGAAACCATATGGAGAGATTGTTAGTAAGCCTTTCAATATTACCCATACCCAAAAGGATTTAAGCGAATTATCTTCCATGCTTTTCAGACTAAATGATGAAGTCAAAATCGTTATGGAAGCAACCGGAATTTATCATCTTCCAGTTCTTACATATTTACAGGAAAAAGGATTTTTTGTTTCTGTAATTAATCCGTATCTTATGAAAAGTTATCGTAACGAAAGTCTGCGAAAAGCCAAAACCGACAAGATTGATTCCCGTATCATTGCTAATTATGGAATTGATCATTGGTTTAAAATGAAAGAATTTCAAACTTCTGGAGAGATTTATGAAGAGTTGAAGTTGCTTGGACAGCAATATCGGCATTATATGAAGCTTCATCTTTTATCTCTCGCTGAATTGACCCATCTTTTAGATTTGACCATGCCTGGAATAAAGAATCTTCTTGCAAGTTGGAATGAAACAAATCGGAAAGATAAAAGAAGTGATTTTGTGGAACGTTTTTGGCATTATGATGTAATAACATCTATGTCTGAACAGGAATTTACTGAAGAGTATATACTTTGGGCAAAAGAAAAGAAATACGTCCCAAGCCAGGAAAAAGCCAAAGTTATATACGCCCTGGCTCAGGAAAGTATTCCCACATTACCTTCAGAAACCTCATCGGTCAAAATACTGGTGACTGAAGCAGTTCGGGTGCTCAAGGAAGTTGATGCAACCCTTGGTCTAATTTTATCACGGATGCAGGAAATAGCCAAGACTTTGCCAGAATATTCGGTTGTAAGAGAAATGGGTGGAGTGGGAAATACATTAGCCCCAAAGTTAATTGCAGAAATAGGAGATGTTCGCAGATTTCGCAACGGGAAGGCATTGGTTGCATTCGCAGGAATTGATCCACCACCGTATGAATCTGGTCAATTTGTAGGTTGTAATAGGAAAATCTCGAAACGTGGTTCAGCATCATTGCGCAAAGTAGGATACGAAACAATGAGAAGTTTAAAAATGCGTTCCAGACCAGAAGATCCGGTTTACCGATATGTTGTAAAAAAGGAATCAGAAGGTAAAAGTAAAAAATCAGCAAAGATAGCCGGATTAAATAAGTTTTTACGCATTTATTATGCTCGAGTAACTGAACTATATAAAATATATAATTTACTATAAAATAAATAATTTTTTAGACTGCCAATCAGACAGTCTATTTGTAGTACGCAAATATATTTTGTGACAGAAAATAAAAAAGATAAAAATAATTATTGACTTTTCTTAGCAGGTTTCATTCAATTGCTTTGCCTTATTCTGCTCCATTTATGACACCTTTTTTCCTTTCTGATTTGCTCTGTAGTCTGCTTTTGCATTCTCTACCTTTAATGTCTGATTGCATTTAAGTACAATTCATCCAGGGCATTTTCATTTTCCAGTGTCTGCCGAAGCTGTGACATGCACTTGCTTATATTCTTCTGCTGTCCGATATTCTCTTCCAGATAAGCCTTTTCTTCCGTAATCTGATGAAGTTTCCGCTGAAAACTCAGTTTCTTTTCATCATAATCTTTCTGTTCTATTTTACCATCAATCAGCAGATCTGTTAACCTGCTTTTTTGATTCAATAGTGGAAATGTCTTTCTCCAACTGTTTTACTCTTTTCAATTCGGTATCAGCCTTCAGAATATCTTCAAACGTATTCAGCACCGATTGAAGAACATCGTCAAAACTATCAGCCAAAAAACTGTCTTGTATAACGTTCTCTGTTTCCGGTTGTCTGCATCAACTTGGGTTTGGCACGCTTCAATCGAATCTCTTCTGCTTTATCCCAGATTTCTCTTGATACGATTGCTTCATGGTGATCCCGGATATAATATTGATTTTCTTCTCCCATATTGGCAAGTCTTCTCTTTGAAATCGGGTCAACTGTAAAAGTCTTTCCAAGAAGCACGTCACCCTTATACTTCTCATTTTTAATCATTCCCATAACTCCATGGTCATGCCACTCCACTGCCATTTCCTTGCAAATACATATCATATATGAGTCTGACTGTTTCTGCTTCTGTTTCATTTACAGTGATTGTCTTTGTGTCCTGATGATAATCATAACCAAAACATCCGTTAAATCCAACCAGTTCTCCCCGTTTCATTTTCATCTGTAATCCCATTTTCACATTTCTGGAAAGGGATTCCACTTCTTCCTGTGCCAGTGAACTTAAAATTGTCAGAAGCATTTCTCCATTCATATCCAGCGTATTGATATTTTCTTTTTCAAACATAATAGCAATATTCTTATCCCGAAACATACGCACATATTTGATAGTATCCGGTGTATTTCTAGAAAATCTAGAAATTGATTTGGTAAGGATCATATCAATCTCGCCGTTCAGACACTTCCGGATCATTTCCTGAAATCCTTCACGCTTGTCTATCTTGGTTCCGGTAATTGCTTCATCTGCAAATATTCCTGCCATCGCCCATTCTTTATTCTTCCGGATTTTTTCTTCATAATAAAGTTTCTGGGATTCAAAACTTCCTAACTGCTCATCCCCATCGGTAGATACCCTGCAATAAGCAGCCACCCTTATGCGGTCAATCTGGACTGCATAATTATTATTTCTTCCACGGCTGTTTAGTGCCGTTTTTGTTGCCTGTAAGACCTGTACTTCTCTCATGCTCATAATCTTCCTTCATTTCTTTTACCTGCCACTTTCTTTTCTGAATATTTGTGGCTGTTTTCTCTGCCTGTGCTGTCATTCTATCTGAATTTTTAAATGTGAACGACTGTTGAATTACTTTATCTTCCATTATTTTTTACCTCGTCTTTCTATATCATAATCAAGCGATTGCTTTCACCGGATCGTCACTTCGCTCACCGGCTACCAGATAACTGTCCATCAGCTTACGTCTGATTTTTTCAAATTCTTTTTCAAACAGCAGATTCATACGGTACAGCTTTGCAATCAACGTCATTTTCTTCGCATATTCCAGTTCTTTTCTCATGATACACTTCCCCCTTTCTTTTAGATCTTCAGCACCACCTCCTTACAGTGGGTTAACACTTTCTGTTCTTTTGGTAGTTCTTTGTTAGCTGTTACTTTTGCCCAGTACGAAACCAACTACCGGGTTCCCCGTAAAGATTTGGTAACTGAAATGGCTAAGATTCTGAATGTAAATCCTCTGACACTGCATGAGCCGACTACTATGAATGCTTCTGAACTTATGGAGATCCTGTTCTGGATTGATGAATTTAACCCGACAGCGATCAACCTCTTTCAGTTAGAAACCTATCCAGGAGAGAAATGTAATTCAAACGAGGATACCGCTGTCCGTTACCATGATTCTGATAACTGGCCACAGACCTGCGACGATTGTGGGAAACATGAACCTAAAAGGAAATGGCGATCTGCAAATGTAAAACTGTGCGAAACTTAAATTCGTTGTATTTTCCTTTGTAGTCAAAGAAAAAGCACTATAAATCGTGATCAGCAAACGATTTCAGTGCTTTTTTACGTGTTATTCTATTAAATGTGTCTAGTTATTTAACAGGAAGAGGAAGAATATATTTTCTCATCCCTCCCATTGAACCGTGCGTACGGGTCTCTTATACAGATCTACAGCTTATATTCCAACTTTAACTATGGTGTTGTGAAGTTCAATCAACTTTCAGCATCCGATACTCCACGCCAATGTGTGTTTGGATATATTGTGGAGAGTTCGGTTCTTTCTCGATTTTTTTACGAAGTGTTGCCATAAACACACGAAGGGAAGCAATATCATTATCCCAACTACTTCCCCAAATGCTTTGCGTAAGGAAAGTATGGGTCAGAACTTTTCCTATATTTCTTGTCAACAGGCAAAGCAACTTATATTCAATAGGTGTTAAATGCAACTCTTCTTCATTCAAATAAGCACAACCTGCAACATAATCTACACGAAGTTTTCCGTTTACAAAAACAACCGCTTCGGCAGGAGATACTTTTTGCATCATCGATAACCTTCTTTGCGTGACTCGTAGTCTGGCAAGCAGTTCCTCAACAGAAAATGGCTTTGTTAAATAATCATCTGCGCCAGCATCCAACGCATCAATTTTATCGGTATCTTCACTGCGAGCACTGATTACGATAATTGGCATATTTGACCAAGTACGGATTTTTTTAATAATCTCAACACCGTCTATATCAGGAAGTCCTAAATCAAGTAAAACAATGTCAGGATTGTGTGAAGATGTTTCTAAAATTGCCGATTGACCATCGGGTGCCGTCAGATATCGGTATTCGTGCGTTTTTAAGGTTGTTGTAATTAAATTTCTGACAGATGTGTCATCTTCTACAACTAATATTAGTGACTTATTCATATACTTTGACCTCCCCTGCCGGTAATGTAAATGTAAATACTGTTCCGTGCGGCAGATTATCTGAAACAGTAAGTTCTCCGCCGTGGGCGTTAATAATGGACTTGCACAAAGATAATCCAAGTCCTAAACTTCGGCGGCTGTCTGCGATTTGATTTGCACCACTGTAAAACATGTCAAATATCCGTGGCTTTATTTCATCAGCAATTCCGTTTCCGTCATCCGATATAGATACGATTGCTTGTTTTCCCTGCTTTTCTGTCCGAATAACAATATGAGAATTTTTAGGTGTATATTTGATAGCATTATCAACAATATTGATGATTACTTGAACAATAAGCTTTGCATCCATTTTTGCAAGAAGAAATTCTTCTTTGCTTTCAACGGAAATATGATGTTCTTCACTCTTTCGATTAATATGATGTAACGCTTCTGTGATCACGTCATCCATCAAATCTTCCATTATACGGAGATTCAACCGTCCTTCTTCAATCCGGGTTACAGCCAGCAAGTTTTCTACAAGGTTAATCAGCCACATGGAATCATCATAAATATCCATGTACAGCTGCTTTTTTGTATCATTATCAAAGGAATCGCCGTTGGACAAAAGATTGCTGGCATTACCGGAAATGGATGTCAGCGGTGTCCTCAAATCATGTGAAATAGCACGCAGCAGGTTCGCTCGCAACTGTTCATTTTTTGCAAGAATGGCCGCCTCCTGTTTCTCACGGGCATTTTTCTCATTTTCCAAAGCCAGGGCACATTCTCCGAGAATGGATAGTAGAATACTATTTTCAAATGGATCAAGAGGTATTTCCCCCATCACGATTCCAATAACTCCATATACCATACTGCTGCTGCGAACAGCAAGGTACAGGCATTTTGCATTGGAAAGCGTTCCTGTTGTAGCTCCGGCACGTTTATTGTTTTTCAATACCCAGCCGGCAACAGCCTTTTCATTTTCGGAAATACACGATTCCAAATTTTCTTCAGTTACAGAAAAAATATGCGGCATATCCAACACTTCTCCATCAGCTAAATAAAAAACGATATCTTTTCTCAAGAGTTTAATGAGCTGATTTGAAGTTGCAGATACAATTTCATTTTTATCTTTTGCCTGCTGCAATAGCTGGTTTGTATCAAATAACACTTTGGTACGGTAGGCAGATTGTGCCGCCTGTTTTGCTTGGTTTTTAATCCGTATAGCAAGAGAACCGGTTAAAAATGCCGCCAAAAACATGATAATAAAGGTAACAGGATAACCTTGATCATACGCCTGCAAGGTAAATTGAGGTTCCGTAAACAGGAAATTAAAGACCAAAACACTTACAATCGAGAAAATTAGGCTGTATATCTGATGTTTCGTGATGACAGCGGTGACAAGAACACCTAAAACAAAAACAGTAATGATATTTGCTTCGTCAAATCCAAATTTCTGGAAAATCATTCCGACTAAACTGGATAAAATCAGAATCGCAGTAGATTTTAATGTATCAGTGACAGAGAATACGATATGGTTCTTTTTCCTGCCCCCTCTTAACTGATACACTGCCGCATCAGAAACCGTATCCGGAATAATATGCACATCCAGGTTAGGGGCATAATCAATCAATTTTTCTGTCAGGGTCGGTTTGCTGAACAAATGCCGTTTTGTAGCAGAACTACGTCCGATCACAATCTTTGACACACCGGACAAACGAGTAAATTCCGCAATCTGAAACGGAACATCTTCTCCGTAAACTGTTTCTATTTTTGCCCCAAGCTGCTCAGCAAGACGAATATTTGAACGCAGGCGTTTTACATTTTCCTCGCTCATCACCGAAAAATCTGGGGTTTCTACAAACAGAGCCGTAAACTCTCCTTTAAAAGCAGAAGCCATTTTTGCGGCGGTACGGATAATTTTCGCATTGGATGGAGAAGAAGATAGACATACAAGAATATGTTCGCCTGTGTGATAATCTCCATGATTTTTTATGCGGGTATTTTCTGTGAGGATATTCACCCGGTCCGCACATCGCCGCAGTGAAATCTCCCGGAGAGCTGTCAAATTTTCTATTGTAAAAAAAGTTTTCTACTGCCTGTTTTATGCCTGTGTCTGTTCTGTATACATTTCCTGTATTCAAACGGTTGATCAAATCCTGTGGTTCAATATCTATTAATTCAACCTGATCTGCCATTATCAAAAATAGAATCCGGGATGCGTTCCCGGTACAACAATTTCCGTAATGGATGCAACTGTATCACAAAGGCTTTCAATATGCTGAACATTGACAGTCGTATAGACATCAATCCCTGCATTCAAAAGTTCCTTAATGTCCTGATACCGTTTTGCATGACGGCATCCTTCGGCATTCGTATGCGCAAGTTCATCTACAAGGATAAGCTGTGGTTTTCTTTTCAACGCCATGCCAATGTCGAATTCGTTCAGTATCATACCATTATAGAGAACTTCTCTTGTTGGAAGAACTTCTAAGCCATTTAAAAGAGCTGCTGTTTTGGGACGTGCGTGGGGTTCTACATAACCGGCTACCACGTCAATTCCCTGCTGTTTTTCCATATGAGCTGCTTCTAACATGGCGTAGGTTTTACCCACACCAGCTGCATATCCGAAAAAAGATTTTCAAATGTCCTTTATTACGGTTTTCTTCATCAGCTTGGATTTCCTTTAATAACTGATCCGGATTGTGTCTGCTTTCACTCATACGGTCATCTCCTTGTACAAAACCATTATATAGAATAATACGTAAATTTCAGAAAAGCATTTTAGCACTGACATTAAAATCGCATAAAGATTATACCACCTTTTCTTCTTTTTTTCCATTCGGGCGTGTAGCCGAAAGCAGAAAACGCTCCGAAAAATCACGCAATTTTTCGACAAATAGACCCTTCATACAATTAATGTCATTTTGCCATATC
>ENA-OQDT01002068-OQDT01002068.1-human-gut-metagenome-genome-assembly--contig:-NODE-2068-length-10707-cov-2.889603_pt1 | contig 10707 bp, 8 predicted proteins | sample MGYA00242786_ERZ504617 | MGnify/ENA primary metagenome ERZ504617 (study PRJEB26092, sample SAMD00036337) | human gut metagenome | host: Homo sapiens | study: EMG produced TPA metagenomics assembly of... | reverse complement strand
CGGGGGAACAGAGCGAAGATCAGGATAAACATGGCCGCGGCGGCGGACACCACGCGGATCGGGATGCGGAGGCGGGTGTAGGCCTTCTGCAGGTGCGCGCGGGTGCGTCGGACCGGAGCGCCGGGGGGAGTCCGGGGTGGAATAATAGAAGCTGTATGATAAGGAGTATAACCGCTGAACCAGTAATCGTAACTGTTTGAAGTAGTTCCTGACTTTCCTGCGACAGCCATAGATGAAGAAAGTTTTGCTGATTTTCCAGTTCCTTTTGTAATAACGTCTTTCATAGCGTCGGTTAAAAGGAAAGCAGTACTTTCTTTCATGACACGCTTACCTTTCTGAGTATTAGAAAGAAGAATATTACCATTATGATCTACGACTTTTGTGTATAAAACAGGTTTCTGGTAGGTTCCGCCATTTGCAATGGAAGCATATGCAGAAGTCAATTCCATATTTGTAACACCATAAGTCAGGCCACCAAGAGATAAGGACTGGGTAATATCGGTATATACATTTCCATTTGAAGTTGTTTCATTAGACACCAAAGTGGAAAAACCAAGATTCATCAAATATTCAAACGAAGTCTTAGGTGTAACGTCAGCAATGGTTTTGGCCGAAACAACGTTCATGGAGTTTGTGATCGCTTCGCGGATCGTTGAATAACCTTTATAACCTTTGTAATAGTTGCGTACTGGTCTGTTAGTGTCAATATAGTTATAAGGAGCATCCTCATATACGGTTGCAAGTGTCATATGATTCTTGTCAAGTGCAGGTAAAAATGCAGAAAGAATCTTAAAAGTAGAACCTGGTTGTCTTGTAGTACCAGTAGCACGATTCAAGGAAAGATCGGAAGTCTTATTTCCACGTCCACCAACTAAGGCTTCTACAGTTCCGTTAGATTGATTCATGATCGTCATGGATATCTGAGGCTGGATCGTTGTTTGGAAAGATTCATTTGTAATGGTTTCACCTTTTGATAAAATATATTGTTTAAACTTTGTAACAACTGTCTTTGCACTTGCTTCATCTGTAAAAATCAACTGGTTTCCAAGGTTATTTTTTCTCATATAATCAAGCAGATTGTGATCAGAATAAACAACGTCTTTTCCTGAAACAGTTTTTGCAGATAAAGAATAAGAAAGCGCGATTTTTGTGGCTTTTGGATAGTTTGAAGCATCGTTTGTGACGCTATCTGCAATCTTCTGGATCTGTTGATCCTGAGTAGAGTATATTTTCAATCCGCCACTGTAAATAGCATTATAAGCTTTTGTTTCGTCATACCCCAGTTGCTTTTTTAAATCTTTTACAACTTGAAGGATTAATGCGTCCTCAAAATAAGAATTTGTTGTTTTTTTTGCAGGTGCAGCAGCAGCAATTTTTTTGAATTCTTGTGTATACATCATCACTAAGTGCTTCTCGATATTCTTTTTTTGTGATATAATGTTGCTCTAACATATTTTGTAAAACAAGTGATCTTCTGGAAGCGTTGTTTTCCGGATGAGTTACAGGATTTAAACGTGTCGGATTCTTAGTAATACTTGCAAGTACAGCACATTCGGACAATGTGAGTTCAGAAACATCTTTATTAAAATATTTTTGTGATGCTGTCTGAACACCAAGTGTTCCTTCTCCAAGATTGATCGCATTTAGATATTCTTCTAAGATATATTGCTTAGAAGCAATCTTTTCTAGTTCAAGAGCAAGAGATTGTTCTTTGATCTTTCGTTCCAGACGTTCCATTGTGGTTTTTTCCGGCTGAATTCCAAGTACATTGTTCTTGATCAACTGTTGCGTGATAGTACTTCCCCCTTGGCTTAGAGATTGGTTTCTGATACCAAGGAAGGTTGCTCGAATAATTCCATACAGATCAATTCCATTATGGCTGTAATAACGTTCATCTTCAATCGCAATAAAAGCATGCTGAAGATTCTTTGGAACGGAAGAAAGAGGAGTGTAGATCCTGTTGGAATCATGGTTTGAAAGTGTTTTGATCGTTGATCCTTTGTTATCGTAAATAGTTGTGATATATCCTTTGGAATGGACGGAATCTTTTGTAATCTGTGGGGTTGTTTTTAAAATCCCACGTACGAAACCAACCCCGAGGCCGAGCCCAGTAACGATCAAGGCAATGGAGATGATAAAAGCATATTTAAAAAGAAAGAGAGAAATCTTAGAATTTCTACGAATTTTTTCTGAAGATAAGATCTGTCTCTTTTTCTGAATGTTTTGTTTGGTATATTTCATAAAAAACCTCCTGTTACGTATTATACCAAATAAAAAAGTTCAAGTAAACCGACCGTGTAACTATAAACGATACAATCAACAATATGATGATGTAAGGGGCAAAAGTATAAAGGAGAAGAATATGAAAAAACAATTAAAGGGGAAGCAGTCATTTTATGATGACAAACAAAGGGAAAATGTAGTATCCTACTATTTGATGGAAGATCAGGAACACACGATGTATGGAGTCGAACTGGAAAAATATCAGGAAGAGACGAATGTGATCGAGTGGGATGCAGTTCCAAGTATATCAGAATCTATGGAATTAGTAGATCGTGTGATCCATAACCTGATAAAATATAAAGTAACACCGATCTCACTGGCAGATGTCCTTAGATGAGATCATGACCAGGGAGGAAGAAGATGGACGTTCAAAAATATAAAATCTATATAAAGAGGGAGAAGGCAGAGATTTCAGAAAAAGAAATCAAGATTTATTGCACATATTGCTCCAGCGCAGACAGAAGAAAGGAAAGCACAGGCATTCTAGAGAAGATAAAAAAAACAATACTGGGATGCAAGGCATAACTGCTGGGCATACAGTATCGGAGAAAAGCAACCAGCCTTGCGTTGTAGTGATGATGGGGAACCAAGTGGAACTGCTGGGAAGCCAATGCTTGAGGTGCTGACAGGGCAGGAATTACATAATGTGGTAGCAGTTGTAACAAGATATTTTGGTGGAACACTTCTTGGAACTGGAGGATTGATCCGTGCGTACACAAAAAGTACGCAAGAAGGGATCAAGGAAAGTATGGTGATCGAGAAATGTCTTGGGGTAATGCTCAGCCTCACTTGTGATTACACGACATCTGGAAAGATTCAGTATTTAACAGCAACAGAGCATATCCCAGTGCTTGATACAGTGTATACGGATAATGTAACATTTGAAATGATCGTACCAGTGGAAGAAGTTGGAAGTGTTGAGAAAAAGTTTATGGAAGCATCTATGGGGAAAGCAGTTCTTAAAAAAGGAGAAGAAACTTATTACGCTGAAATTGATGGTAAGATCAGTTACGATCTATAGACGAAGAATGATATGATTTCGTTCCTTTACAGTGATAAAATATCATGTTAAAATTTATCATAGTTAATTAGTCAGAAATAATGAAAAGGAGCAAATTCTATGAAAATATCAGAAATTTTAAAAAATAAGTCAACAATTTCGTTTGAGGTATTTCCTCCAAAGAATAAAGAAGGAAATATTTCTTCTATTTATAGTACGATTGAGGGATTAGCAAAATTATCCCCGGATTTTATTAGTGTTACATATGGTGCAGGTGGATCTACAAAAGGTAAGACAGTAGAAATCGCATCAGTCATTAAGCATGAATATGGAATTGAATCTGTAGCACATTTAAGCTGTATTTCATCTACAAAAGAGGATATCAAATACGAATGTGAACGTCTGAAAGAAGCAGGAATCGATAATATCTTAGCATTAAGGGGAGATTATCCTGCAGATGCAACAAACTTTGATCCTGAGAATCTGGAATTTCACTATGCAAGTGAATTAAATGAATTTATCGGAGAACATTTTAAAGGACAATTTTGCTTATCAGGAGCATGTTATCCAGAGACACATCAGGAAGCTGATGGGTTTAAGAAAGATTTAGAAGCATTAAAGAAGAAAGTAGATGCAGGAGCAGAATATTTAGTAACACAGATTTTCTTTGACAATGATTATTATTACAGATTAGTCAGAGAAGCAAGAAAGATCGGTATCACAGTACCAATTCTTGCAGGAATCATGCCAATTACGAATGCGAAATCTCTGATCCGTACAACAAAGATGTGTGGATGTACGATCCCATATCAGTTATCTACAATGATCGAGGCACATTATGATAATCCAGAAGCTATGAAAGAAATCGGAATCAACTACGCAGCACAACAGATCATTGATCTGATCACAAATGGAGTTGATGGGATTCATATTTACACAATGAATCGTGCAGAAACAGCGCAGCGTGTATTTGACAGTATTCCAGCTGTATTGAAAGAATTAAACTAAGATGGATTTTCAGGTTGTAAGAGAAAATGCCTTGAAATATCTTGGATATCAGGCACCAATGTTTGAAGGTTTGACTCTAGGGATTTCAAGTCTTTTGGGTGAATGTATAGAAGAGATCGAACAGATAGCACAGCCCAAAGTGATAGTGAAAAGATTTAAACTGGCGAAAGATCCATTGAGATTAGAGGAATCAGGGGATGAGATTTTAGGGCAGCAGATGGAAGATATGCTGGAAGATTGTGAAGAATGTATATTGATCGGATGCACTCTTGGGATTGTTATGGAGCGTAAAATCAAGTTTTATGCAAAGGTTAACATGACAAAATCTACGGTTATGGATGCTGCGGCAAGTGCTTATCTGGAAGAATATTGTGACAGATATGAAGAAACACTTGGGTTTGATAACCGAACATATCGTGCATGTCCCGGATATGGAGATTTTCCACTTGAATTCAACAAAAGAATTGCTATATTACTAGATATACCAAGGAAGATCGGAGTCACGATCACGCCAAATAATCTTTTGATCCCACAGAAGTCTATGTTAGGATTGATTGGTATCGGAAGTGATAAACGAAAGAAATCATGTGGAAATTGTGTGATGAAAGAAGATTGCCCGTTTAGAAAGAGAGGACAAAGATGTTACAGAACCGATTAGGAAAAGAACTTTTAATATTTGATGGAGCGATGGGAACACAGCTCCAGAACGCAGGATTAAGTGCAGGGGATATCCCAGAAGAATTAAATATTGACCGCCCGGATTTATTAAGATCGATTCATAAAAACTATCTGAAAGCGGGAGCAGACTTTATTACAACAAATACATTTGGGTGTAACCGATTAAAGATGGAAGAAGCAAAATACGAGGCGAAAGATATGCTGTTAGCAGCAGTAGAGAATGCAAGAGTAGCAAGAACAGAAGCTGGAAGAGAAGATGACTCTTATATTGTTCTTGATATTGGACCAATCGGTCAGCTGTTAGAGCCAATGGGAACATTGACATTCGATGAAGCATATGACATCATCCTCGAGCAGGTAGAAACAGTAAAAGATCAAGTAGATCTTGTACTGTTTGAGACAATGAGTGATCTATATGAGGTGAAAGCTGGAGTTCTGGCGGTCAAAGAACACACAGACCTTCCAGTGTTTGTTACAATGACCTTCGAGCAAAATGGAAGAACATTATCTGGAAATGATCCGGAAACATTTATTAATGTTGCAGAGGGCTTAGGAGTTGATGCATTGGGAGTCAATTGTTCTTTAGGACCCGATGAATTAAAACCGATCATTGACGAAATCTTAGAAAAAGCAAGTATTCCAGTGATGTTACAGCCCAATGCCGGACTTCCATGTTTAGAACATGGAGAAACACACTATCATGTGACACCAGAAGAATATGTGGAATCTATGAAAGATTATATGGCAAGAGGTGCAGCAATCGTTGGTGGATGCTGTGGAACAACACCAGAATTTATAGGAAAACTTGCAGAAGCTGCGCCTAAAGCAGTGGCAGAGAGAACAGTTGAGAAGAAAACAAGAGTATCCAGTCAGACACAGACAGTTACGTTTGGAGATCATGTGATCGTCTGCGGAGAACGTCTAAACCCAACGGGTAAGAAAAAGATGAAAAAAGCGTTGTTAGAAGAGCGCTATGATGAACTTGTGGTGGAAGCAGTTAAACAGGTAGAAGCTGGAGCGGAAGTACTAGATGTTAATGTTGGACTTCCTGGAATTGACGAGCCAGAGACAATGAAACGGGTTGTACGTCTGTTGCAGGAAGTTGTCACACTTCCATTACAGATTGACAGTTCCGAAGCAGATGCGATTGAGAATGCCTGCCGTTATTATAATGGAAAACCATTGATCAACTCTGTAAATGGTAAAGACGAAGTCATGGAAAAAATCTTCCCGATTGCTAAGAAATATGGAGGAGTTGTGATCGGACTGACTCTGGAAGACGGAATTCCGCTGAAAGCAGAAGAACGATTTGAAATCGCCAAGAAGATTGTTAATAAAGCAGCTGAATACGGAATCGGTAAAGAGAATATCATCATCGACTGTCTGACATTAACAGCATCTGCACAGCAAAAAGAAGTAAAAGAAACACTCCGAGCGATCAAGATGGTAAAAAAAGAATTAGGTGTCCATACCGTATTAGGGGTATCGAATGTATCCTTTGGATTGCCAAACCGTCCGTTATTAAATAGAACATTTTTAGCATTAGCAATGGAAGCAGGATTGGATTTACCGATCATCAATCCGTTAGATGCAGAATTGATGGGAACCATAGATGCATTTCATGTGCTGTTCTACAAAGACGTGGATAGTCAGACTTATATTAAAAACCAGTCCAAAGATAAAGAAACAAAACCAGCCGCAGCGGCGGCAACAACAAACTTCACATTAAAAGATGTGATCATTCACGGATTAAAAGATGAAGTAGAGAAAGTCACAAAAGAAGAACTGAAAGATAAAGAAGCACTGACAGTAATTAATGAAGTGATCATACCAGCGTTAAATATCGTAGGAAAAGACTATGAGACAGGAAAGATCTTCCTGCCACAGTTAATTCAGTCAGCAGAGACAACGAAGAAAGCATTTGAAGTTGTTAAAGAAACATTTTCAGCAAATGATGGAGAAGAAAAAGGACCGATCATCATAGCAACCGTAGAAGGTGATATTCATGATATTGGAAAGAACATCGTGAAAGTTGTACTGGAAAGTTATGGATATAAGATCATCGACCTTGGAAAAGACGTTAAAGTTGAAAAGGTAGTAGAAGCTTATAAGAAATACAAGCCAAAAGCGATTGGGCTAAGTGCATTAATGACAACAACCGTTGCATCAATGGAAAGAACGATCAAAGCGCTTCACGAAGCAGGATGCAGTGAACCAATCTGGGTTGGGGGAGCTGTTGTGACGGAAGATATCGCACACAATATCGGAGCAGATTATTATACAGAAGATGCGATGGCAGCGGTGAATCTGCTGGAAAATGAAATTTTGATTTTGTAGTTGGCCAACTGTAGATTTTGAGTATATGAGAAAAAATAAATAAACGATCGGAAGAGCAGCTAGAGAATTTTCCTCACGTTTTTTACAGATCGCTGATCCGCCGGCTTTCCTTGTGAACTCGCCTTCAAAGATATTTAAACCAGAACTCTTTGAGGCTCAGACAGCGCACCAAGCCGGCTGCAATGTCATTAAGTTAAGAAAAACAGAGATAAAAGATAAGTTTTAAATTTATCTTTTATCTCTGTTTTTATATATTGACAAACTCAGGATAAAGAGTGATGTATTAGGTAGGAGGTGAATGATTATGAAGCATGCACAGAAAGTAAAAAAACGTTATTTAACTATATTAAATGATATGGCTAAAAATCGAGATTCGTATGTTAAAAATCCAGAAAAAAGATTTTACAAGAAAAAGAAAACTATCCTTTCAAGATACCATTAATACGATTGTTACTTATGATGCTGGCAGCATTGGCCGTTGCATAAAACGCTACATTCCAAAAGTTGAAAAAACTCCAACTACTTCTGCATTTCTTCAACAGCAAAAAAAATTAAAATTGTCTGCAATTTCAAACTCTTTTTTACAGATTTAATGACCCGTTTCCAGATAAAACTTTGTATAATCTTCATATTTTATCTGTTGATGGTACTGGTGTCACGGTCCCTATGGACAGAATAAATGAAAATAAAGAATACGCACGCGTACGTACCAATAAAGACTGTACCCGACCTGCTTATCAGTTTCATGTTTCCTGTATCTATGATCTTATCAATGAAAGATACTGTGATGCTTATATCGAACCTTTTCGAACACATAGTGAAACTCACGTATTTTCTGTGATGCTGGAACGTAAAAATTTTCCGCAGAAAGCTCTGTTTATCGCAGACCGTGGCTATGAAAGTTATCTGCTGATGGCACAGATCCAACATGATGGAAACTATTTCCTGATCCGTGCAAGAGAAGATTTTGGACAGGGCAGTATGATCAAAGGATATCCATTTCCAAGAGATGGTACTTTTGATAAAACAGTTACCTATATTTATACGAAAACACAAAACAAAAGGACAAAAGCTAATCCAGAGCTTTATAAAAGGGTCGCTACAAGAAATTCACCCTATTTTATAAACAAAGAACACCCTTATGTAAAAATGACATTGCGTTTTGTGATGATCGTACTTCCGAATGGACAGAAAGAATGTCTGATCACGAATCTGCCAGCAAATAAATTTCCACCAGAAACACTAAAAAAACTTTATTGTATACGCTGGAAAATAGAAACATCTTTTCGTTTGATCAAGTATTCTGCCAATCTTCTGGAATTTCATTCAAAAAAAATAGAGTTTTTGCAACAGGAGATATGGGCCAAGATGATCTTTTATAACTTTACGACCACGATCACCCAACATTTGCGATATAAAAGAGATCGTGGAAAGTATCAATATAAGCCGAATATGACCAATGCACTCCAAATGTGCAAGGACTATCTCCGAAATGCAAAAACTCCAAATGATGTAGAAGGACATATATTAATGGAAATGACTCCGATCAGGGATGGACGATCGTTTAAACGAGATAAGTCCAGACATCAGAGTGTTTTTACCACTTTCAGACACAACTAACATCAACTTTAATATAATCTTTTTGTAGGCAGAAATCAATCTGTCTTTTTGGAATGCAGAAAATAAAAATCTCACCAACAGACATAATGAATATCTGTTGATGAGATAACAATACTGATTCTTAACTTAATGACATTGCAAGCCGGCTGCGAATCTGTAAAAAACGTGGCAAAATTCTAATGCTGTTCTTCCAATCGTTTATTTATTTTTTCTCATATACCAGAAGTCTAAAGTGTGGACAATTACAAGAATTGAAAAATTTAAGTGGTGTGTATGTTGAATGTAGTGGTTTCAATAACTGAAATTATTGAATATTATAAAAATGTTATATGTGGCAACCGTACGGACACGTCTGCACTTAGCGAGTGGATGATTGTAAGATCATTCAGGAGCTTAGTACAGCTGCGTAGTGAGTCGAGCGAGAGCGCGTTGCAGACATATAACCATTTTTATAATATTCCACCAATAATTTCAGTTATTTAAATCAAAATCTACTGATCTAATCGGTTTACAGCACTGATCAGTGCTAATACAGAAGCAGTAATGATGTCTTCGTGGATTCCAGATCCCCAAGTAACATTACCATTTGGTTCTTGAACTCCAACATAAGCACAAGCCTGAGAGTTAGAACCAACATTTAAAGCGTGTTCCTGATAAGTAACGATAGAGTAATGCATATCACTGTGTCTCTGTAAAGCGTTACTTACAGCATCCAGACGACCATTTCCTTTTCCGTGGTAAAGTTTTGGAACACCAGATTTCTCTAAAGAGATTTCTGCTTCGATGCCACCGTCTTTCTGTACGAAGTGCACTTCTTTTAATTTGCATGGATCATCAATATTTACGTAAACTTCTTTGAATACTTTTAAGATATCTCTTGGAACTAATTCCTGATGGCGTTTATCAGATACATCTTTGACTGTGTATCCTACATCTTCACGCATTTTTCCAGGAATATGGAATCCAAAGTTTTCTTCTAGTACATAGCTGATACCGCCTTTACCAGACTGACTGTTGATACGGATAACATCACTTTCGTATTCACGTCCAACATCGTGTGGATCGATTGGAAGATATGGGATATTCCAGTGCTCTGGATGTTTTTCGTCTCTCCAGTGCATACCTTTGGCAATCGCATCCTGATGAGATCCGGAGAATGCAGCAAATACCAGCTGTCCTGTGTATGGTTGACGTTCGTAAACGGACATTCTTGTTAATCTTTCATAGACTTTTGTAAGTTCTGGTAAGTTAGAGAAGTCCAGTTTTGGATCAACACCGTGTGTATACATATTTAATGCAAGAGTGATAATATCAACGTTACCTGTACGTTCACCATTTCCAAATAAAGTACCCTCGACACGATCAGCACCTGCAAGCAAGGCAAGTTCTGTATCAGCAACACCGCATCCACGGTCATTATGTGGATGAAGAGATAAAACTACGTTTTCACGGTATTTCATATGTTTGCTCATATATTCGATCTGGCTGGCATATACGTGAGGCATTGAAAGCTGTACAGTTACAGGAAGATTGATGATGACCTTCCAGTCTGGACGAGGCTGCCATACGTCAAGAACGGCATTACATACATCTAATGCATAGTCGATCTCTGTACCAGTAAAACTCTCTGGAGAGTATTCAAATAAGAAGTTACCGTCTGTCTCATCAGCCAGGCGTTTTAATAATTTTGCACCGTCTGTTGCAATTTTCATGATCTCTTCTTTGGATTTTTTAAATACCTGTTCACGCTGTGCAACAGAAGTAGAGTTATATACATGAAC
>ENA-OQDT01002067-OQDT01002067.1-human-gut-metagenome-genome-assembly--contig:-NODE-2067-length-10709-cov-3.067001_pt1 | contig 10709 bp, 12 predicted proteins | sample MGYA00242786_ERZ504617 | MGnify/ENA primary metagenome ERZ504617 (study PRJEB26092, sample SAMD00036337) | human gut metagenome | host: Homo sapiens | study: EMG produced TPA metagenomics assembly of... | reverse complement strand
TCGGAGTAGGTCGCGCCCGGCTTCGCGGCTTCGAACCCGGCCTGCTGCGAGTCGAGCACAGCCTGGTACAGCTTCTTCTGGAAATCGGTGAACTTGCCGTTCGTCGGGAACGTGCGCGTGATGTCGGCGGTGTACAGCGAATCGACTTCCACGCCGGCGTCGATGAGCAGCAGCTCGCCATCGTTCACGGTGCCCGTGTTGCGGATCCAATGCAGAATCGGCGCATGGGCACCCGAGGCGATGATTGTGTCATAGCCGACCTCGTTGCCTTCCTCGCGCGAAACCGCATTGAATGCGCCTTCGAGAATGCGTTCGGAGCGTGGCTTGCCCAGTGCGCTCGGCAGCTTCTTGAGAATGTTGTCGAAGCCGTGCTTGGTGGCGTCGACGGCACGGCGAATCTCGCGCACCTCGAAGTCATCCTTCTCCATGCGCGCTTCGGAGGCGAATTCGTGCAGCTTGTCGTCGCGCACCGTATTGTCTGCCTCATCCGGGAAACCATGCCCCTCGCGCAGCTCGTTCACGATGGCCGTGATCTGCGGATCCGTCTCGCGAATCACGCGCAGCTGCACGGCGCCGTTCTCAGTGCCGACGTCCTTGCCGAGCATGTCGTCCAGCTGGGCGATGTCGTGTGTTTCAATGCCGGTCATCGCCTCGAGCTCCTTCAATCCAGCGCGCGGGCCGACCCAGTACTCGCCGTAGTGTGGGTCCTTGAAGAAGTCCTGTGTGTAGTGGTCTGCACGCGGGGCCACGAACAGCATCGGCGTATGCGTGCCGTCCTCGTTCGGGTCGAGCACGAGCACCGCGCCCGCCTCGTAGTCCTGGCCGAGACCGGTGTAATAGGAGAACGCGGAATCCGGGCGGAACGCGTAGTCGCAGTCATTGTTGCGCACCTTCGGCTGGCCTGCCGGAATCACCAGACGTTCGCCGGGGAACGCCTCGCTCAGCACCTGGAGTCGTGCCGGAATGTAGGAGGCGGATTCAAGGCGTTCGATCTCGGGCTCGTTGTTGTCCCAACCGCTGCTCATGAAGTCCACGAACGCATCGGAACGCGGGCGCAGCGAACGGTTGTTCACACGGTCGTTCATTGGCTGATCGTCGCCGGGTGCCGCCGCCTGCTCACGCGCCTCGTATTCCTTGTCCTGCTCGGTGATTACTTCGCTCATTGCTGCTCTTTTCTCCACTGTTTGGGCATGAGATATCCGTTGCCCAACATGGTAGTCGCGGGCGCGAATCTGTTCGTCGTGCACAGCAGGCCGCCAGTGTCGGCTACCGAACACAGTGTGCGGTCAACTCTGTTCGCAGATTGACCGTTTTGGGGACAGCGATAGATTGAGTGTCGCGCTCGCTGATGCTGGAATGGAAGTACATCAATCATTCAGGAGGTGAGCGCGATGCGTAGGATATTCGCCAAGATCGCAGCCGTGATATGCGTATGCATGGTCGTGGGCGGATGCAGCGTGCGTGACGGCATGGCCGGGGCGTTCGGAATGAGGATCGTCTCGCCGGAGTCTGCAGAACTTGATGATGTGATTGCGGCGATTGCGCTCAACCCGTCGAGCAAGAAGTTCGAGACCGTCGACAAGGGCTATGTGGCACTCGTACACAGCAATGGCCGCGCGGAATACATCCAGACGGAAGGTATGCTCCAACAGCACATCGTGTGGAACGGCACCGGCGTGTTCTTCCAGGACCAGAAGCGTGACTACCTGATTTCGAATGAACACTGCAAGGGATATGTCAAGGACCGGCAAGAGGCGTTCGGAACACAATGGGCGTTGGTATCGGTTGCGAACGACGCAGGGCTCACCGTAGGCGACCAACTGACGGTGTTCCTCGAATCCGGAGCCATCGAGACAGTGAACACAACCACGAGCCACATCGACCACCAGCACTCCATCTTCCCGATTCACTGGGCAATGACAGCTACCCACTCTCGAGGACCCTTCTGACCAAAGGGACCGGCGGCTTCGCCACGGTGATTGCAGTGCCGGAGGATGGGCGCAATCGCTGCAAGATCCTCGTATACAAGCTCTACGAATCGGACATTCAGAACCTTGATTCCGTATATGCCATCGACACCGACGGCAGACTCAACGAGATGCTGAGCGGAACAACCGATTACCTGTCGACTGACTTCGCACCCAACCCACGCATGCACTGGAAGGCTCCGGATGCCAATTGAACTTCTGATTCCTCATCGTTCGATTGCCAGAGTCCAGATTCCATCCTCCTCGCTGACGGTCATCGCCGCGCCGAGGTCGTGGAGTCTGGATTCGAGCATCTCCAGACCATGATGAGCCGAATCAGGCTGTGCCTCACCCGCTGCAATCTCGTTCGAGGCGACAAGTGTGGTGCGCTCGCCGAACCTGATGCGCACCACATACGAATGGGTGCCGTGCTTGAGGATGTTGTTGCAGATCTCCGTAAGGCATATGTTCACGAGGTTCGCGGATTCGTCTGTCGCCTCGCCAGACACATGAATCGTGCCGTTGAATCCCGCTTGTTCCAGCAGTGCCGGCTGCCTGAGCACGTTCTGGCATAGGCGAGCGCAGCTGCCGGTGGTCGTCGACTCATCCACGTTACGGGATATCGCCGTGGATGCCGGTGTGGATGCGGAAAGTGGCGTGATGATATTGGTGCGCAGATCTGCAAGCGTGGATTCCACGGTTTGCGTGATTGTCTCCAGCGACGTGCGCAGCGTGTCCGGATCGGTCTCGGCCTGAGCGTTCCGGCATAGCAGCAGTGCGTAGGAGAGCGAGCCGCCGATGTCGTCGTGCAGCGTGCGGACGAGATGAATCTGCTTGGCTTGTTCACGCTGTTCGTATCTGAGTCGCGCGAACTCCTTGTTGCGGCGGATTGCGAGGCCGGCGAACCCATCGAGCAGGAACGTGGCGGCGAAACCGATGTCGTTCGCATCGAACGGCACCTGGAAGATCGCGTTGTCGACCATCGTGTCGAGCGCGGCAATCACGGTGATCGGAATCGCGTATTTCGCGGGCATTTCGTAACCGATTACGATGAGCGCAAGCCAGACGCTGTAATAGACGGTCGGACCGGAGTGGACGACTGGGAAGATGTAGAAGATCCCACGCAGTACTTCGACGACGATGATCGACAGACTGAACGGAACCGGCATGATGGCGACACCAAGCGTGAGCACGGGAATCAGTGTGCTCAGGGCAGTCTCGAAGCCGTTGAGATCCGGCCAATATGTGAGCCATTCAAACACGAGCACTGCTACGCAGAACAATGTGCCCGCGATGATGAATGGGTGCGCGCGCAGGTGGGCGACGAGTTTGGTGAGCGGTTTCGGTTTGGTTGGGGAGTCTGCAGATAGTATTTCGGTCATGTCAGATCCACCCGTTTCTTACGCAGATGGCGATGGCTTCGGTGCGGGAATGGGCGTCGAGTTTCTCATACGCGCGCTTGGCGAAGGTCTTCATGCTTGACTCGCTCACGTGCATGGTGTGGGCTATCGCGGTGGTTGTAAGACCTTCGGAGTAGTGGGTGAGGGCATGGAGTTCACTGGGGGAGAGTGGGTTTGGTTTTGTTGGGGTCGGGAACCAGCGGGTCAGGTCGTCGTCACGGCGGAGCATGCCGGCGAGTTGGACGATCTCCTCGACGGCGGATTCCTTGGGCAGGATGACCAAACCGGGTTCTTCGGCGATGTTCGGGAACGCGGAGATGCCGATGACGGTAATGGGGAGTTTGCGGGTTTGGAGTTCGTGGAAGAGGCCGAGGCCGGAGAGGCGGGGCATGTCGATGTCGGTGAGGAGGACGTCGGGGCGGCCCTTCGCATGCAGACAGTGGACGAGAGCGTCTTCGGGGTCGGTGAGCGCCCAGATCACCTCGAGCGGGGCGTGGAAGCGTTCGAATGAGGAGCGTGGCGCCTCGGCGACCAGCGGGTCGTTGTCCACAATGCCGAGCGTATATCGGCCGTGCCGATCCGTCGCCTCCGATGTCTTCGTCGTCATGCCTGCATCGTCATCAATACGGCCCCCAAGTCCCGCGCTCAACCATGTGGGAAACACTATAGCGTGCGCTGGCGGTGGAAGGTCGGGCAAATGCATAGAATGGACGAGGTTTGTATACATACGCGGGAAGAGTGCTTATGAGCGACAATCAGATGAGTGTGCGGGACGTCGAGCGAGACATCATGAACCGTCCGAGCGAGCGGAACACGACGAACCTGGATCTCAAGCGAATGAGGATGATCCTCGACCTGCTCGGCAATCCGCAGGACTCGTTCCGCATCATCCACATCACCGGCACGAACGGCAAGGGATCCACGGCACGCATGGCCGAAGCGATCTGCAGGGCATACGGCATGCGGACCGGCCTGTACACGTCGCCGCATCTCGAGCATGTGAGCGAGCGCATCGTCATCGACGGGCAGCGCCTGTCCGACGACGACTTCGTGGAACTGTGGAATCAGGTGAAGGACTTCGTTGCGCTCGTCGACAAGAAAATGGACGAGGAGGGCGCGCCGCGCATGAGCTTCTTCGAGGTGCTCACGGCGATGGCAATCTGGAAGTTCGCGGACGCGCCGGTCGACGTCGCGATTGTCGAGGTCGGCATGGGCGGTCGATGGGACGCGACGAATGTGCTCGACGCGGATGCGGCGTGATCGGGCCGATCGACATGGGATCACATGGCCTGGCTCGGCGACACGGTCGAGCAGATCGCGCAGGAGAAGGTGGGGCATCATCAAGCCGGGCTGCACGGCGATCATCGGGCGGCAGCCGCACGAGAGCGAGGTCATGCCGATCATCGAGCAGGCGGCGGCCGAAAAACCATGCGGACGATCATCCGCGACGGCTATGAGGCGGAGGTCGTCTCGCGCATGCCCGCAGTGGGAGGTCAGATGGTCACGCTGCGTATGCCGAACGGCACCTATGCCGACGTGCCGGTCGACAAGTTCGGCGAGCATCAGGCGCACAACGCGCTTGCAGCATTGTGCGCGTGCGAGGTGGTGATTCCGGTCAGCGGCGCGCTCGACGGCGATCTGGTGGCCGAAGCGCTGAGTTCGGTGAAGATTCCGGGACGTATCGAACAGGTGCGCTCGTCACCGACGATCATCATCGACGGCGGTCATAATGTGAACGCCGCCGAGGCGTTGCGCGCGGCGATCGAAGAGAACTACGATTTCACGCAGCTCGTCGCCGTCGTCGCGATGATGGAAGACAAGCAGGTGGAGGAATATCTCGGCGTGCTCGAACCGATTGTCAGCGAGCTCATCGTCACCGAGAATTCGTGGACGGACCGCGTGATGCCTGCCGACAAGCTCGCCGAGATCGCGCGCGGCGTGTTCGGGCCGGAGCGCGTCACCTGCATTCCGTCGCTGCCGGATGCGATTCAGGAGGCGGTGAACCGCGTGGATGCAGACGATGAGCTCGGCGTGGGCTACGGGCATGGCGTGCTCATCTGCGGCAGTTTCGTCACCGCGGGCGACGCACGCATGCTGCTCAAGGAGAGCGTACACCCGGATTTGACGAAGCCGAAGGCCGAGCGCGTGCATCAGGTCGCCGTGGATCCGGAATATCGGCAGAAGGCGCAGGAAGCGGACGCTGCGGAAATCGATTACGAAACCGATGCGAACCCGGATTTCGACGTCGATGACGTGCTTGGTCTGAAGAAGCTTGCGGAAGACGGCGAATCCGGGGATATCGAATCCGAGTGATATCGCCGTGGTTTGGTCGTTTTCTTCACACGGCGCACGGTAAAGGGTCAAACTGCGGGCAACTATGATCACTCACTGGGTAATCTGTTCACCAAACGACCATAGTTCGTCCCACTTTGGCGGTTCATATCACGCAGTGCGAGGTAAACGACCAAAGTTCCTCCCATTTTGGTCGTTTACCTCACACTGTGCGAAATAAACGACCAAAGTGCCGAAATACCGTATTACAATTGCATCACTTTGCGGCCGATTCCTTGGCCCGCACCTTCTCCGCATTGCCGTGCGGCTTCGGTTTCAACGCCTTGCGCACGCTTTGCATCATGCGCAGCATGCGATAGAAGGCCTTCTTGATCGGAATGTCGCGCCCGGCGGCGATCTGCGTGGTCTCGGGGGCGAACTTCGTCTTGAATTCGTTGAGCGACTTGAGTGACGGGGCGAAATCGTTGCCTATGCCCATCAGATCGAGCTTCGTGCATCCCTGCTTGCCGAGCGCGCAGGCCACGAAATACAGCAGTTTGTCAGGCACATGCTCGCGACGCACCGAAGTGAGCATGGAGGCGTAGTAATACACGCCAGTCTTGCCGTGCACGGTCACGATGGACCATGCCACGACCTTGCCGTCGATGCGTCCCGCGAATACACGGCAATGCTCAGGGCCGAGCGCCTTGATCATGTCGGTGTAGTCGCTCATCGGCGCGGGATTGAAGCCGTCGCGATGCGCGGTCTCCACCATCACCGCGTAGTAATCCGAGAAATCACGGGTCGCCAACTCGGTCTCGTCGGCGATCACGGCCGGCGATTCACGCAATGCCTTGCGCACGTCGCGTCGGCCGCGTTTCTTCATGCGCGCGAGAATCTCCTCGTCGTCGCCGGTGATGTCGAGCACGACGGTTTCGTTGTACGGCACGGTGGAGAGCACGGGGAACGTGCCCTTGCTGGTCCATGTGTCGATGCGCAGGAACGCCACGCGCTTGTCGTTGCGCTTCACATAGTCGGCGAGCGCGGCGATCATCTGCTCCTCAAGCTCTCGTTCGGCTTGCTCGCCCACACCGGTCCGTGCACGGAACGCAGGTAATGGTATCCATGCGTCTCCATGTCGATGAGCGAGATCACGGCGACGAGCTCGGTGTCACGGCGTATGAGCAGACATCCCCGATGGTCTACGGCCGTTGATGTCCGCTTGGAAATCCGCCCAAACCGACGTCTGCTCGATTGGCAGTTCAATGTTGTGCTTGCTCGCTTCCTCCTCCATGGTGGCCGGAGTGACGCGTTCGATGATGATCATGTGTTCCTTTCCAAGGCGTCTGTTCCCATTGTAGGCGCGTCGCATGCGAATCAAGCGAACAGACGTCGGATGATCTGCGAGTCGCCCTCGTATGGCGTGTGGATGTTGCGGTCCTTGATCCACTGCTCGTCGCCCTTGCCTATGAGCAGCAGGATGCTCAGTCCGCCGTCCGCCGCACGCGCCTCGTCGACGGCATGCTTCACGGCTTCGGCACGGTCGAGGATCGTCTGCACATCGAGATCCTCGTTCGTCACGTTGTTGGCCATCTCGCTGCAGATTTGCTCGATGGGCTCGGTGTCGGTGTCCTCCGCAGTGAGAATGAGCTTCTGCACGCGGTCCTGTGCGGCTTTGACGATTCCCTCGCGACGGTCGTATGCCTTGTTGCCGGCCGAACCGGTGATCAGCGTGATATGCGGATGCTCGGCGCCGTACCGCTGCTCCACGAAATCGAGCAACGCGTTCACCGAGGCGAAATTGTGCGCGTAGTCGACAATGGCGAGCGTGTTCGACCTGCTGTCGTGCATCTCCTCCATGCGTCCCGAGATGCGTACGTCGGCGAGTGAGGCGAGCGCACGCGGGTCGCTCACATCCATGCCGATGTCATGCGCGATTGCCAGAGCGGCGGCCGCGTTCGCATAGTTGAAGTCGCCCTCCATTGCGAGCGTGAGGCTGCCGAGACGCTCGCCGTCCACGAAGTAGTCGAATGCCGTGTGCTCCATATTGGTCGGTGCGCAGGTGACGTCCGCGATGTCGGACTGCGCCGGCGAATCGGCCAATGCGAACGTGGAGACGGGTACGCGGTTCAGTTCGGCATCCTCGAGCAGCAGTTGCTCGTGGTCGCTGCGCTCGCCGAGCACGAGCATGTCGGCATTGCGTATGATCTGCCGCTTGCACCACAGGTAGTTCTCGAAACTGGGGTGCTCGATGGGGCTGATGTGATCGGGGGAGATGTTAGGAACGCGGCGACGTCGAAATGGAAATCGTAGACGCGGTTGACTTTGTATGCCTGTGAGGAGACCTCCATCACCAGGTATTTCATGCCGTTGTTCACCGCCTCGCGCATCATGCGCACCGCGTCGAGCGATTCGGGCGTCGTGAGGTCGGATTCCACGTAGTGCATGCCGTCCACGCAATTGTCCACCGACGAGAACAATGCCGTCGTGTTTCCACTCAGCGCGTTGATGATGGCGTGCGTGTAGTACGCGGTGGTGGTCTTGCCCTTGGTGCCGGTGATGCCGATCAGTGTGAGCTGACGCTCCGGGTGGTCGTAGTATGCCTGGGCGAGAATGCTGAGTGCTTTCTTGTCGTCGGAGACGATGAGCCCGGGCGCGTCCGTGTACGCCGAATAATCGTTCGTCGCCACGTACGCCGCCATGCCGAGCTTGTTCGCCTGCTCGAGGTATTTCGGATTGAAGTTCCCTTTGCATACGAGCAGACTGCCTGGCGTCACCGTGCGCGTGTCGTAGGTGATTGCCGTGAACGGCACCTCGTTGTTCTCTACGGAGGCCGCGTTCATGGTCCACATGTGCGGGGTGATGATCTCATGCAGCAGATTCTCCGCGAAGAGCTCGCGTGCTGCGGATTGCAACGACAAAGACATGGTTCTCCTTTATTCCGCTTGAATTCTACCGTGCGCCGTGCATGTGCGCGAGCGGCGAATACCAGACGGACACTCGCGGTGTTTGCGCCCCCAGCTGGCTTTCAGATTTCCTTCACCTCGTACCGTACAATGGAGGGCGTGAGCGAAACAAGCGAGAATGAACACGAAACGATGCAGGAGAAGCGGGCGCGCTTCGAGAAGCTTGCCATGCCCGCCGTCAATGCGCTCTACCGTCAGGCGATGAAGTTCACGAACAATCCGGAGGATGCCCAGGATCTGGTGCAAGACACGTTCGAGCGCGGCTTCAAGGCCTTCGACACCTTCAAGCCGGGTCCAATTTCGAAGCCTGGATGACGACGATTGAACGCAACGCCTTCTTCAACCAGTATGCGAAGGCGAAGCGTCGCCCGCAGCGTGCGAACGATTCCACCGGCGAATACGACGACTGGGATATCTTCGCGGCCTCCGAGCATACTTCGCAAGGTCTACAGTCCGCCGAACAGCAGTATTTGGAGGCGTTCGCGCCGGAGGAGATCATGGCTGCGCTCGACAGGCTCCCCCCGGAGCGCCGTCAGGTGTTCATCGATGCCGCCATCGATGGCAAGTCGTACCAGCAGGTGGCCGATGAACAGGGTATCAAGATCGGCACGGTGATGAGCCGCCTTAACCGTGCACGCACGCAACTGCGCAAGGAGCTCGCCGAATACGCCGCCGCCCGCGGTTACGGCAAATCCACGAAGACCTCCCGTGGCACTTCGACGGCCAAAGCGAAGCGTGGAAATAAAACGGAGGCGAATTCCGTTGAGACAAATAGCAATGAAACGCGAGATGACGCTCGCGAGAAGGAACTAGTTGGAGCTCACGGAAAGGCGAGGCAATGAGCAAGGGCATATCGCAGCCTTTGGATGAGCATGATGAGCCTGTGTCGCTGGACGATCTGCATAATTCGAATGATGCATCCGCGCCGCAGGTGGAGGGGGAGTGCTTCGATCCGTCATCATGCTGCGACGCGCGTGAACAGGTGATGATCGCCGCTATGAAAGCGTATTTGAGACCCCAGCAGGCGCCGGAATGCCTGTATGAACGATTGAAGATGACGCTGGACAAATGCTGTGGCGAAGTGATCACCGAGCACACCGTGGTCACCTCGCATACGATCATCCATCACACGCACCGTCAGGGACTGTGAGTGGCATCGCCGGTATCCAGGTTTCCCGGATGCCGGCTTTTTGGTTATGGTTGCGCATTGGTTTCATATATGCGAAAAATGGGAGAGGCCCGTGGAATTCCACGGGCCTCTCCCATTTCCGTTCAAGACGGGTCACAGCTGCTCAGGCATTTGGCCTTTTGCCGTGATTTGCTGCCTTTTTACGGCGAGCCTTACGCTTACGTCCGCGCATACCCATAGTGGACTCCTTTTCTAAAGCCGTCATATGCCTTATGCATTGTCGCATGCCGCCCAGACGTTGCAGGGTGCATACACTTTGCACAGGGCACAATGGTCATAGTGTAGCCGTGTTGACGGACGGCTTGTATGTCACTGAAGCACCTGATAGCGAATCGTCGTATGCGCGGTGTCTCCCGGAGCGATCTCGATGAGGTCGATGCCTGTGCGGAACGTGTTCGCGTACGCGGTCTGCGGTTCCACGGCGACGCCGGTCGGATGGATCGCCTCGGGGAAGCCGGTGCCGGTGCACACCTGGAACGAGGTGATGCTCTCGTCGCCGATGATCGCCACCTGCCGGCCGTCCGGCCGCGTGAACACCGCGGTCACGGTGCCGTCGGCGGCATGGGTCAGGTCGGTCAGCGCGTCGTCGTACGGCTGCCGGTCGAGCAACGCGGCCGTGCGGAAATCGAATTTCGTGCCGTCCACCGGCTCGGTTCCGGTCGGGATCAGGTTCCCATTGGTGAGCACATGCGTGTTCGCGGGAATCTGCACACTGCAACGCGAGGTGACGGCGTCGATCGCGTTGCCATGGGCGTCCTCGCCGTTCGAGAACCACGGATGCACGGCCATCGCCCACGGTGCCGGGCCGTCGCCGTTGTTCACCGCGTCGCAGTCGATGCGCATGCCGGAATTGGAAAGCGTGTATGTGTGAACCACCTGCAGCGAGAAACGGGTATCCTTCAGTGAGCGGCACGCG
>ENA-OQDT01002066-OQDT01002066.1-human-gut-metagenome-genome-assembly--contig:-NODE-2066-length-10711-cov-2.681500_pt1 | contig 10711 bp, 15 predicted proteins | sample MGYA00242786_ERZ504617 | MGnify/ENA primary metagenome ERZ504617 (study PRJEB26092, sample SAMD00036337) | human gut metagenome | host: Homo sapiens | study: EMG produced TPA metagenomics assembly of... | reverse complement strand
TGTACTGCGTCCTGATACATTCACATTCTATTCATACTAAGTATGGTTTCAGAAGTTCGATGATGTTATCAGCATCCTGGTTCTCAGCATGGATGTTCAGATCGATCGGTTTAGAAAGATCAAGATCTGAAGATACCCATGATAGATTTTGCATCAATCACATATCTTCCGGATACCAGGTCAAAATCGTAATCGTATTTGTGATTTCGTTTACTGAATGATTTACTTTGTCGATAGAATTTAAAGTAAATTTGTACGGTTTTCATTGAAAACACACCTCCTTAGATTTCATTTTCTATAGTTATATTAAAAGTTGTACATAAAAAAGTCAAGGAACAAAACGCCGAAGAATGAATGAAATTTTCGTTAAATGTTATAAATATTGAAAGTAGGATGAATTTATGAAAAAAGCAGCATTACACAACCTGGGCTGTAAGGTAAATGCTTATGAAACAGAAGCGATGCAGGAACTGCTGGAAAAGAACGGATATGAGATCGTACCGTTTCATGATCTGGCAGATGTCTATGTGATCAATACCTGCTCGGTGACGAATATGGCAGACCGCAAGTCCAGACAGATGATCCATCGTGCCCGAAAACAGAATCCTGATGCAGTGATCGTAGCGGCCGGCTGTTATGTGCAGGCGCAGGCGGATATGGGTGAGCTGGATGAGAATATAGATATTGTAATCGGGAATAATAAAAAAAAAGGATCTGATCCGCCTTCTGGAAGAATATTTTAAAGAAGACATTCCGGAACAGATGCAGGAGGTCATTGACATTAACCATACCTTCGAGTATGAGAGCCTCCATCTTTCCCGGACAGCAGAGCATACAAGGGCATATCTGAAAGTGCAGGATGGCTGCAACCAGTTCTGTACCTACTGCATCATTCCTTATGCGAGAGGACGCGTGCGCAGCAGGAAAAAGGAAGATGTAGTGGAAGAGGTGCGTACACTTGCGGAACATGGGTATCAGGAAGTGGTGCTTACCGGAATCCATCTCAGTTCTTACGGATTGGAATGGAAAGATGAAAATGGAAAGCAGACAGAAGGACTCCTGGATCTGATCCGCGCGGTACATGGAGTTGAAGGGATCAAAAGGATCCGTCTGGGTTCTCTGGAACCGCGTATCGTGACGGAAGAATTTGCAAAAGAACTGGCTTGCCTGCCGAAGATATGTCCGCATTTTCACCTGTCTCTGCAGAGCGGATGTGATGCAACCCTGAAACGGATGAACCGCAGATATGATGCGGCAGAATATCGGGAAAAAATGTGAGCTTCTCCGGAAGTATTTTGAAAATCCGGCATTGACAACCGATGTGATCGTAGGATTCCCGCAGGAATCAGAGGAAGAATTTGAAGCCTCCCGGGACTTTGTAGACAGCATCAATTTTTATGAGACTCATATATTTAAGTATTCAAAGCGCCAGGGAACGAAGGCTGCGAAGATGGACGGGCAGATCCCGGAACATGAAAAAACGCGAAGAAGCAATATCATGCTGGAACTGAACCGCAAAAAAATTGCAACGCTATGAAGAAGGATGGCTTGGAAAAAAGGTGGAAGTTCTATTTGAAGAGATGACAGAGCGTGATGGAAAAAATTTATGTCACAGGGCACACCAAGGAATATCTGCGGATTGGGGTTCCATGCGAACCGGAACAGGCAGATCGGTGGACCAATCAGTTAAAAGAGATAGAACTTACTTCACTTTCACAAATTATGCATTGAATTTTTGTATAGATTATATTAAAATGAATATGAAGTATTGGAGGTCGTAAGATGAAAGATATAACGAATACACAATTTTTTCAGGTAGAGACAGGACCACAGATCCAGGCAAAAGATATTCTGGAAATTTGTATATAATGCTCTGGTGGAAAAAGGATATAATCCGGTGAATCAGATTGTAGGGTACATTATGTCCGGTGATCCTACATACATTACCAGCTATAACGGAGCAAGAAGCCTTGTGATGAAGGTTGAGCGGGATGAGATAGTAGAAGAATTATTAAAAGCTTATATCAGACATGAACTGTAGGTTGAAGATATGATGCGGATAATGGGACTTGATTATGGTACGAAGACCGTAGGTGTTGCTGTAAGTGATCCTCTGGGGATTACGGCACAGGCAGTGGAGACGGTTACGAGGAAGGACGAGAACAAGCTTCGGAAGACACTGGCAAGGATTGAGAGCCTTGCAACCGAATATGGAGTAGAGAAGTTTGTGATCGGTTTTCCGAAACATATGAATAATGATATCGGAGAACGGGCAGAGAAGGCACTGGAATTTGGAGAGATGCTGAAGCGGCGTACCGGCATTGAGATCGTGATGTGGGATGAGCGCCTTACAACGGTGGAAGCGGAACGGACACTTATGGAATCCGGCGTAAGACGGGAGAACCGCAAGCAGTATGTGGATCAAATCGCGGCTGTATTTATATTGCAGGGATATCTGGACTCTCTGGGTATGCAAAAGTAACAGGCTTTGGAATACAATCAGACGATAAGGGGAAAGTATATGAAGAATGAAAAATTAACGTTTACATGCGGAGAAGGCGGCGAAGCAGAAGAATTTTTTGTTGTGGAGCAGACCAGACTGAATGGAGTGACTTACCTTCTGGTTGCAGATTCAGAAGAGGATGATGCAGAGTGCCTGATCTTGAAGGATACAAGTACGCCGGAAGAGAAGGACAGCGTTTATGAGATGGTAGAAGAGGAAGTAGAGATTAATGCCGTACTCAAGGTGTTCGAAGAGCTTCTGGAGGATGTGGAGATTGAAGTGTAGACGGAACTGTCAAAAGAATATTTCTGACAGATAAGAACGGGGTTCGCACACAGAGGCGGACTCCGAATTTTACGATAATTAAATGTACGGATGAGATACATAAAATATATGGAGGTGTGAGATTGAAGAAAAAAGCAACTCAAAACTTAAGATCATTCCGCTTGGAGGCCTTGAAAAGATCGGAATGAATATCACTGCCTTTGAATATGAAGACAGTATTATTGTAGTAGATTGCGGATTGTCGTTCCCGGAAGATGATATGCTCGGAATCGATCTTGTAATCCCGGATATCAGTTACCTTAAGAGCAATGCGGATAAGGTGAAGGGTTTTGTGATCACACATGGACATGAGGATCACATTGGAGCGCTTCCTTATGTGCTTAAAGAGATTAATCTGCCGATTTATACAACAAAGCTGACTATGGGAATTATCGAGAAAAAGCTCACAGAGCACAATCTTCTCCGCTCAACTAAAAGAAAAGTAGTGCGCCATGGACAGTCGATCAATCTTGGAAAATTCAGAATTGAATTTATCAAGACGAACCACAGTATCCAGGATGCATCGGCACTGGCAATCTATTCGCCGGCAGGTATTGTTGTGCATACCGGAGACTTTAAGGTAGATTATACACCGGTATTTGGTGATGCGATTGATCTGCAGCGTTTTGCAGAAATTGGCAAGAAAGGGGTACTGGCATTGATGTCAGACAGTACCAATGCGGAGAGACCTGGTTTTACACAGTCAGAAAGGACAGTGGGAGCTACATTTGACCGGCTTTTTGCCGAACACTCCAATACAAGAATTATTGTAGCAACCTTCGCTTCGAATGTAGACCGTGTACAGCAGATCATCAATACGTCTTACAAGTATGGACGTAAAGTAGTTGTAGAAGGCCGCAGTATGGTAAATATCATTTCGGTTGCATCAGAGCTTGGCTATTTGAATGTGCCGGAGAATACGCTGATCGAGACAGATCAGTTGAAAAACTATCCAAGAGAGAAGACAACGATCATCACAACCGGAAGCCAGGGAGAATCTATGGCGGCTCTGTCACGTATGGCAGCAGATATCCATAAGAAGATCTCGATCATGCCGGGTGACACGATCATTTTAAGCTCTAATCCGATCCCGGGTAATGAAAAAGCGGTATCGAATATCATCAATGAACTTTCTGAAAAGGGAGCGAATGTTATTTTCCAGGATACGCACGTATCCGGACATGCGTGCCAGGAAGAGCTGAAGCTGATCTATTCACTGGTAAAACCAAAATATGCAATTCCGGTTCACGGAGAATACCGTCATCTGAAAGCGAACGCAGGTATTGCAAAATCTCTTGGGATTCCGAAGGACAACATTTTTATCCTCAAGTCAGGCGATGTACTCGCACTGGATGATGAAAGTGCAGAAGTTTTAGATAAGGTACACACAGGAGAAATCCTGGTAGATGGACTCGGTGTTGGTGATGTCGGTAATATTGTACTGCGTGATCGTCAGCATCTGGCAGAAGACGGAATCCTGATTGTTGTTCTGACACTGGAAAAGCGTACCAACCAGCTTCTTGCCGGACCTGATATCGTATCCCGTGGATTTGTTTATGTACGTGAATCTGAAAGCCTGATGGAAGAGGCACGGAAGGTTGTTACGGAAGCGGTTTGAAAAATGTCTGATGAGCCGTCATGCTGACTGGAGCAAGATTAAGCTTGTGATCCGCGACACAATGAATGACTTTATCTGGAAAAGAACCAAGAGAAAACCAATGATCCTTCCGATCATTATGGATGTATAATATAAAGATGCCTGTGGCATTTTTATGAAAATAAGCAGATGCGAAGATATCTGCATAAAGAAGCGCAGTCAGAGTTGAAAAGAAAATAAACTTTGTCTGCGCTTCTATGATAAATGTATAGGATAAGAATTCCCTTGGAAGAAAAGAGGAAAATATGATAGTAGAAGAACGACTGACGACTTACCTCCATTCTCTGGAAAGCGCGGACATCCCCGTTCTCGATGAGATCGAACAGGAAGCCCTTGCGGACATGGTTCCGATCATTCGCAAAGAGACAAAAAGTTTTCTGAAAGTAATGCTGGAGATCAAACGTCCGGTAAAGATTCTTGAAATTGGGACAGCAGTTGGATTTTCGGCAATTCTGATGGGAAAATATTCTCCGGAGGAATGTCGCATTACAACAATCGAAAATTACGAAAAAAGGATTCCAATTGCCAGAGCCAATTTTGCCAGAGCAGGTATGGAACAGAAAATTACGTTGCTTGAAGGCGATGCACTGGAGATTATGAAAGGCATGCCGGATGATGCAGGATTTGATTTTGTGTTTATGGATGCCGCAAAGGGACAATATCCGGCATATTTAGAACAGGTGATGCGTTTCCTTGTGCCGGGAGGGATCCTGATCACGGATAATGTGTTGCAGGACGGAGATATTATTGAGTCACGGTTTGCGGTGGAAAGAAGAGACCGCACGATCCATAGCCGGATGAGGGAGTATCTGTATACTCTGAAACATCATCCTGAGCTTGAGACATCTATTCTTCCGCTGGGAGATGGAGTGGCACTGAGCGTGCGAAAATAAAAACAGGAGATAACAGTAACAGAAAGGAAAAAAATAATGGCAAGACATCCTGAATTATTGATACCGGCAAGCAGCCTGGAAGTGTTGAAGACTGCAGTCGTATTTGGAGCAGATGCAGTTTATATTGGAGGAGAAGCATTTGGACTTCGTGCAAAGGCAAAGAACTTTTCCAAAGAAGATATGATGGAAGGAATCCGGTTTGCACATGAGCATGATGTAAAAGTATATGTAACTGCAAATATTCTGGCACATAACTACGATCTGGAAGGCGTGCGGGAATATTTTAAAGAGTTAAAGGAAATAAAACCGGATGCATTGATCATTGCTGATCCGGGTGTATTTGAGATCGCAAAAGAAGTATGTCCGGAAATTGAAAGACATGTGAGTACACAGGCCAATAATACAAATTATGCAACTTATATGTTCTGGTACAGACAAGGGGCGAGCAGAGTTGTATCTGCAAGAGAACTTTCCATGCGTGAGATCAAAGAAATCCGTGCACATATCCCGGATGATCTGGAGATTGAGACATTCGTACACGGTGCAATGTGTATTTCTTATTCCGGAAGATGTCTGCTCAGTAATTTCTTTACAGGCAGGGATGCAAACCATGGCGCATGCACCCATCCGTGCCGCTGGAAATATTCTGTTGTGGAAGAAACCCGTCCGGGAGAATATATGCCGGTTTATGAAAATGAGAGAGGAACGTATATTTTCAATTCAAAAGACCTCTGCATGATCGAACATATTCCGGAGCTTATCGATGCGGGGATTGACAGCTTCAAGATCGAAGGAAGAATGAAAACGGCTCTGTATGTGGCAACTGTAGCGAGAACATACCGGAAAGCAATTGATGATTATCAGAAAGATCCGGAGCTTTACAGGAAGAATATGCCGTGGTATCTGGACCAGATCTCGAATTGTACCTATCGGCAGTTTACAACTGGATTTTTCTTTGGAAAACCATCGGAAGAGGCACAGATTTATGACAGCAACACCTATATCCGGGAGTACACATATCTTGGAATCACAGAAGAGATTAAAGATGGTATGGTGAAGATCGAACAGAGAAATAAATTTTCGGTGGGCGAGACGATTGAGATCATGAAACCGAACGGAGATAACGTGGAGGTTCAGGTAAAACGGATCGTAAATGAAGAAGGAGAAGAACAGGAGAGTGCACCACATCCGAAGCAGGTACTGTATGTAGAACTTTCCGGTAGGGCTGACAAGTACGATATTCTCAGAAGAAAAGAGGAAGCAGATGAATAAAAAAACGTGGAAGCCATATGCGGCGATCGTACTGATCCTTCTGTACGGCGTGGATATATTCTGGCTTTCCGGATTTTGTGTCTATTATTTTGGTGAGTGGGGAATTCCAATGTATGAGGGTCTTCTTGCGGTGCTGGCACTTGGAATAGTAGTGCTTTTCAGGGAAGACGTAAAGCGTGCATTTCCATTTCACAGACCGACGATCGCAAAGACTGTCGGAACATTGCTGATGTGGATCGGAACCCTTCTGATCACGATGATTCCGACATCGATCCTGCTTTATGTATTTCCGGAGCAGATGAGTGGGGCTACAGAAAGTGTGAGTGAATTATCCGGCGGACTGCCGTTTTGGCTTGCATTTCTTCTGATCTGTGTCACGCCGGCGATTTTTGAGGAAATAGCATTCAGAGGCGGGCTTTTCAGCTGTTTTCGTGGCTTTAGGAGTCCATGGCCGGCAATTCTGATCAGTGCAGCAGTGTTCGGTGCATTTCACGGAAGCTTCTGGCGGTTTGTGCCGACAGCGATGCTTGGAATCGCCATGGGATATCTGCTTGCCGAGACGGATAACATGTTTTATAACATGTTCTTCCATCTAATCAAATAATGCGTTACCGACATTGCTTTTACAGCTTACTTCCAGTGTGACTTCAGAGCAGATGGAAAAGTGCAGAAGCTATGGCATCGACAGGCACTTTTGCTTGTGACGGTGGCGGTGTATTTTATTTATGCTTCGGCAGGACCGTTTTTGATTTATGCGGGGAATTACCTGATCCATAAAGGACAGCCGGGATACGACAGGGGACTTCTGCCAAGAGAGAAAAAGAAAACTCTGCTGGGGCTTGTGCTTGTAAGTAGCGTCTTTCTGGGACTTGGCATTCTGCTTTTTGGTATAGGAATGTTTGAGTAGAGTGTCCTGTCTGCCGGTGTGAAAGAAGCATCATGAATTTTAAAATGGACAGACAGGATCTAGACCGGCAAAAATTAAAAATGAGAAGGAAGAAAGCAGGGGCGGAGTTTTTGAATCGCCCCTTTTTCAATTCGCGAAACATAGGAACGTGAGATGCCAAGAGAAGCTGCAACTTCTTTCTGGGTATATTCTTTTTCACCATAAAGACCGTAGCGTTTTTTCAGTATCAGCTGTTCGCGGTCGGTGAGAACAGATTCCAGTTTTTCATAGAGAAGAGAAATATCATTTTTCAGGGCAAGCTGCATACAGGCATCTTCTTCATCAGATTCGATGACATCATACAGGCGGATCTCATTTCCTTCCCGGTCTGTACCGATCGGTTCGTATAGGGAGGTTTCCCGGTTACTTTTCCGCTTGGTGCGCAGCATCATCAGAAGTTCATTTTCGATGCAGCGGCAGGCGTAGGTGGCAAGCCGGGCTTTTTTGTCCGGGTTAAAGGTGGAAACTGCTTTGATAAGGCCGATGGTTCCGATGGACAGAAGATCTTCTGTATCGTCCTCCAGATGCTGATATTTTTTTATGACATGAGCGACCAGACGGAGATTGCGCTCGATCAGAATATGACGGGCCTCATTGTCACCGTCTGCACTGCGTCTCAGAAGCTCGGATTCCTCTTTTGGAGTAAGAGGCGGAGGAAAGGATTTCAATACGATTACCTCAAAATAGAGTTACTAACATTGTATGTAAAAGTGAAATGTTCTGTGCTTTTCCATTCGGGTTATTTTGCGCTTGTGGTACGTCTGAAAATGCGTTATAATGAGCGTTGAATCATGTAGTAGCAGATATGTTTTACAAAAGAAATGAGATTACGAGAGAAAAGGAAAAAATTATGGGAATAAGGACAAGATTAGCGGTACTTGCCTGTAAGACATCCAATGCAGTCCTGCGGCGGATGGGACGAGGCGGAACGAACCTGCCGGGCAAGATTGCATTAAAAATTGACAAAGATATTTTAAAGGAATTATCACGTGGGGTGAAGGTTACGGTAGTGACCGGAACCAATGGAAAGACGACCACGTCCCGTATGATCGAGCAGGCATTTGAAGAAGCCGGATATAAGTACTTCGCAAATAAATCCGGTGCCAATCTTCTGACCGGGATCATTACGGTGTTTGCACAGCACTGCAGTCTTTCTGGCAAGTGTTCCTACACACACGCACTGATCGAGTGCGATGAGGCAGCGTTCCGTAAGACCAGTGAGATGCTGCCGGTAGAGTGTCTGGTAGTCAACAATATTTTCCGTGACCAGTTGGACAGATATGGGGAGATCACCCACACGTTGAATGCAATCCGCGAAGGAATTACCCACGTACCGGATGCAACCCTGTGCCTGAACGCGGACTGTTCATTGACGTCATCTCTTGCAGATGATGTACCGAATAAGGTTGTATGGTTCGGGGTGGATGTGCCGATTTACAAAGAGACAGCGTTTGAATTGTCTGATGCAGTGTACTGTATTCATTGTAAGACAGAATATGAATACGATTACAGAACTTACAGCCATCTTGGCGGTTTCCGCTGTCCGAAATGTGGATATCACCGGCAGACACCGCAGGTTGGCGTGACGCAGGTAGTGCGTACCGGAGCAGATTCTTCGGATATCGTGTTAAATGCATTCGGGCATAGCCATGATGTGCACATTAATCTTCCGGGAGGTTACAATATTTACAATGCGGCAGCCTGTGTTGCGGCTGCGGAGATTGTTGGAATCGATGAAGACACAGCAGTTGATGCACTCAGCAGATTTGAGTGTGGTTTCGGACGTGCGGAACAGTTTGAACTTGGCAAGTCTAAAGCACGTATGATGCTTGTCAAGAACCCGGCAGGGTACAATCAGGTCATCAACCAGATCTCTAATGATGAGGAAGAGTGCAAGATTGCGTTCCTTCTGAATGACCGTTATGCAGATGGAACCGATATCAGCTGGATCTGGGATGTGGATTTTGAAGCACTTGCCCGCCAGAGCGCACGTTTTACCCGTATTCTGGTATCCGGAGTCCGTGCAGATGATATGGCGCTTCGCCTGAAATATGCAGGATTTGACACTGGACGGATTGAAGTGATCCGCGACTATGAGAACCTTTTAGAAGCAATCGGAGCGGATGAGACACCGACATTTATTATGCCGACTTATACCGCTATGTTTGATCTGCGCGGCGAGATCAGCAAGCATACTGATATCAAGGCATTTTACGAATAAGGAGGGAATTATGGAACTGAATATTTGTCATCTCTATCCGGACATCCTTAATCTGTATGGAGACCGGGGCAATATCATTACAATGAAACGTCGTATGGAGGATCGGGGAATCAAGGTCAATGTAGAAGGCTGCTCGATCGGAGAAACTCTGGATGCAAACCGCTATGATATCTTCTTCATTGGCGGAGGTCAGGATTTTGAACAGGAAGTCCTTCTGAAAGACCTGGGGACCGGAAAAGCAGCAGAGATCCGCGCGGCTGTGGAAGATGAAAAGACCTTCCTCGCAATCTGCGGAGGCTATCAGATGCTTGGCCAGTATTATAAGACCTGGGATGGTGTCCAGCTCGATTTTACCGGCGCGATCAACATTCATACCGTTGGATCAAAAGAGCGTATGATTGGCAATTATATGTTTGAGACCCTCCCGGAGAGCAGTGGAGCTGTCGTAGTCGGCTTTGAAAATCATTCCGGCAAGACCTACCTGGGTGAAGGCGTATCACCACTCGGCAAAATGCTCAAAGGCTACGGCAACAACGGAGAAGACCAAACCGAAGGAGCCCGCTACAAAAATGTCTTCGGAACCTATTCGCACGGCTCCCTTTTTACCAAAGAACCCGGTACTCTGTGATTTTATATTACAAACTGCCCTAGAACGTAAATACGGTCAAATAGAACCACTTGCGCCACTGGAAGACACCCTGGAATTAAACGCCAACGAATACATGGAACAAAGATTAAGCAAATAATGCTTATTTAGAAAATGCCACTGCACACAGGGTTCCATCCCACCTGTGCAGTGGCATTTTGTCCCATCTATGATACAGCAAGGCAAAACTTTGCCAGTAAAGTACGGCGGTCGTCGTGGGAGAATCATCTCTTTCGATTCACTTATTGT
>ENA-OQDT01002065-OQDT01002065.1-human-gut-metagenome-genome-assembly--contig:-NODE-2065-length-10712-cov-2.179877_pt1 | contig 10712 bp, 18 predicted proteins | sample MGYA00242786_ERZ504617 | MGnify/ENA primary metagenome ERZ504617 (study PRJEB26092, sample SAMD00036337) | human gut metagenome | host: Homo sapiens | study: EMG produced TPA metagenomics assembly of... | reverse complement strand
CCCTCGCAAACACATATCATATCTTATTGAATTAAAAAAGGACATTCCCAAAACAGAGAATGTCCAAAAAATACGAATCTGTATTCTTCAGCTCCCTGCGTTGGTATTAGCCAACAGGTTCAAAAGGGTCAGGCTTTTAAACCTTCTCAAACTACAAGGTAGTCCCCCTGCTTGAATATTATTATAGTTAAGAAGTCCACAAAAGTCAAGTCTACGCATTTAGGGCGGTAAAAGTCCACGGAATCAAGGGGTTTCCGCATGGTCGGCAGGCAGGCGGATAAAGTTATCCTGTTCCCCTCAAAACGGGGTTCTAAATGCGGGAAAATGGACAAAAAATGAGAGGCAGATGCGGAGGATTTGGCACCTCTTCGCCGGCATTTTTTATCACTGGGTTACATTAAGGGGCTAATGTATCCTATTTTTCATAAATCTTTTGGATATGATTATGGTGCGGTATATAAGAAGAGAGAAAAAAGCACCGAATACAGAGCCGATAGGCATACTGTATCCGGTGCGTTGTAAATTTTTAACCTTTCAGATAGTAATGAACATAGACATTATAATCTCGATGCCGGGTGACTAGCCGCAGCCAGATATAAAAGTGGGCAGTTTCCGAATACAGATTGAATTCGGTGGGCTCGCTGGTGGGCTGGGCGTACCCTCGACAGAACCGTGTCAGCGTGTCCAAATTCCGAAACTCCGGCAGTTGGAACAGCGCATTCTGGAAAGCATCAATTTCACGGGCAACTTCCAGAACAGGCGTATCCTTTTGGCACTGATGCCAGGTGGTCCACCATTTCCATCCATCATAATCAGAACGGGAATAGGCTATCTCGCTGGCAGGACGGGAGCCTTGCTGAAACAGATCTTCAAAGGTGCAGGAAGTAGTCAGCAGCGGATCCTCAAAATCGGTCTGCTGCTGGCTCAAACCGTTTTTGACAGCCGCCCATTCTGTTAGAGGGAGAGGGCAACGGTTGGCATCACGCAGGGCTTCATCCATACCGCACGCCTCGCAGATATGGACATCTGCATAGCGGCTCAGGGCGTTGATGACCAGCCTGCGGTCCAGCGGCTGACCACACCGAAGACACAAGGGTGGTTGCGCTGCCTCTGGGGTAAACAGCAGTTTGTCCTGCTGCCATACGGTTTCCAACAGGGATTGGGGATAGATACGGATCTTCATGATGATGTCCTCCTATTTTACTACCTTTAATATTCGTACCGATTCCTCCGGTCTTCAGACCAGGGAGGGTAGACACGCAATTCCTCCTGAAACATGGTCATCAGTTCGGCAGCCATGTCCTCTTTACGCCGGTAGATGCGCTGCTTTTTCGTACCATCGGCATAGCGGATGGTAGTCTGGAGTGCGGGTCCTTTCTGTGTGAAGATGAATTTGCGGCCATGAGAAGGGTCAGACGCCTCGATCCAGAGGGGCAGGGTGGTGGAAACCCCATCTGGACGCCGCCAGCCGCTGTAATCAGTGTAGCTGAACCCATTGATTTCTCGTGCCAGCCGGCGCAGGGCAAGATATAGCCGCTCAAAGCGGCGCCCCAAGCTCGCCTTTCTGATGCCGGATGTAGAGGGTGTGCCCCCTCATGGTCCAGGGCGTCCAGTTCTTTGCCATAAAACAGGTATTCAGGTAAGACAGCCATTCGATTCAAGAATTTGCCCGGTAGGTTCCGCAAGGTGATTGTCTGACAGCCAGACCGAAAAAGTCGTCTGCGGCTTTTATATGATGAAAGCGCAGTGGTCGGGGCGGATTCCGGTTAAAGTTGGTGGTAAGGGTTTCCCAAAAAAATCAGGATGCTGTGATCCTTTTCATAAAGTTTGATGGCGAGATTGCCGTTGGGATATGTACTGATTTTCAAAGTCAGCTGGGCTCGGTGTTCGCCCAGCGTAAATGCGAGAGTATTCATAAGCGTTTTCCTCCAAAGAAGCACCGGACGCCTGCAAAAATACAGATTGCCGGTGCTTCTTAGTGTGTGTTCCGGACAAGGAAGCCGGAGCAGGGAGAGGAATGCAGTTCCTCTCTGGTCATCGTCAGCTACACAGCCAAAGTCTTTGACTCGAACTGATAGCGCAGAACCTGAGCCAGCTTTGTCCTGTTTTCACAAGTAATGCGATAGGTAGGGCCATAGTTACGCCCCTGTTCATCCATCCTTCGAATGGAAATGCTAAATCGGGTGCCCTCCTGGGTGATCCACAGACGCCTGCCCGTGGCAGCATCTTCAGCAATAATCCATAAAGGGCACTGCATGGTCATGTAGGTTTGGGGGTAAGCACGCCAGCCGCTGCGGTCATGGTAACAGAAACCGGGGGTAGTCTGCCGCCTTTCATTCAGTACATCATAAACTGCCTTATATTTCATGCGCTGCACCGCCTTTCAAAGTTTTTCAAGTAGCCTGCATACCCTTCCGGGTCCAGCTCCTGCAGCCGGTTGGCACGAAAACGATATTCAGGATAGGTGCAGAACCCACTCTGCATGGTGCGACCGGTTGGGATGGCCAGACCATGTCGTATGAGCCAGGTGGGAAATTCCGAATCGGCATTGGTGTCGATAAAGGCATGGTCTTTTTGCCGTTGGCCGGGCAGGTTGACGGTGAGAGTCGCCCAGGGTTCCGGGTCACCGCTTTCCCATGTCACCATTTGTATGGCAAGGTTTCCATTCAGGTAGGAAGTCACCTGCAGCTGGATGGGGTGCGTGGCACCAAATTTCTTGTAAGGCAAGGTAACAGGTGCAGCATCGGTATCAGGCTCTCCGTCCTCTACGCCCAGTTCCCAACTAAGGGACAAAATCTGGCTCTGGCTCAGCGTGCGGGTATATTTCTTTGCGTATTTTGGTTTGAAGAGCAGGGCACCGTCCTGCAGGAGCAGCTTTCCTTCTTTTTGGTCCTGAATACAGCGCAGGCCATGCAGACGGGGCTTTGCGCGCTCCACCGCATCGTGGATCTTTGGATGGTCAAACCATATGGAATACTGTACGGCTACATTGAGATTGGGATGCTCCTGAAAGCGTGAGCATAGGAGATCCAGCACCTGTTGACAGACTTTTCTTCGTTTCTCCAGCGTCTGACGTTCGTTAAAGGTCAGCGTGAAATATGAGAAATCCCGTTCGGATGCGTCTGCGGCGCCGCTAAAGGGATTACACCAGAAGTACAGATCCCATCGGTCGCTGCCATAGGACACAGGGATATTTTCGTCATACTGGTAGCAGACAAAGTCCTGTGCGATGGCTTCCATGACGGGTTTCATTGCTGCGCTGCTCTCCAAACTTGCCTGACGGATATATTGTTCCCATTCTTCGCAGGTGTGACTGTCATAAAACTGTTTGTTGGCTGCGGCCTCTGCTTCGGTGCATAGGGACTGCAGGCGCAGGGAGTGGACATCTTCTTTGGCATAGCCTTTTTCAAACCATCTGGTATCAATATTCATATGAGAACGATCTTCGCGAATTTTCATTTTGCATCCTCCTTGTGTATAGTTGCTACATTTTTTGACGCAGTGTGGTCATTGGTCTTTCCAGTCATAGAGCCGACCATTTCTTTCAGACTGGCGATATACTGCTTCCATGCCTGCCTGGATTCTTCAGCACACTTCAACTCGGCAAGCTGTTCTTTCTGGCGACAGGGCTTCAAACTCGCATTGGCTGCAGTCCCTATCAATATCCTGAAAGATGCGGTTCAGGATGGAGAGAGCCAGCTCTGTAACAGTGGGGCTGTGTTCATCAAGTGCCTTGCGGCCTTGACGGAACAATTCCAGATAGCGTTCATATTGCTGTTCGCTGATAAATTCCCAGCCGTAGGCTTCCTGGATGTCGCTTTCGCTATGGTATTGCATAGCTGCTTCAAATTCTGCCTCGTGGCTGCGGCTTCCTTTTCGATGTGCCGCTTGAGCTTGGCGCGGATGCGCTCCAAGTCTTTGAGCAAAAGCTTGCAGGCTTTTGGCCTCCATGAGATAACCGTGTGCTTCGCTGTTTAGATATTGCTGGGATGTATTTTTCATGCGGCAGCTTCCTCCTTGGATTTGGATTGAACAAAGAGTAGGAACCCTTCGCTGGTATCCTCCAGAAGCTGCCATGTACCATCCCGCCAGACGCAGGCGGTTGCATCGTTGTAGACTTCCGGCGTCTTGGGCGGGTCGTCAAAGCATTCCGGCGTCACATAAAGGCACATATGTCTCATATAGAAGGGCTGCAGAGCTGCTTCTATCTCTTTGCGCAAGGCAAGGGCGAGGGATTCGATCTCGTCAATATCCTGACGCTGAAAGGCAGCATCTGAAATCTGTTTGAGCCGCTTGGTTTGCTTCACAGCTGTATCGATATAGGGTACAGCCTCATCAAAGTATTTGTGTTTGATCCGCATACCGTCAAATACCAGAAAGCGGGTATAGGCGGTAGCGGCTTTACAGATGTCTTGCCGCAGGGCATCAAATGGTTTTTTGTACTTGGTTTTCAGCACCTCCATGGATACGACCTGCAGATTGCGCCGCAGGGTTTCCAGATGGTTCACTAAAGTGGTGCGTAGTTCATCTCGTTCCATAGGCATCCTCCGTGGGTAGCTTCCGGGCGGCTATCCGCGCCGGAAGTGGCGGCAGTGCTTATGCACATTGGCGTGGGTAAACGCAAAGTTCTTGCAAGCCAGCAATCGGTTACGTTCTCTGGGGGATTGTCGGGCAACGCTTGCATGATACTTTTTAACAGATGTTTTTATAGGGTTATTCGAGTTCAGGTTCCCAAGGGGTATCTTCCTCATAAGGCGCAGCCTCCTTTTCATTGTCAGTGGACTTGCCGGCAGCCCGTACCGTCAGCAGAAGGGCATCTTCCCCGACATCGCTGCTGTGGGACTTTCTAGCTCGTTTCTTTTTGCATCTTTCCACGGCTTTGTCATAGTCGTAGCCGATACCAGCTTGCAGCTTATCCGCAATTTTACGAAGCTTTTCGGCATGGTACTCATAGGTAGCACGATGGAATCCAGTCAGCTCCCACTGATCGCACACCGATTCCAAAAGCCGGACATAGTCCCGCAGTGCGTTGACTGTTTTGTAGATATCGCCATAGCAGGTAGTAAAGGTATGGACGCCATCAAGATCCCGAAAGCAAAAAATCAGTTCTTCCCCCAAAAACTGTTCCAGTTGGACTGATTGTGCGATCATTGGCCGAAAAGCTTCCTGGGGCAGTTCGGGCAGTCTGTTCTCATCCATTGCTATCCTCCCCATGTTCCGGTATTGGCGGCTGTGGGCCTAAGCCTGCCGCAAACATCTGCACAGCGGTACGGTAACCAGAGGCGTATGCCTGCTCCAATACAGCAGAATTGCGGCATTGTACCGCAGTCTGATACTGTTCAAAAGCGATGGACGCCTCGCTGGAGAGCAGCGGAAGCAGAGCTTTTTCCTTTCTGTGTACTGTCTGGTTAAAAGGTATGAGGCGTTTATCGGGCTTGAACACATCTGCTTCATATTCGCCGTAATAGAGCGAAGTGAGAAAGCGTGGGTCTGCCGGAAAGGATATAGCAGATGGTGCAGGGCGGGAAAGCGCCGCCGCAATATCTTTGAGTGTGTTGATCAGTGCAGGGAGCTGAACATTAAAAAATCTTTGCCCCATTGCTGTTTCGTGTAAATTCATAAAATGAGGCCCCCTTTCTAAAAGCCATTTGCCTTTTACTGTTCCCTGGCAATCCGGTGCAGGTCTGCTAACAGGTGCCGGTTATTCTGCTCATACTGAGGCTGAAAAGGCTGGTCTAAATCAAAATTGTAATAGCGGTAGTAGATCACCTTGAATACAATGCCCTGCCGCATGTCAGGGTCAATGGCGCGCATCAGTTTGCCCAGTTCGGTGGCGATCTCATATTCCCGCTTTACATATTCTTTGTCTTCCCTCTTAAAATTCTGATACAACCAGTCCTTGACGGATACCCGGCTGCCGGTAAAGTGGCTCCGGTGCCGGTCCAGACACAGGCAGTATTCAAAATCACGGCCACGCTCCCCTGGACCTACGGTAAGAGGATAGATACGGCAGGTACGGGTACGGGCAGGGTAGACGGAACAGCGCCCATCCATAAGGAAGATACAGGGGCCGTTTGGGGCTTTTGTCTTGAGCATATAGATAGGGAAGCCTTCTTCGGTCAGTGGTTCCGGTTCGCAGTAGCGGAACAGGAAATCCTCTATTCCTTCAATGGGCTCACCTTTTGTTCGGAGATAGCGAGCCAGGCGGTAGGCGTCCAGACTCTCCACCATTACACAGCCTTCGATATTGCGGCAGCACGCCCCGCATTGACGGCAGGAAAAGGTAAACTGGTCTTTGGGGCGGACTGGTTGAATTTCATTCATGATTTCTTCGTTCATTTTGTTCCTCCATAAAAAGAGCCGTGACGGAATGGTATCCGCCACGGCCAGAACTTGTGGAATAGTCAGCGGGAGCCGGCTGTTCCAATCCATTTACAGTCCCTTCACGCACATGCGGCCAATCTCACAGGGAGCGGACTGACAGCCGCCAGCGGAAAAGGGGACATGGACAGATGGTAGTGGGAGTTCTGCGTTTCAAAACGGACGCAATCCTCCGACTCCTCCAGAATCGTCACCACACGCGAAGTATGGTAGATGTTTCCTCCGGCGTGCAGAAGCGCACCACGCCCAACAGACAGCGGACGCAGCAGAGAGCCATCAAACGATCTGTTTCTTTCTTCTTCATTCGGTTTGACCTCCAATCTTTTGAAAATGTGGATGTAAGGGTATTTCTTATCTGTAATGGGTTCATCCATAGCAAATGTCCAGCAGTACATCGTGGACTTCAGCCAGCAACTCTTTAATGCGCCGCATGGGAACCTTCTGGGTGCGGGCAATCTCACGGATACCATAGCCGCCCTGTTTCAGATGAACAATATCCATTTGCTGCTTGGAGACTCTGCCGGCCAGCTCGTGGAGCAGAAGATCCATTTCCAACTGCTGCATGATTGGGTCATGGGCAGGAATGGTATCTTCTAAAGGTGCACCATCGGGATATAATCCGACGTGAATACTGAGAACCTCCATATTGCGCTTGCGGCGCTCCTGGGTGCGGAAGTAATCATAGAGCCGGAATTTCATTTGTCGTGTGGCGATTGTGCTAAAAGAGAACTTTTTGTGCAGATGGAGAGTTGAAGTAATCTTTTACTGCCTTTAAGTATGCGAAAACAACCACATCATAAAATTCATCTTCCGGCAGATGGTTTTCATTCAGGAACTTGTAGACCAGTCCGTGATGATCAGTGGCAAATGCCTGTTGTTCTTTGGTTAATGGTACTTCACATAACATTGTGTTTTCCTCCTTAAATAAAAAAAGAGGGATACCTCCGGTGTGCTAAACCGAAGGCATCCCTTTGTTCATGTGTCATGTGGCGCAGGCCACATCAGAATACTTATGCGGGCAGCTGCTCGCAGTCACCATTGATCTGGCTGACAGTATAGTGACCGTCTGCCGACTCGTTGGTCATGGCGCCAGGCTCGATTACATAATCGCAGCCGGTGTCGCGCTGCTCCTCAGTGATCTCGGCACGCTGCTGGAGCAGGAGTTTGATCTGCTCCTTAAAACTGTTGGCGTAAGCCCGGATCTGAGCCAGCTCCTCGCCCTGGAAATCCTGCAGCAGTTTGAAGGTAGCAACACTGTAGTCATTGGTGCCGTTGTTCTCACGCTTGAGACCAATCTGCACGATGCTTCCGCAGGTGGCGCGGCAGCGGAACATAAAAGCTCGATTCAAAAAGTCTTTGAAAGGTTTGATGCTGGTGGGGGCAGATTTATCTGCAGAGGCATGTACTCTCCACTGCGGAGCAGGTAGAGTATACGCATATTTTTGCAGGCTTTTCCCTTGCTGCCATCAGGTGCAGAACCAAAGCGGTTCATTGCGCAGGTGGCGCAGGCACCGCCGGGTGTACCGATGCCGATCTTGCCATCCGCAGAAGAACAAAGCGGCGTGGTATCGTCATCGTACTCGCTGCCGGCCGGCCAGTAGGCGCAGGTGGCGTGGCTATGCAGAATGACGCCTACCAGAGTCTTTTCATAGTCAGGATTGTCCGGATCATCGGACGGCATCTCGAACTGGAGTGTGCCGCCGGCGGGAATCTTGACACGCGGAAAGCTCATCTGCAGACCATCGGCGTCCTCGGCCAGTTCCTCGGCGCTGAAATCGCTTTCGATCATAGTGGGGAGCATGAATTTTTCCTGTTTCATCAAATCGCTGTTCTGATTATACATAGTGGTTCCTCCTTAAAAATGTGATGGTTGCAGATGGTCAGGCGGCCATCTGATTGATACGGTTCCACTGCTGCCGGGGCATGGACAGGATATTGTATCCGATCCCCTCCAGGGCAGTGGCGCGGTCATAGCTGTCCACATCCTGACTAAAGCGTGTTACGGCATTGGATAGCCCATAGAGGGTCAGATCCTTGCCTTCAATCAGACGCTGCAGAACGCCGGTGCTTTCTTCCTCGGTGATATTGAAATCCTTGCTTGCCAGACGGACAACACTGGGAATATCAGTGGTATTCATCTGGACGGTTGTGGCTTCACGCATCATGCCGACTACCCGTGTAAACCGTGTTTCATCCACGGCGGCCATCACGGTATCCTTGATCTTCATGGCAAATGCGTGGTCATCAGCGGCCAATGTCTCCTGTGAGAACAGTTGGAAGTTTTCGTCTGCCTCATTGACCCGTCCGATGTGAGTGCGGCGAGTCTGGGCATCGTTGACGACCATGCCGTTACTGCATACCAGCCGATAGACCAAAGGCTGGATGTTGACGGAACCCAGTCCAACCTCACTATTGCTGATGATAACGCCGGACTGCACGATGTCACCGGGTACAACTTCGGCTTCAAGCCGCTTGTTGACTACCTTGATGTACATACGGCTGTCCGTGATCTGGCAGCTTTCAAAATAGGCGTCCTCCATTTGCTGAATGACAGGAAGGACGATTTCTGCAATGTCCAGATTGTCAATGCGGCGATAGCGGTTGCTCAAAAACGCCCGTACAGTGCCATCCAGGGTGCGGACCATACGCTGGGTCGGTTCCCGCTGGAACCAGGAATTCACATTCTCCGCCAGCAGTTCCGGATAATCGGAAAGCATACGGTCATAGTAAGCAGCCGGAATCTTCAGATGTGTGCCGATCTGCCGATGGGCGATCTGGTTGATCTCCAGTGGCTCCACCAGTGGGTCATCGTGGTCATCAAAGGTGTGGAGATAAAGTTGAGAACCAAAAGGTTCTACTTGAAGCCGACGGGTATCAAGCAAATAGTCTTGCTTGAGTTTGGATTGGCGTTCAATCTGCTGTGCCATTTCCACGATGGTAAGTCCTGATTTCATTCGTCAAGTTCACTCCTTTCTCTGTGTTCCTTGGCAGCAGAAGCATTACCAGGATACCTGAATGCCCTGGGCAGTGACTTCAGCGGCCAGACCATTGCTTTCCAGAACCTCTGCCAGACGGGGCCAGTAGACCTTCTGGGGAAAGTTGTTCAGATGCTCCTGAGAAACAGCATCTTCGCCCTGCTCAATGCAGATATCACCGTCTTCCCGAAGCGTCAGTTTGCTGTGTCCACGGGAATTAAGGTCGGAGATCAGTGCTTCCAGTACAGAGCGTCCCTGCGTTTCATACCAGATACGGGGATGCAACAGGCTGCCTGTTCGGAGGTGTTGCATCATCCTCGTTTGTTTCTCCGCCGACCTTGGATAGCGGAATGATCTTGACCATATCGCATTTGATATTGGCGTTCTGATCCAGTGTCACATCAGCGTGATCAAACTCGTCAATGCCAAACACACGGATGCGGCCGGTACCGCCATTGCGGATCAGCTGCTCCGGCTGCTTTTCACACCACTCGAAGGTGGCTTGCGGATAAGCGGAGCGCAGATATGCCAGAATACGATGGTTGGTGTGGCGAACCAGCAGTTCATCGGAGCTGGTGCTGCCTAGGTCAGGGATCTCAAAACTTCTTGTTTGGATGCCTTCTGCATGGAGCCGTCTGGTGCGCTGCTGACGCTGGCGATGCCGTTTAGCCTGCTGCATATAGGGGAGAAGCAGGATCAAAACTACCCACAGTCCCCAGAGAGTGAAAACGCCCAGAAGCAGCCAAACCTGCCAGGGCCCACGTACCAGAGCCATAATTGCGATGACCGCACCAATCAGGATCGTGATGCTGCCGCTCAAAAGTCCTTTGTCATTATTCATGTTTGATACCATCCATTTTTTTCTGAAATTTGTTGGAAAACGAAAAAAAGAGGGACCGCACCAAGCTTTCAGTTTCATTCTGAAAAACTTGATACGGTCCCTCTTGGGCGCCGAAGTAAACTACTCCGGCAGGGATTCACGGTCGCCGTCCAATACCTCTGTGAGAGGCGGTGCGGGTTCCGCAGTAATGTCCGGGTCATTCTCCTGTCTGTTCGCTGCGGCGGGCTGTTTTGGGGAGGAAACCAAAGTCATTTAGACTGACCTTCAGCTTCTTTTCCAATTTACCGTCCTTCATGCTGAACATCTACCAGCCGCTGTGAGCCGGCAAGCCAGATCATACTGCCTTTTTTGACCTTGAATTGCATGAGCCGGGTGACATCTGCATCCCAGGCCCATACCTGATAGAACTGCGTCCAGTTTTTGGTGCGTTCCATCAGATCAAAGCATACATAGCTTTGTTTGGACTGGCTTTCTTTTGGGTACAAGGTCGTTCATGACGCGCCCAACACAAAAAT
>ENA-OQDT01002064-OQDT01002064.1-human-gut-metagenome-genome-assembly--contig:-NODE-2064-length-10712-cov-2.758526_pt1 | contig 10712 bp, 16 predicted proteins | sample MGYA00242786_ERZ504617 | MGnify/ENA primary metagenome ERZ504617 (study PRJEB26092, sample SAMD00036337) | human gut metagenome | host: Homo sapiens | study: EMG produced TPA metagenomics assembly of... | reverse complement strand
AATATAATCCCCAACAACAAAAGGCTTCAAAAATAAAATCAGCATCCCACCGGCAAGGTTGGAAAGACTTCCCTGCAGGGCAAGACCAACTGCCACGCCTGCCGATGCAACCGTTGCTGCAATCGATGCAGATTCTACACCGAGCGAATTGATAATTGCCAGAAACAGCAGAATATGAAGTCCGTATTTTAACAGAGAATCCACAAACTGTCTTGCACCGGTATCCGAATTGGCGCGTTCCATGGATGCCCGCGTAATCTTGCGGATCCAGTTGATCACCTTATGACAGATGATGAATATGAGCAGCGCCATCAGAATCCGGATTCCAAACGCAATCAGGTCCGGACCTTTCTCCTGAATGAATTTGTTAAATCCGGTGATTGTATCCACCGTATCCTGCACGGTCGCCTCTACCTCACTTCCTGCGGCTGTCTGTGTCAAAAGCATGTTTTATCCCTCCTTCAGTGCAATAAATGCTGCAAGATTCCCCCTCTTTCCTTTTGATGCGCGATGGGAAAATAAAAGCTCCGGGTTGCAACAGGTACACACATTAGTAACCGCCATATGTTCCGGTCTGATCCCTGCATCTGTGAGAACCAGTTCATTTGCCTTCCAGAGATCCAGCTGGAACTTTCCATTCTCCTTGGCATAGAACAGACGGTCATATTCAGACTCTCTGAAATTTGCGCGGAACATATCGATCACATCTTCACTGACTTCATAGCATTCCTGACAGATGGACGGTCCCACACAGGCAAGGATATTCTTTGGATCACAACCGAATTCTTTCTGCATCTTTTCAACCGTCACCTGTCCCATCCGGTTCACAGTGCCTCTCCAGCCGGAATGGCTGGATGCTACCACCTTTTTCACCGGATCCAGAAACAGAAGCGGTACACAGTCCGCGTAAAATGTCACCAGACAGATTCCCGGTACATTTGTGATCAGTCCATCTACATCTGTGTAATCTTTTTCTCTTGTAACACCTTTGCCGGCATCTTCTCTTGTCACGATCCGTACGTTCGTCGTATGGGTCTGATGCGTGCAGACCATATGCTCCGGCTTCACGCCGATTGCAGCTGCCATTCTTCTGTAATTCTCGTCCACATGCGCGGGATCATCCCCTCTGGTATAGCTCAGGTTCATGCTTCCCAGGAAACCTTCACTCACTCCTCCAAGTCTGGTCGAAATTCCATGTTCTACAAGCCCTTCCTTTTCAAGGATCGGATATTTGAGAAATGGTACGCCAGCACTTATGCATTCGTCAAAGATATGCTCCTCGTTTTTATATTTTAATCCTATTTTCATCTGTACTCTCCCGTATTGTGATATCTGCAGGCAGCCATTTGCCTTTCCCCGGTATCATAACTCATACAATTCCAAAATCTCCGCAGTACTCAAATGCATTTTTTCGCAAAGAAATCTTATTCCCCGCGATTCCTATTACATCGAAGCGGCATGGTATCTCTGTGCAGCCGTTCTTCATCAGATAATAAACGGCCGCTCCGGACAGGCGCATCTGTTTGGGCACAGATACCGCCTCCAGAGCAGCCGAAAGCCCTCCTGTTTTGCGAAATTTCACCTCACAAAAGACCAGATATTCTCCGTCTTTTGCAACAATGTCAATCTCCGCATAACGGCAGCGGAAATTATACTCCAGTATCCGATATCCTTGCTTTTCCAGAAATTCACCTGCTATTTTTTCATATTTTGTACCGGTCCTTCGCCGGTTTTTTTCATTCTCCAATCGCCTTTTGGATCTGATCTTCTACCTGTTCTGACGGATTTTTATACGAAGTGTCCGATAAAACTTCTTCTGTGGATCGGTGTCGGTCCAAGCGTCTGAAGCGCTTTGATATGTTCTGCTGATCCATAACCTTTGTTGGACGCAAATCCATATCCCGGAAGCACCTTATCATACTCTTCCATCAGACGATCTCTTGTTACCTTTGCCACAATACTTGCTGCAGCGATGGATACGCTTTTCGCATCTCCCTTGATGATTGGAACCTGTGGAATCACAACCTCCGGAATGGTAACTGCATCATTTAAAAGCAGATCCGGCTCGACTTTCAAATTGCCAATCGCCTGACGCATGGCTTCGTAAGTTGCCTGCAGAATATTGATCTCGTCAATCCTTGCAGGGGAAGCCATCCCGAGACCTACCGCAACCGCTTTGTCCATAATCTCATCATAAAGCTCATCTCTTTTTGCTGCGGAAAGCTTCTTGGAATCATTTATATAAAGGATCTCGCACTCTTTGGGCAGGATCACGGCTCCTGCAACCACCGGACCCGCAAGTGGTCCCCTTCCCACCTCGTCAATTCCACAGATAAACGCATAATCAGCATATTTTTCTTCGTACTGACGCATTTTTGCAAGGCGCTCTTTTTCGGCAAGCAGCTTTTCCTTCTGCTTTCTGTACTTTTCCAGAAGCTTTTGCACACCGGCTCTGTCATCCGACGCATAGACCTTCATCAGCTGCTCCCTTTCGGCATCCTCTGCCATTTTTAAACGGCTGCCGATCTCTTTGATACTTTCTTTACTCATGCTTTATCACTCCGATTTTGTTGAACGGATAAATTCTTACCCAGGCACGCCCGATCAGCATATCACGGGTAAGTACACCCACACTTGCCACACGACTGTCCGAGCTGTGATTCCGGTTATCTCCCAGGACAAAATATTCATCATCTCCCAGTTTAATCGGCTCTGCTGCAATTCCCGGATCTTCCATCACCTCTGCACCATAATGTTCATCCAGCTTTTTGCCATTAATATACATATATCCATCGATCACCTGCACAGTCTCACCGGGCAGTCCAATGATACGTTTGATATAATAGGTATTCTCTGCATGCTGGTAAGGGAATACAATAATATCATATCTTTCCGGATCGCGGAAGCGGTAACTGAGCTTATCCACAATCAGGTTATCTCCGTCTGAAAGTGTCGGCTCCATTGAATGACCGTCTACTTTTGTGCGCTGTCCGACAAAGGTGACGATCACCCATGTCAGCAGAACAATGACCAGAAGATACAGAAGAGTTCCTCCCAGTGATCTCCATATACTCTGCTCCTGCTCCGGAGCTTCTTCCTTGTTGTCTTCCTTACTCATTTGTATACTCCTTTACAAATTCAAGTGTGATCCTTCCGAGTCTTCCATTTCGGAAATCATCCAGCAGCATACCAGCTACTTTTGCGGTATCTAATTCATTTCCACGCACCAGACAATGGCGGCTCTCAGCAATTGCTTCCAATACACTGTAGCTGTTCTGCTTTTCGTTGATCGTATATTTCTCAGCAAGAACACCCGGATAAGCATCCTGCATAAAGCTGATCAGCTCCGCCGCAAGCTCTTCCAGATTCATGATCTCATCCTTGATCGACCCGATAAATGCAAGGCGCAGTCCCACCTGCTGGTCCTCAAACTTCGGCCAGAGAATTCCCGGTGTATCGAGAAGCTCTACGTTCTTGTTTAGACGGATCCATTGCTTTCCTTTGGTCACACCCGGTTTGTTACCGGTCTTTGCACAGGCTTTTCCGGCAAGTGCATTGATAAAAGTAGACTTTCCGACATTCGGGATTCCGACTACCATCGCACGGACCGGACGGTTCAGAATCCCTCTCTTACGGTCACGCTCTGTCTTTTCTTTACATGCTTCCTGGATTACTCCCTGAATAGACTTAATCCCACCGCCTTTACGGGAATTAACCTTAACTGCCGAATATCCTTTTCCACGGAAATAGCCGATCCACTCTTCTGTCTGCTTCTCATCTGCAAGATCTGCCTTATTGAGCAGGATCAGTCTTGCTTTATTCTTTCCAAGTTCATCGATGTCCGGATTCCGGCTGCTCATCGGAACTCTTGCATCAACCAGTTCGATCACAAGATCGATCAGTTTGATATTCTCCTGCATCATCCTTTTGGCCTTTGTCATATGCCCCGGATACCATTGAAAATTCATCCAGTTTCCTCCTTCTATTTACCAAGCAGTCCGAAACGGTCTTTCGGGGAAAGGATAAACCATACTTTCCCTTCAATCTCGGAACGCTTTACATTTCCAATATCAGCCATCCGGCTGTCTTCACTGCTCTCCCGGTTGTCGCCAAGGACAAAATACTCATCTCCACCGAGAACGATCTTCTCACTGGCAATACCTGTATCTGCAATTGCAGTAGTCTCATACTTTTCATTCAGCTTTCTGTTGTTGATATAAATCTCTCCATCCCTGATCTCAACACTTTCGCCCGGAAGTCCGATAATCCTTTTAATATAGGAATGAAGGTTCTCATTCCCCTTTGGTTTGAACACGATAATGTCTCCGCGCTTCGGTGTACTGGCATCATATACGATCCGGTTTACCAAAACCACATCCCCATTCCGAATCACCGGGTTCATGGACTCTCCGATATTACTGATCTGATGCCCGAAATACCACACAAACACAAATGCGCACAGGCAGACGAGCACAATTTGGAATACCCATCCAAATACTTCGGGAATCCATTTCAAATTGATATGTTTTCTATGCTTTCTGTCAAATCTGAGTTCTTTTCTTTTTCTATGTCTCATCTGTTATCATATCCTATATTAGCAAAAGGGACAAGTACCTGTCGTATTTGTCCCTCTTTAAGCATTTACTATTTTACTAATTCTTTAACTTTTGCTCTCTTACCTACACGATCTCTTAAGTAGTTCAGTTTTGCACGTCTTACTTTACCTTTACGAACAACTTCTACTTTTTCAACGTTTGGTGAGTGAAGCGGCCATGTCTTCTCAACGCCGATTCCGTTAGAGCTCTTTCTTACTGTAAATGTTTCTCTTGCTCCGCGCCCTGTCTCTTTAATACAGTACCTTCGAATACCTGAATTCTCTCACGGTTTCCTTCTTTGATCTTACCATAAACTTTTACAGTATCTCCTACGTGGAATTCCGGAGCATTTTCTTTTAACTGAGCTGCTTCAATGTTCTTAATAATTTCGTTCATGTGTGAACCTCCTTCATATTTTGACGTTCTTAATACGCTTTTCCATCGTATCAGAGGACCATCTCTGTTTTCATCACAACGTGCTATATATTAACACATTATTCTTCATTTTTCAAGTCTTTTTCTCGATTTTCTATAATCTCTTCTGCAAGTTCTCTTTCTTTCATGGTAAGCTCTGCGTCTTCCAGAAGGTCCGGACGCCATTTTGCAGTACGGATCACTGACTGCTCTCTGCGCCATTTCTCTACATTGGCATGATGACCGGATAAAAGGATTGGTGGAACCTGCCTGTCGTGCCAGATCTCCGGTCTGGAATACTGCGGATATTCCAGGAGATTGTCCTGAAAACTCTCAAATTCTGCAGATACATCATTATGCAGAACACCCGGAATCAGGCGGGATACCGCATCCACGATCATCATTGCCGGAAGTTCACCGCCTGTCAGTACATAATCGCCGGCTGACACATAATCCGTTACGATCTCCTCCAGCACACGTTCATCGATTCCTTCGTAATGTCCGCACAAAAGCACCAGTTCGTCTTCTTTCGCAAAATCTTCTGCCATCTTCTGGTTAAACGGCTTCCCCTGCGGGGAAAGATAAATCACACGTGGTCTCTTTCCTTCCGGGAGGGCTGCTTTTTCCTGAATGGCAAGATAGGTCTGGTAAACCGGCTCTGCCTGCATCAGCATCCCTGCGCCGCCGCCATACGGATAATCATCCACACTGCTGTGCTTGTTAAATGCGTAGTCCCGGATATTCCAGGCTTCAATCTCAAGAATTTTATTCTTCACGGCTCTTCCGATAATACTGGTTTCCAGACCGTTCATCACCATCTCCGGAAAAAGCGTCATGATATCAAATCTCATATTGTTCTCCTACTATTCTGTCGCTTAAATCAGTCCGTCCATCAGATGAACAGTCATTTTCCTATTCTCAGTATCTACATCCAGAATACAGTCATGGATTGCCGGAAGAAGCACCTCTGTGTGCGCCTCTGTCGATACCACATAGACATCATTCGCACCGGTTTCCATAATATCTTCCAGGACACCGAATTTTTCACCGTCCTCAGTGTAGACATCCATGCCGATGATATCTGCCATGTAATACTCATCCTCTTCCAGTTCCACGGCATTCTCACGAGATACAAGAAGCGGCATCTTTCTGTATTTTTCAATATCATTTATGTTATCGATCCCTTTGAACTTCAGAATCACATACTGTTTAAAGAATTTTACACCTTCAATTTCAAGGGGAATCTGTTCTTTTCCTGTATCAAGAACCACATCTTTCAGAGCACGGAAGCGGTTTGGATCATCCGTTGTCGGAAATACTTTGACTTCACCTTTAATTCCGTGGGTAGATGTGATCACGCCAACTTGCAGGTAATCATTTTGTTGCATACTTTGTCCTTTCTTAGCATAAGATAAACTTTACACCGAAAAAGTCTGTTTTAGTCTTTTGAAGCGACTTTTTCTCCATCCCCAGATACAGTGAATCTGTCATTGGCAGCTTCACTTGCATACTAAGGCATGATAAAAAACGCAGATAAAAATAAATTTACCTGCGTTTTATTTTTATGCTATTGCATAATTTCAACCACGACTTTTTTGTCTTCTTTGGCCGCGGCTGCCTTTACAACGGAACGGATTGCTTTCGCAATTCGGCCTTGCTTACCGATCACCTTTCCCATATCATTATCTGCGACATGTACTTCGATCACGGTAGTCTTGCCTTCCTGTTTTTCCGTAACCACGACGCCTTCAGGATTGTCCACAAGTGCTTTCGTAATTACTTCTACTAAATTTTTCATCACTCGCACCTCCGCGAAGCACCTATTTTTCAATACCTGCTGCCTTAAAGATTTTTCCAACTACTTCTGTAGGCTGAGCACCGTTGTTTAACCAATTTTTTAGCTGCTTCTTCATCTACTTTGAATACGCTAGGATCCTGAGTTGGATCGTATGTTCCGATCTCGTCGATGAATCTTCCGTCTCTTGGTGATCTAGAATCAGAAACAACGATTCTATAGAAAGGAGCTTTCTTCTGTCCCATTCTTCTTAATCTGATTTTTACTGCCATTTTACTTTCCTCCATAAAACAATTTGTATTTATAATAGTTTATCTATATATCACGCATGGTCTGCGGAATATATCTCCTTTAGAAAGGCATCTTGAACTTGCCTTTTTTACCTTTCCCGCCCATCATTCCCGGGAAAGACTTCATCATCTTGCGCATCTGCTCGAACTGCTTCATCATCTTGTTGACTTCCGAAATGTCAACTCCGGCTCCTGCTGCGATTCTTCGCTTTCTCTGCGGAGTGATGATGTCCGGATTCTGACGTTCCTTGATCGTCATGGAATAAATGATTGCTTCGACTCTTGCCATCTTCTGTTCCGCATCATCCGCATCGATATCGGGCATCTTGCCTTTGCCAAGACCACCCATGCCGCCAAGTCCGGGAAGCATATTCATGATACTTCCAAGACCGCCCATCTTGCGCATCTGTTTCATACTTTCCAGATAGTCCTCAAAATCAAACTGCGACTTTTTGAGTTTTTCTGTCATCTTACGTGCCTGTTCTTCGTCGATCTCTTCGCCGGCTTTCTCGATCAGGCTGAGTACATCCCCATCATCCAAGGATTCTGGAAGCCATACGATCCGGATAAAACTGCTCCAAATCTGATAATTTTTACACCCATACCCACATAAAGGATCGGGCATCCGGTGACTGCCTTGATCGAAAGTGCCGCACCACCTCTGGTATCGCCGTCAAGCTTTGTGACGATTACTCCATCTATACCAATCTTCTCATTAAAGTTCTCTGCAACATTCACGGCGTCCTGACCAGTCATTGCATCGACAACGAGAATACTCTGATGAACCTCGACCGTGTTCTTAATCTCCTGCAGTTCTTCCATCATCTCTTCATCAATATGAAGACGTCCTGCAGTATCCAGAATAATCACATTGTTGCCATTCTTTTCAGCATGCTCCAGTGCTGCTTTAGCGATATTCGCCGGCTTCTGATTATCTCCCATGGAGAACACTTCCACACCCTGCTTCTCTCCGTTGATCTGCAACTGTTTAATAGCTGCAGGTCTGTAGACATCACATGCTACCAGAAGAGGCTTCTTACCTTTCAGCTTGAACTTTCCTGCAAGCTTTGCTGTGGTCGTTGTTTTACCTGCTCCCTGAAGACCCATCATCATAATGACCGTCTTCTGGCTTCCCGGCTGGAATTTAATCTCCGTTGTCTCAGAGCCCATCAGATTCACCAGCTCGTCATTCACGATCTTGATCACCATCTGTCCCGGATTCAGTCCGCTCATCACATCCTGTCCGACTGCACGCTCCTGCACACTTTTTACAAAATTTTTGACAACTTTGAAGTTAACATCTGCCTCCAGAAGAGCCATCTTAACTTCACGCAGAGCCGCTTTTACATCATCTTCTGTAAGTCGTCCCTTACTTCTTAAATTCTTGAATACGTTCTGAAGTTTTTCTGTCAAACTGTCAAATGCCATGTTATAACTCCTCTATGATCTCTCCTGAAAGCTTTTTCACTTTCTTTATCAGTTCTTTTTCGTCCTGCTCTTCATAATTCTCAAGAAGCAGATCGATCTCATGGACTTTTTTTTCACAGACATGAACTTCTCCACCAAATGCAGCTTCGCTTCATAATCCTCCAGACTCTTGTTACAGCGCCGGATCATATCATGAACACCCTGTCTGCTGATCCCCGCATCTCTTGCGATCTCGCTGAGCGAATAATCTTCAAGAACTGCCTGTTCATAAATCTCTTTCTGATGTTTTGTCAAAAGCTCACCATAAAAATCATATAATAATGTCTGCTTTAAAATCTCGTCCATCACTTATCACCTGTGCTATCATATAACAGATTTTCATTGGTGTCAAGTATTTTTTCTTGACATTCAAGAAATTTTTCTACATGCAGGTTCCCATGTCCCTGTCTCTGGTCATAATACCTGCCCTTTTCACAGGAATTCCACAGTCTGTATTTAAGTTCCAGATTACACATATCCGGGTATTTCTGCAAAACCAGAGCCGCTGCCCCGGACACTACCGGTGCTGCCATAGAAGTCCCGGTTTTCGGAATATAGGCATAAGGGCTCCGCACCGGATACAGGTAATTGCAGGAATAGATCCGGTTCCCCGGCACGGCAAGATCCGGTTTTTTAATACAATCTCCGGTCGGCCCACAGCCGGAATACTTCTTTCCCAGTTCTTCATCCGCCCCCAACTGTGATCACCTTCCGGCTGTTTCCCGGTATCGTGACGCTCCCTTCCTTTGGTCCTTTGTTTCCTGCCGCCGTTACGACTACCAGACCGGCATCCCAGAGCCGTTCTACCCAGAACAGGAACAATTCATCTTCCGGATCCTTCTTATGAGGAAGAGTTCCAATCGAAATATTGACGATCCGGATCTTCATTTCCTTTTGTTTTAACAACACGTACCGGATCCCGTTTATCACATCCCGGATTTTTCCACCACCTCTCTGATTCAGCACCTTGACAGCAAAGATCTGCGCCTCCGGTGCCATTCCGCTGTACAGTCCTCTTCCGCTTTTTCCATTTCCGGCAAGAATTCCTGCCACATGGGTTCCGTGTCCGTTGTCATCATATATGGTTTTCTTCCCCTGTACACAGTCCTTCCATCCCACGATGCGGCCGACAAGATCCGGGTGCTGTGTGATCCCTGTATCCAGAACGGCACAAACGACGCCCTTTCCAGTGATTTTGTTTTGCATTGTATCCGAACACCAGTAGTGGATTTTCCGTTTCAAATCTTTCATATTTAAAATATCCTTTTTCTATTAGAATATTCTTTCTGAAATCAGATGCCAATTTCTTCGGAACTTTTTTGAAACACTGACATGCCTCCTTACATATGATGAAGTGTAAAGAAACCTTACTGGAGGCTATCAAATATGAGTGAATTAAGTGCAACAAACTGCGGATGTGGAAATTCTATGGATAACTGTGGATGTGGCTGCGGAATGTCTTCCTGCGTATGGATCATTCTTCTCCTCTGCTGCTGTGGCGGATGGGGACGCAATGGCGACGGATGTGGATGTGGAAATGACAGCTGCCTGTGGATCATCCTTCTTCTCTGCTGCTGTGGTGGATTCGGCAACGGATTCGGTAACGGATGCGGTAATGGATGCGGATGTGGAAACGGCTGTGGCAACGGCGGATGCGGCTGCTAGTTACGAAACTCAGATCTTATTCGTTCAGACAGACCAGAGGCGGGCAAATTATATCCCCGCCTTCTTTATGTTTTGTTTTTGCGCTTCTCCTGTTGCTTTTCGTGTTCCTCTTCCTGCTCCTTTTCCTTTTTCTTTCGCAAACATTCTTCATCCACTTCATAGATCGCATTCCCATCAATAATAATCCGGCTGCTCATTTAATAAAATCCTTCCATTAGTTCTTCCTTTGCTTTATTATATGTGGATCTCATATTTTCCGTCTTCTTTACATATATATTTATAACGCTGAACCGTGGAGGACATATGGAAAAGAAACCGCCCCCTTGTCATGACGCCATTTGACGAGTCTCTCACGAATGATTTTCTGCAACTTGTCAAAATCATTCTTCCCTATCTGCCCGATCACGTTCAGCGTATAGCTGGCATTTATGTGAAACTTACGGAACTTATGAATGCCTTTTACTGTTTCCAACCTCCTTATTATCA
>ENA-OQDT01002063-OQDT01002063.1-human-gut-metagenome-genome-assembly--contig:-NODE-2063-length-10715-cov-1.998394_pt1 | contig 10715 bp, 8 predicted proteins | sample MGYA00242786_ERZ504617 | MGnify/ENA primary metagenome ERZ504617 (study PRJEB26092, sample SAMD00036337) | human gut metagenome | host: Homo sapiens | study: EMG produced TPA metagenomics assembly of... | reverse complement strand
GATGATACGACTGGCGAGGGCTGAGCGCATTTCTGGCGATGGCAATGTGCTTCGGTCTGCTGCCTTGCGGTACCGGGCTTGGGGCAAGCGCGGAAGAAGGGGTTGCCATTGATGAAAGTAATTTTCCCAATAAAACCTTCCGAAACTATATACAGAAAGTGTTTGATAAGGACAATAACGACTTTTTCAGCGCGGATGAGATTGCTGCCGTGACAGAACTTACGTTTCAGTACCCGGATGACCCGAATACAGGTGTAGCGGGAATTACGTCTTTGAAAGGTATCGAGTACTTCACTGCCTTAACGAGTTTGGATTGTTCCTATCAAGACCTGACGGAATTAGACCTTAGCCGAAATACCGGGTTGACAAGTGTACTATGCTACGGCAATCAACTTACCGAACTGGATTTGAGTGCGAATACCCAGTTAATAGAATTGGACTGCAGCAGCAATGAGATTACCCATTTGGATGTCAGCAGCAATCATAATCTCGAAAAGCTGTCCTGCTATCATAATCGGCTTACCAGTCTGGATCTCAGCCGGAATAATAAGCTGACTTATACCTACTGTGATAGCTGGTGTCCTATTGAACCGGATGAGAACAACACGATCAATCTTGCTGAACTGGATGTTGACAAAACCAGTGACTGGGTTGGCGGTAAGGTTGAAAACGGCATTCTGACGATTGATGAAGGAGCAAAGAAGGTCACCTATAACTATCAGTGCGGTAATAACATCGAGATGCATGTCATACTGCATATTCATATATATGATGATTCCTGGGAATATAACGCCAATGAACATTGGAAGAAATGCATCAATTTTTGCACGGGTGCGAAGCAGGGGATGATAAAGAGCCCTCATGATTACAAGGGCGGCAATACCTGCTTCATCTGCGGCTATGTGAATGCTGCCGACACTTATGCTGTCACTGTTGAGGTTGATGGACACGGCAACGCCGGTGCGTCTCCGGCCTTCGCCAAGACAGATGAAACGGTCACGCTCACCGCGATTCCCGATACGGGTTATGCTTTTAAGACATGGGAGGTTATCCGTGGCGGCGTTGCCATTACCAATGATACTTTTATCATGCCTGCCAAGCCTGTGACCGTCAAGGCTGTTTTTCAGGAAAAAAACTGCGGCTCCGGTGATCAGCCCTAACGGCGGCAGCTTCAATGATACGGAGACTGTTACACTTACTTGTGACACGGAGGGTGCATGGATATATTACACCATAAATGGTGTAAAGTCTCATTACAGGGATCCGTTCACGCTGACGGAATCGGCGAACATCACAGCCTGGGCTGAAAAGATGGGCAAAGCCGATAGTGATATCGTCACAGCTGCTTTTATTAAGATTGTCGATGGCGTTGCCGTTGATACGTTCAATTTCCCCGACAAGAACTTCCGCGATGTCGTGAAAACGTTTGATACTGACGATAACAATATCCTCAGCGATACTGAGATTGCCGCAGTAAAGAAAATCGACTGCAAAGGCAGAGCCATTACCAACTTGAAGGGCATCGAGTATTTTACTGCGCTTGAGTATCTGTACTGTTACGATAACGAGTTAACAGAACTCGATCTCAGACGGAATACCAAGCTGAAAGAGCTGAATTGCAGTACAAATCGCTTGACGGTATTGGATCTCAGCCAAAATCCGAAGCTGAAAAGGGTGATTTGCTCCGATAACGCGCTGACCGCGCTCAATCTCAGCAGTAACTCCAAGCTGACGAATCTGAATGCATCGGGTAATATTCGCGAGATTACACTGACAGGCAATACCTTTGATCTGTCGAGCCTGACCGGCTTTGATGCGAGCCGCATGTCCGGCCTGACCGGCAGCAAAGTCAGCGGAAGCACTCTTACAGTAGATGGCAATGCCGCTGTCGTGACCTATTCCTATGACCTCGGTTATACCGGTACGGAACTGGATGACGCGGAAAAGGACGTTATTTTCACACTGGCGATTGCAGGACGCGGCACGGATATTGATATCAACAAGACCAACTTCCCGGATAAGGACTTCCGAGAGCTTCTTCTTGATAAAGAAGCCAATATTGATCGGAATCAGGATGGTAAACTCAGCACATGGGAAATTGCGCTGGTGCAGGATATTGATGTCTACGATATGGAAATCGCTGATCTTACGGGTATTGAATATTTTACGGAGTTGAAATATCTGGATTGTGCCGGTAATCACCTCACAAGTCTGGACCTCAGCCGGAATACCAAGCTGGCCGAGCTGGATGCAGAGAACAACACATATACGATTACTCCGGTCAACGACAGATTTTATCTTGCCTCTCTGCCTGCGGGTTTTGATGTAGCAAAGACCAGCCACTGGCAGGGCGGCACGGTCAGCGGCAATATCCTGACGATAGACAGCGATGCCGATGAGGTTACTTACGACTATGACTGCGGAAAGGATTTTACGACAACATTTACACTGGAAATCCCGACGCAGTACACTGTCACGGCTCATGGGCTGTACGGCGGAGTCATGGGGATTACCCCGGGCGAGGATTATACCGCACGATACACGGTCGGCGCTCAGGTCGGTCTTCAGATCGGCAAACGCAACGGCTTCACCCTGCAGGGTCTGACGCTCGAGGGAATCAGCGAAGAGCAGCTGCAATGGCAGGCAAAGGACGCGGAAAGCACAACTCGAGGTATTTCCTTCGAGATGCCCGCGCATAATGTGACGGTGACGGTCAACTGGAAGGCGAACGGCTCGTCCTCGGGCGGCGGTTCTTCCGGCGGCGGTGGCGGCGGCACGTCCACACCCGGCTACACCGTTTCTGCGGATAAGACTGAAAACGGCACTGTCACCGTATCTTCCAAATCTGCCTCCAAGGGCGACACTGTGACCATCACGGCAGCACCCGATAAGGGGTATGAGCTGAGTGGAATCAAGGTTATCGACCAGAACGGCAGGGAAGTTAAGCTGACCGACAAGGGCGGCGGAAAGTACACCTTCGTCATGCCTGCGGGCAAGATCACGGTGAAGGCGGTCTTTATGGATGACAACACCATGCTCAACTTCTTCACCGACGTTCACGCGGAGGATTACTACTACGATGCAGTCCTCTGGGCGGCGCAGAAGGGCATTACCGGCGGTATGAGCGACACGCTGTTCGCTCCGAACGCTGCCTGCACCAGAGCGCAGATCGTAACCTCCTGTGGCGTGCGGCAGGTTCGCCCGAGCCGAAGCAGCTGAGTACATTTGGCGATGTTCCGGCAGATGCGTACTACGCTAAGGCAGTTGCATGGGCAGTTGAGAACGGTATTACCGATGGCACGAGCGATACAACGTTTGCACCCGGCACCATCTGCACGAGAGCACACGGCGTAACGTTCCTGTCTCGCGCAGCCAAGGCAAATACCGCTTCCGGCAATAGCAATTTCGCTGATGTAGACGCGAACGCATATTACGCAAGTGCGGTCAAGTGGGCGGTTGACAATGGCATTACCAACGGTATCAGCAGCAGCCTGTTTGGCCCGGACAGCAGCTGCACCCGTGCACAGATCGTCACGTTCCTGTACCGTATGTATCAGGGCAAGTAAGCAGTACAACACAGATATCAGGGCTATAAACTGAAAAAACAGGACTCCTCGGAGTCCTGTTTTTTTGACAATCTCAGTATTTTTTCGGGTTTCTATCCCGAAACCGACTGCGGTCTCATCATTTATTGAGATAGTGCAGACGACGAAGAAATTCTTCATTATCCGTTTTTTCACAGATGGCATCGATGCCTGAGGAAATGATCCATACAGCCATGCCGCGCTGAGCACACAGTACGAGCAGATCAATGATCATCTTGTGATGTGTGGACTCCTGTCCGGCGAACGGGAAAAAACAGATAAGCAGGCGCGGATTAAGCAGATACCACCGATAATACGAAAACCGAAGCCGTTCAGGGTAGGACCAGCTGCTCAGTGGCTGCAGCAGCATTTCCTTCGGAAACCAGCGTAAAGCCTCGGATAAAATACTGGATACAATCTTTTTGCGGATGATATGCTGTCCGGCCTTGGGGATAAGGCTGGTGCACAGATTGTCGAGCGCGGTCATGTTGTCGAACAGCACGCCGCCGGGGCGGTCGGGCCGCTCAATCTGAATGCCGATCTCGCTGCCGATGACGCGGCCGAGATCGCCGGGCTGGTACAGGCGGCCGTTGAGCCGGAAAAAGCCACTCGTCCAGCCGCGATCGCCCAGAAAGCATTCATGCAGGCGGCGGCCGGTGTTGTAGTTTTCGTCGCGCAGAAAAGCAATCTCGCCGCGCCTGATATCAAACGTCATCGGTGGCAATGCGGGAAAGTGCAGATCCCGAACAGAAAGCACGGGGGCGCCTTCTGTCATAGCAGTGTGCTCAAAGCGTTTAACGCCTCTGCCTCCCTCCCAGCCGAGCAGCTCAAACAGACGAGGGCCATACTCCTCCGGATACAATCTAAAAAATGTACGCCGGTCGCGGATTACATCGATGCGGCTCGCGTATCGGAACATGAATGCTTCATCCATGTCAAACAGGAACACCGCTGTACCGTGGCGAAGCAGCAGCTGCACGCAGTCCATTAGCTTTGCAAGATCCTGGCGGCGCAGCGTCTCGGTCAGCCGGTCGAGCACAAGCAGCTTGTAGCCGTTGAACCATGCACGAAAAATTGACAGACGGTAGTAGTCAAGCATGGAAAGGTCGATAAGCCGTGTACTCCATGGCAGATTAAGTCCCATCCGGTGGAGCATGTCAGTCGCTGCGAGTGATGTCAGCCGTTCGGTGCTTGGGAAGCGCTGCCGAAGATGATTCGTACGAACAAGTGCGAGAACAAAATCGCGCATGGTCAGTTCCTTGCTCGCGAAACGAGATTTGTCCACCACAATGGCATTCTGACGAATCCAGCGCTCCAGACCGGTTGCGCCAATGCGTTGTCCGCAGCAGAATGCCCGACCGTCGGTAAACACCGTTTTCCCCTTGAAAATATCGAGATATGCAGTACCGGAGGTAAGGTGTTCATCAACATAAACACCGATACACTCACCGTGTGCGATGGAAACATCAAACTGGTACTGCCCGCTCTCGCTGTGAAAATAGCCATGCTCGATACGAATAAGCTCTTCTTTCATGTCAGTCTCCCTGCATCAGCAGCGGCATCGTGACGCAGCACTCCGTACCGATACCCGTTGCACTGAAAACGCGAAGACCGTAATCTTCGCCGAACATCAGCCGAATACGGCTGTTAACATTGCGCAGCGCGATTCCGCCGCGTTTTTTATCTCCGGAGACTGGACTACCATGGACAAATTCCTCGTTAAGCAGCATGACCTGCTCCTCAGGCATGCCGACTCCGTTGTCCTTTACGCGCAGGAACAATGTAGTGGCACTGTTTTCAATGGAGATATATACGATGCCATGTCCGATTTTGCCTTCCAGACCATGTACGACAGCGTTTTCTACGAGCGGCTGGAGAATGAGCTTCGGCATTCTCGCCTCAAGCAGATCTTCATTTTCCATTTCGAGTTCCATTTCGAGTTTGTCGCCGAAGCGGCAGCGCTGGATGGTGAAATAGTTTTCTGCATTGTCCAGTTCATCCGAAAATGTGACATATTCCTGTACATTTGATATGGTATAGCGAAAAAACGTAGCTAACGCTTCGGTGGTTTCCGCAATATCCGCACAATCCGCCAGCAGAGCGTCCGAACGGATAGCCTCGAGTGCATTATACAGAAAATGCGGGTTGATCTGGTTTTGCAATGCCAGATATTCGGCCTGCTTCTGCCGCAGGCGAGTGATCTCTTCACCGTGCAGACGATCTACGATTTCCCGGAAGAACGCAAAGATCTCGCGGGAGCGGCTCCAGTCTGCGCCGAGGACGGCATCTACATCGCCGTCTCTGCGATAGCGGCGGAGTGCCCGGCGCAGTTTCCATTGTGTTGTCAGCCACATAAGTGACACCTACCTGTAAAGCTTTTTGTATTCGGAAGGACTGATGCCTGTCGTTTTCTTGAACAGTCGCGAAAAATATTTCAAATCACGGTAGCCGATCTGATCAGCGACGTCCTGCACAGAGTTTTCATCACTGCATAGCAGCTCCTTGGCCTTGTTCATACGCAGCTCAGTTAAATAATCCATAAAATTCTGGCCGGTCTCCTTTTTGAACATGGCGGAAAAATATGTTGCATTAAAGCCGACCGCATTGCTTACATCCTCAAGGCGCAGCGCCTCCTGATAGTGCTGCTGAATAAAGCGTTTGGCATCCGTAATCGGACGCGCCTCGCGCAGCATGCGCTCATTGCGTAGACGATCTATTTCGCCACACATATCATCGTGCAGCAAGCGGAACAGCTCCTGTGCGTTGATGGCCTGCCACAAGCCGTCCATCATGCGCTGATAGAAGCTGTTGTCGGTCTCGCCGTTCCGCTGCATTCCATAACGCATCGCCGTGAGGATCTCAAGAAACCAGTCCTCCAGCATCTTTCCCCAAAGCGGCTGCCTGGACATAACATCGCGGTAGCTGTCCTCGAGTTCACCGATGTACTGCTCCTTGTTCAGATACTCGGCGGCTTCCTGAAAACGGCGCTTACAGCTGCTGTCCATCGTGTAATACGCGTGAAAATCAGGGATATCAGTCTCCGCATCGCGCCAGACCGGAGTATGACACAGACGATCGATACACAGCCAGAGCGCCTCGCGCATAGAAGCGCCAAGCGCATCGGCAGCGGAGCATCGGCCGCCAAGGCAGATTGTCGCACGGATGCCCCAGAACAGATCGCGCTGCTTTTCTATTTCCTTGCGTATTTTGGTGAAGCATTGCTTGATCTCGACCGGCTGGTACTCCGGCAGATAGGCCGCAACAGCGACACCTTCTCTTCGAATGGCTGCGGCAAAGCCGCATTTGAGCTGTCCGAGCTCCTGCCGGACGATTTCAAGTGCGTGCTTCATCATGGCGTGCACGCCATCCGGGTTCTTCCATGCTGATGGAATATCCGGCTTGACAATAGCGGCGAAATAACAGCCGTTGGATGGCAGACCGTATTCCAGATTGAACGACCGCACCGCACTGGAGGTACGGACATCGCCGTGTATCTCGCCTATCAGCGTGTCAATGATGCGCTCCTGCTCCTGCTCATCGCTTTTCTTCAAACGGTACTCAATCGTAGCCTGCTCGCTGAGCTTACCCTTAAGTCCGGTGAGAAGATCGGTCATCTCCTGCACTTTGAGCGGCTTCAGCAGATAACCCTCTACACCGTATTTCAGTGCGTTCTGCGCATATTCAAACTGGGCATAACCGCTGACAACGATAAAATGCAGTCCCGGCTGTATCTGCTTTGCCTGGCGGATGAGATCAATGCCGTCAAAGCCCGGCATCCGGATATCGGTTACGAGCAAATGCGGCTGTTTGTCGCGTATCATCTCAAGCGCATGCATACCGTCGCTTGCCATGCCGACAATCTCAAAGCCAAGACTTTCCCAGTCAATCAGCTTGCACATCAGCAGCAGGACCTTTTTTTCATCATCTGCCAGTACGACCCTTAACATACATATTCCCCTTTGAAGGTAATTTTAGGAAAACAGATTTTGCTTGTTGATAGGAAAAAGGGAAAACGTAACCGTTTTCCCTTTTTCTTATTCATAATAACACTGTTTGCAAGGATTTGCAAAGTATTTTCAAGAAATTACTCGTAATCCTTAACGTTGCTGGAGTCGATCCAGGTGTTGTCGGTTACGATCTCGGTGGTATCGAGGGTTTCGCCCTTGAGCAGTTTAACAGCAGCCTCGATGCCGTTTGCAGCCATAGCGCCGCCGTTCTGAGAAACCGTACCGGAGATACGGCCATCCTGAATAGCTTCGAAGCCGTCCGGCGTGCCGTCAACGCCTGCGATAACGATACCGGAGTTTGCACCTGCTGCGTTGCCGGCGCCTACTGCCATGCCGTCGTTCTCACAAACGATTGCGTCCAGATCGTAAGCGGACAGCCAGCTCTCAACGGTAGACTGAGCGCTTGCGGTGTCCCACTGGCAGTCAGCCGGTGCAACGACCTGCTTGATCTCGGGATAGTTCTTCAGAATGTTCTCATAGCCTTCCATGCGCTGCAGACCGCCTGCATCGCCGGAGGGACCGGTCAGGATAGCGATGTTGCCCTTGCCGTTGAGGAGCTTTGCAACCTGCTCCATCTCGGTTTCGCCGGCCTTTACGTTGTTGCCGTAGGAAACAGCGGAGATGCCGTTGTTCTGCCAGTCGGTGCAGGCAGAGATGATGTTGATCATAACAACGCCGGAATCAGCTGCGGACTTTGCAGCATCAGCAAGGCCGTCCGGATCAACAGGCTCGAACAGGATGGCATCATAGCCCTCGGATACGCACTGCTCAATCTGGCTGATCTGGGTAGCGGCGTCCTGATCGGCACTCAGAATGGTCAGGTCAACGCCCAGCTCGTCAGCCTTGGCCTCAGCAGCCTCGGATACGGCAATCTGGAATGCGTTGGTCTGGTGCTGCTGGATGAGGGCGATCTTGTAGGAATCGCTGCCGGAATCAGCACCGGAATCGGTGCCTGCATCAGAACCGGTGGAAGTACCGCCGCAGGCAGCCAGACTCAGAGTCATGGCACCGGTAAGCAGCATAGCGAGAAATCTCTTCTTTGTCATTTTCTTTTTCCTCCTTAGAGACGTTGTGAATATGATGAAGAGGAGAGGGGAGCGCTAAGCACTCCCGCTGCCTCTTTATCAGCAAAAATCAGTTTTTCTTGGTCTTTCCCTTTACGTCGATCAGGACAGCTACCACAATGATAACGCCCTTGACGATCTTCTGCCAGTGGGACGATACGCCCATAATGTCCAGACCGTTTGCAATAACGGTGATGAGCAGACAGCCGATGACAACGCCCCACGGCTTGCCCACGCCGCCGGTCATGGATACGCCGCCGACAACGCACGCCGTGATGGCATCCATCTCGTAGCTCTCAGCTGCGGTCGGCTGGCCGATGGTAACGCGGGAGGTCATCAGGAAGCCGCACAGACCAGCCAGCAGGCCGGCAATGGCGAACGTGGAAATGCGGATGGCAGTGGTGTTGATGCCGGAAACGCGGGCCGCCTGAAGGTTGCCGCCGCAGGCATAAACACGCCGTCCGTAAACCGTTTTGGACAGAACGAATGCACAGATGATGATAACGATTACAAGAAAGACGGACAGCATCGGGATGCCTGCGATAGAGGAGGCAGCGACCGCCTTGTATTCCTTGCTGATGCCGGTGATCGGCTTGCCGTTGGAGGTCAGCAGCGCCAGACCACGCACAGCTGTCATCGAGCCGAGTGTCATAATAAACGGGGGCAAATCGCCGATGGCAACGCCGATACCGTTTACCATGCCGACTGCCAGACCGGCCAGCATCGCAACGACCAGCGGCACGATCAGCGGCAGGTCGCCCTTGCCGAGCAGCGCGGCCAGAATGCCGGTGAATGCAACGGTGGAACCGACCGACATATCAAAGCCGCCTGCGATGATGACGAACATCATGCCGAACGCCAGAATGCCGTTGATGGAAGCCTGTTTGAGGATGTTCACGAGGTTGGTCGGTGCGATGAAGCTGGGCTTCAGGCAGGTAAGCACAACGACCAGTGCAATGAAGATCAGGAAAATGAAGTATTCGCTGATCAATCCCTTGATATTTTCTGTTTCATTTCTCTTTCTCCTTATACTTCAATCGCGGAGGCCAGTGTCATGATACGTTCCTGCGAGAACGCATCACGCTGTACCTCACCGGAGAGATTACCCTCGCACATTACCATGATGCGGTCGCAGACACCCATCAGTTCGGGGATCTCGGACGAAATCATGATAACCGCCTTGCCCTGCTGCACCAGCTTGCCGAGCAGCAGATAAATATCGCGCTTAGCGCCGACGTCAATGCCTCGGGTCGGCTCATCGAGAATGATGACGTCCGGATCGTTCAGCAGCCACTTGGCGATAACGATCTTCTGCTGGTTGCCGCCGGACAGGTTGCCCGCGATCTGGTCGCCGGAAGGAGTTTTGATATTCAGCTTTTTGATGTACTCCATGGAAGCGGCGCGTGCCTTGCCCTTGTTATAAAGGCCATGGCTGAGCAGCTTCTTGATCGCTACCATGGCGATATTGTCGTTTACCGAACCGCTGAGGTTCAAACCGGTGACCTTACGGTCCTCGGTGATGAGGGCTACGCCCTCCTTGATGATATCCTTCGGAGAGTGGACCTTGATCTTTTTGCCCTTGACAAAAATCTCACCCTGCGACAGCTCGTGCATACCGAAGATGCCTTCCACCAGTTCGCTTCGACCTGCGCCTACCAGACCGCCGATGCCGAGAATCTCGCCGCGGCGAACCGAAAGGCTGACGCCCTTACCTGTGTCGGCGCGAACGATGTTCTTTGCCTCAAAGATCACATCGCCGATCTCCGCATCCAGCTTGGGGAATACATCAGTAATCTCGCGGCCGACCATCATTTTGATGAGTTGAGCCTCGTCGAGGTCCTTGGTGTCGCCCGAACCGATGTACTGACCGTCGCGGTAAACGCTGACACGGTCGCAGATGGAGAAGATCTCGTCCATACGGTGCGAAATATAGATAATGGCAACGCCCTTAGCGGTCAGGCTGCGGATGTGCTCGAACAGCAGCTCGACCTCGCGGTCGGTGATAGCGGCTGTCGGCTCGTCCATGATGATGACCTTTGCGTTAAAGGAAAATTGCCTTG
>ENA-OQDT01002061-OQDT01002061.1-human-gut-metagenome-genome-assembly--contig:-NODE-2061-length-10716-cov-4.994523_pt1 | contig 10716 bp, 5 predicted proteins | sample MGYA00242786_ERZ504617 | MGnify/ENA primary metagenome ERZ504617 (study PRJEB26092, sample SAMD00036337) | human gut metagenome | host: Homo sapiens | study: EMG produced TPA metagenomics assembly of... | reverse complement strand
CAGCAGACCTGGCCCAGCATGTCCTTTTTAGAGACAACTTTGTTCGGGTCATCGAGTCTCGGCAGAGAAAACTCCGGTGCAGGTTTTCCGATCAGCGGAGAAGGCACTTCTCGCGGGTCGCGGTTCAAACCCACCATGAGGAAGATCGCCAGTGCCAGGAAGATGACCAGCGGAAGAACATATTTCATTTTCATGATTCAAATCCCCTACTCTGCCTGGGCGCTGCGGACGCGGCGGCGAGTTCTGTAGCGTTTATCCAACATGGCGATAAAGGCACCGAAAGACATGATGAGCGTGCCCCACCAAATCCATGTCACGAAAGGCTTGTCGTAGGCGCGAACCACCCATGCGCCGTCGACGGTCTGGTCACCCATGGATACGTAGACGTCGCCGGTAATCGAAGAGCTGATCGCTGCTTCGGTCATGGGCATCTGACTGGAGAAGTACTTGCGTTTCTGAGGTGTCAGGGTCGCAACTTCTTTGCCGTTTTCCGTGACCTTAAACACACCTTCGTCAGCGATGTAGTTCGGGCCGCGGATACCGCGTTTGACGTCTTCAAACTTGAAGTCGTAAGAACCGACGTTGACCTCGTGGCCCGGCGTCATCGTGACGTCGCGCTCCAGAGAGTACGTCATGACCATGCCGATACCGACGATGGAAACAGCCACACCTAAGTGAGCAATCATCATGCCCCACCAAGAGCGGGAAAGCTTGAAGATTTTGCTGAAGAAGCTGCCCTTGAAATTACGGATATTTTCACGAAGCGATTCGATGAACGTGAATAAAACCCACCAAGACATCGTCAGGCCGACAAAGAGCCATGTGCTCCAGCCTTTGATAAGCGGAGTGGCTGCACCGAGGATAACGGCAGCAAATAAAGCACCAAGCCGTGCGCTTAATAATGTCGGAGATCTTGGCGTCTTTCCAGCGAACCAGAGGTCCGATACCCATGAGAATAATCACGGGAACCATGATCGGTCCGAAGACGGAATCAAAGTAAGGAGGTCCGACGGAAATCTTCCCGGCGTTCAGCGCATCAATGAACAGCGGATAGAGAGTACCCAGCAGGACGGCAAGCATCGCCACGACCAGCAGCACGATTGCCGCCAGAAAAATCCCTATGCCGTACAGACCGTATGGAAAACGGAACACGAACCGCAGGCAGACGCCGAACGCAGCGTCCGGCATCGGCGGCGAAGTGCCGCTGTACGGCGTGCCGCCTTCGGCTGTCCATGCCTGATAGTTGTAGATGAACTGCGCAAGATAGCCGCCCGCATAGAAAAGCGCGGCCAGTGCGACAGGCAGAAAACAGGCCAGCGTGATCTTCTGTTTCTTATTGATGGAGCATCATCCTTTCATAAGCGTCAAAGTCGATGCTTGTGATATTGACCTGTGCGCCGAACACTCCCCGCAGCGCTTCTGCCTGATAGTCAAAGCAGAGAATGCTGCCGGTCTGATTGTGCAGCGTCAGCGCACAGCGAAAACCGGTGCAGCCTTGGCAGGTCGCAGAGATACGAAAACAGGACGGGCGACCCGTCCTGCTCCAAAGCGTCATGTTCGATTGGCAGTGCAGGAGACGGCGGCAGGAGGTTTTCGGAAAGAATTTCGTTCAACTGCTCCTGCACATCTGGTTGACATAACTGAAATGCACCAACCTCACCAAAGTGGTCGAGCGTCAGAAAATAGAAATGCGGATAAACAAACGGAAAAAAACAGTGACAGAAAAAAATTATACTATTCGATCGCAGCACTTGTGGTTGTTGCAGTATTGCTTGTGGGATTTTCATTTGCATGGTTTTTTAATAAGACAGATATGGCAACGCTGATGCCAATAAAAGAACCATCAAACATAACAATCCTGGGACCGAATGGCTCAGAACTGACATCGTTGGATCTGAATTATACAGCTGCAGACAAAAATGGCAATACCGTGACGGTGCGGAGAGTAATCTGTGTGCAGAGTGCAGCAGATAAATTTAAGCTGGAAATTGCACATACAACGAACCTTAAAGGTCTGACATTTAAGCTGTATCCGGTTTCTTCGAATGGAACCGACAGTGGATATACGTACAGTTACAACGCTGCAAATCCAATCGAGGGCACGTATATAAACCTTGACAATGAAAAAACGACAACGGATTATAAATATGCCAATACATCTAAACATAATAACAATTACGGAGATTACCAGAGTGTCCAGACGCATGCAGAACCCTTGTACTGGCTGACCAGTCAGCCCCTGAATGCGGATAAAAGCACAGTGGAGAATCAGGTGATGATTGATGGTGTTCAGAATCACCGTACCTATTATGTTTGCGAGGTAACTTGGACAGAAACAACAAAAGAAACAGATATTTTCTATATTCTGGCACAAACTGCATAAATAAAGCAGGGTAAGAGGTTAGAGAATGAGATTTACAGACAGACCAAAATGGAAAAGAACAGTGCTGGCAGTTATTTGCCTGATCGGTTTGCTTGCAGTTGCAGGAGGCAGTTTTGCAGCATACACCAGTCAGGCTTTTCAGCGTGGTGTGGCACGAAACAGAGATAATGAAACGGTACGTTTTACTTCAAATTATCTGCAGAGTTGTGCTTCTAATGCTGCAGAGAGTTCATATGCGACAAGAATTGTTTCATTTGGGGAAGACAACAAAAACTCAGAGCGATTAGACGTTGAGCTGGATATATATAATTATGTGTATAACTACACAGATGGAAATACAAACCTGATAAGTCAGAGAGATATTACGTATGATCTGACCATTTCATTCAGCGGCGGTGGAGAAAATGGATATAGTATAAGCACGGATGCGGGAACCGTTAGTGGCAGTGGAACAAAATTTCAGGTAAAAGATCTGACTCTGACGGGCCGTACAGCCAGATCTCATAAGTTTAATATACACTTCCCAGTCAGTGATCTGGATCAGGTGAAAATTACAGTGACTGCGGTTCCACGCAATCTGTCTGTAACGAATGGGCAGAAACTGGCAGCAGTGATTTCACCGTGCGTTGGAACGGCAACGGCTACATTCAGTTCAGAGGGGAAATTTGTTTACGATACAAACGCAAATCCGACTGACTATGATGGATTTAATTATGAAATTTCTATTTCAAGTGGTGAGGCAACTGCGGTACTTGAGTGGAATCCTGATGTTTTGGAAATAGATCAGTTTTTCCTGAGTACTAATAATTTAACGCCCTCATCAGGTATAACTCATTCTGGGTGGAAACAGATTACAATGAAGATGGATCAGACAAAAGGAGAAGGTGATTATCTGATTTCATTTTACAAAAATACATCTACCATTCCGGCTACCTGGGATGAAATGAACAGCAATATCAGTTTTACTGCAACACAGATAACGCAGTAACACAAAATCAGATTTGATGACAGATATCTGACGGAAGATCAGATAGCAGATCTTAATTCTGGAGGAGTGAGATTCGTGAAAAAATACAAACAGGTTCTGGCAGCATTTGTGGCAATGAATTTAACAGTATATGTAATGCCGACAGGCATAGTGAAAATCAGTGCCAGCGTAGAAAGTCAGGAAGATAAAAATACAACAGAAACGGCATTGTCAGCAGAATCGGAAAATGCTGCAGCAGGAGAATCAGAAAATACTGTATCTGTAGGGATGACAGAAAATACAGAAGCTGCAACAGCATCAGAAGAGGGTACCAGTGAGTCTGCAGAGACAGAAGACGATACAGATTTTTTCGATACAGATGTGGAAATTACAGAAGACGATACAGACAACAGTGAGGATACTTCTGATATCGACCAATCAGAGATATCTGTTTCAGAAGAAGAGGACATGTTTTCTGATGGAACACAGTCAGGGACGGATTCTGTGGCTGATGTGCAGGAGAAAGAGGTACCGACAGTACAGGCAGCTGTCACCGGAAAGCTGCATCTGGAACAGCTCAAACATTATGATGCAAATACAAAGACGATGACACTCTTTGATGCGACAGATTTGATTTTGCTTTCAAACTGTGATCAGAGCGAAGTACAGAATATTACTGTATTGTTTAACAACTCCGGTGACTGGGATGTTACTGCAAAAGCGAACATAAAAGCAAATACAGACATTTCAGACCATATGAATGGAACGACTGTGGCTGCAGTAAATGATGAAGAGAATCTGCAGGAGGCTGTTGCCGAGACCGAGAGCACAGAGTCGGTGGAAATACAGAATAATGGCGAAGAGACAGATACAGAGATTCAGAATGTAACAGAAGCAGAGCTGGAAGATACTGCAGATGAACAGAACATTACAGAATCTTCATCTGCAGCCTCTGCAAATGAAGATTCTGAGGGGGCAGGAGAGGCACTTGAGACATCAGAAACATTTATTACGCAGCAGGAATACTCATATCAGGGAATTGGTGATGCAACGAATCCTTTCCAGGGAAAGATTTCAGGAACAGCTCCTGCGACCTTGAGAGTAGATCATAGCTTTTTTGGAGGCCTGTCATCAATTGCAACGGTTGGGATGTATTATAATGCGAGCCTGACGATTACCTGGTGCGGGGATGGTTCGATGCCGATGATGGCGGAGGTATATCAGTTTGATACAATGTCAGATGGTTCGACATCACATGTATTGCCGGTCAAAGTGAATGGTGCTTCTTCAGCAACGATGGGAAGTCTGCTTGGAACAGTACAGGGAGTTGCAGGACATACATTAAATATTGGATCAGGTATTACTTATGGAACTAATATCAACGCAACTTCTGCGACTGGAAATACAGGTTTGATCTGTAACACTCTGAGCAGTGGAACAATTTGCATTCAGGATGGTTATACGTATCCAAATGGTTCGACAGAGAATAAGGTAAGTATCACATCAGCGGCAGGAAGTGCCGGTGGTGTTGTTGGTGTGATGGAAAACGGAACAGAGCTTGACATAGAAACAACTCTTAGATTTGATAATGTGACAGTGACTGCAACTGCAACTGCCGGAAATGCCGGTGGCCTGGCAGGCAAACTGAGTGATAACGCAGTGATCAATATAAAACAGAATCTTAGCTTTAGTAATACTGTAACAATTGAAGGATCTGCGAATGCCGGTGGCCTGACTGGAGTAATGGCGAATGAGGGTGCCAAAGCGAATAATGGTGCCAAAATCATAACATCTGCCGGTGCGGCAGTTAATTTTGAGTCGACAACAGTTAGCTCCAGTGCAGGGGCAGCCGGTGGACTGGCAGGAACCATGGCGTTCGATACAAAGCTTCAAACAGATGGTACTGCTGCAATTACACTTACTTCTATGACGATTGAAGGAGGTACTGCGGCTGGTGGTGTATCCGGCAAAGTAGATAACGTTACTTCAGAGAATCTGAATGGGAATGTTACAGTAGCTGAACCATCTGTAGGTGGAAGCAAGAGTGGTGCACAGGCTGGTGGATTTATCGGAAATTATACACTAAATAAGGAGGTTGTCAAAAATGATCAGACATTGCCGGATAAGGTGGTAATTAATGAACCAACGGTATTCGTGCATGGTATTCAAAGCCCTGGTGGAGGAAATGCCGGTGGATATTTTGGCATTTTGAATCTGCAGGGAGCAATTCAATACACAATCGGAAACAGTGAGGAAAATAATAAATTTGAATTTCAGTCAACCTATAAAAAAAAGGTGGAAACGCAGAAGGATATGGAGCCATAGCAGGACAGCTGACGACATCTGCAAAAGAAAGTACATTACTGATTCAGAATTTTAAGGTTACCTCTAATTTTACTTCGGGTTCTGATAGACCAAGGTATCACGGTGGATTGATTGGAAGAACGGGTGATGACACAGAAAGTAAGGCTACTTATCTTGAAGTAAAAAATGTGGAGGTGACGATATCACTTCCGCATGCAGGTGAATATTTTGGAGGGATTACAGCCTATTTGACTAAAAAAAGTATCCTCAAGGCAGAGGATGTAACTGTATCGACGAATGGAAGTGACAGCAGCCTGTGGGAAGGTGCTGGTATTTTAGGATATGCCGGTCAGGGGAGTGTACTGGAATTATCAGGAATTACAGATCTTACAGATGTGAAATTTCAGGGAAGATATCAGGTAGCACAGATAGTAAGATATAATAACTGTGGACTGATCTATGCAACAGGGGATGGAAATGGAAAGGGATGGACATATAAGCGAAGTGATTTTACCAGCTACAGTTCGGCAGTGAACGACATCGGAAATTACGGACAGATTATTCGCCTGAATGCAGACAATACTTCAACAACCGGACTCAGCAGCAATTTGATTACGATAACCGAAGAGCATCAGGTCAAATTGGGCAAGACTGAGAATTGGAGTGATGCTATCAGCCTTTCTTCTGCGGACGATTTCGCATTATTGTCTATAGCGATGAATTCCAGAGGATATTTCAGTGCAGATTCCAGTATTACAAATTCTAACTGGATAAATCTTTATGCAAAAAACATCACACTTACAGCAGATATAGATTTAAGTGGTACAGGAATAACCGGACTGAGTCGTGACGCGGGAGATGAAACTGTATACACAGGGACTTTTTCTGGTGGAACTGATAAACATACACTGACTCTTGGAATTGGTGAAACATTTGGCCATCAAAAAGCTCAGGCTGCTGGTGAGGGAGCAGAAGGTTGCGGAAAAGTATATGCTTATGGAGATTTTCACAAGTGCCAGGGGCTTTTTGCGAAGGTCCGGTCATCTGCAAGTGGAGGATTCAATAATCTTGTTCTTGCAGGGAAGATTCATGTGAGTAACGCAGGAAACGCAATAGAGGCTGGAGGTATTGCTGCGGAAGCTGATGGGGTTGATACTGCTTATGCGATTACCCAGGGCATCATTGTACAGGAAACAATTTTGGCAGACGCCCCAAACGGCAGCAATAGTGTATCTGTTGGCGGATTTTTTGGAACTGCGACTGGAAATCTGACTTTGGACAATAAGACTCAAGGTTCTTCGACGATTACAATTCAAAATGTGGCAGAAGCAGCTGAGACAAGAGTATTTGCCGGTGGAGTGATCGGACGAGTTGATAGCGTAACATTCAAGCTGAGATGTAAGAGCCTGACAGTCGGCGGTGGAATCACCAGTGATGCAAAGGAGTATGCCTATGTAGGTGGTCTTGTTGGAATTATTAAAAATGCGAACAGTACACGAGATGCAAATCATTGGATGGAAATAAAAAATGTGACATTTGATGGATTTAAGATAGATGCTCCAAATGCGACAAAGATGTGTGGAGGACTGTTTGGCAGTATCTGGAGTCATGTTGGCGTTTATTTCATGGGAGAAAATGACAATAATGATGGAACGGATACCAAGCTGACGGTGCAAAGTGCTGAGATCAATGCTCCGAAGGCAGAGAATGTAGGGGGCTGGCATATCGTTCCAGTGGAATCTGGGAAATCCGTTCTTATGGAATTGATATGCAAAATCTGAAGATTCAGGCAGGCAAAAATGTTGGATTGCTGGTGTGCCGCGGAGAAAAAGGAACAGAAAAAATAGATGGCACGAACACAGAGCTTGGGGCACTGTATCTGAATACGACAAAGTATTGGGATGATGGAACTAAATTTGCGTATAGAATTGGTTTTGGGGTAGATATCAATGTAACCACTTCTGGTGCATTTGATGAATTTGTAGCTTATACAGCTGCATCGGCAGATTCAATTACAAAAAATGGTGAAAACGGGGTTGTTTCTATTGCGACCAAGGCGAGTGGAGCAGATAATTGGGTTGGTGTAGATGCAGAAGAATGCACGACTTATATAAACCGGACCGCATATGGACAGCAGCATCAGACAAATGGATGTAGTCGTTACTATTATGATTTGAAGAGGTGTATCGATAAGGCAAACAAAGACAGTAAGAAGTTTGATGGGTATATAGATACTTCGGAAGAACTTCTTCTGTGGAGTGTATACCGTTATACATGGACGAATATCAGCTATTTTTTCAACAAAGAGGGTAATAAGTACAACATTTCAGATATAACGAAAAGTACTACAATCGGTGGTGCATCAGAAAAGATTACGTTGGATATGAAGAAGTACAGTTATTATCCGATTGATCTGGATAGTAGCATTACAGTGCAGAATGCCATTATAAAATTTCACAATGAGGAAATTGAAGGATTTGAAAACAGTAAAACCAATAAGTCTACTGCGGCAGACAGCGATGCATCACGTACACAGCATTACACGATGCACTGTGGGCTGTTTTTGAATCATTTAAATGATTCTGATGCTAAAATGACAGTGAATGTTAGCGATGTTACTTTTTCAGGAAGTGTTGGAAAAGTAAATAACAACAGTGGTTCGGGTGTGTTATTTGCAGGAAATGTACGTGGAAACAAGAAAGAGAATGCAACGTGTGAAGCTGAGGTAACGATAGATGATATTTGTTTTGAAAATCTGAAGGTTACGAATTGTAGAGCAGATTATGCACCGCTTCTGATTAATACAATTGGAAATTATACAACACTGACTGTGAATGGAATAACGAATAGTTATGAGTCCAAAAACGCGGTAGCTTCCAGTCTGATCGGAAACGTGGGATCTGCGGATGGAGTACAGATTAATCTGTCTTTCCTGAATATTTCTCTTCCGGATCATGCCGTCGGAGAGGGAGGAATCTTTACACATGCCACTTTATTAGAATCATTTAAACATAATGGTTCTTCTTCTGTTGCAACTTACAACTTTTATCAGGCAGATGACAGAGAGAACGGCAGTTATAAACATAGAAATGTGACCTATGGAAAGGAAATATCTGCTTCCTCAGAGTACACAAATCTGCAGAATTGGTATTATGATGAAAAACTGCATGGAACGGATGATGGAATCATAAAAGATGGCACGAATAAGAATAGTGTGGATTTTTCCGGATATCTTCCATATGTGTGTGCAGGATATAATGAAACCCAGCTGGCACATGAAATAAAAGTTAACCAGCGAGTTGCAGACATAGTAAAAGGATGTGGAACTTACGGACATCCGTATAATATCACGACAGAAGGTCAGATGATGATCATCTCAGAATATCTGTCGACTGGTATGGCACGTAAGGACTGGAGAGTTACGATCACCAGTAATCAGAACGCTTTCTGTACAGGACAGAATGATAGCACATATGATGTAACGTATCAGTTTAATGGCTCACAGTGGAAGCAGGTACGGAATATAAGAACGCAGAATGCGTCGGTATGGGAAGAAGTGCCGGACGCAGAACCACTGGAGAATGAAGTAATCCTGCAGTATATGCTGAACGCATATTATGATATTGTAGGAACAAAGCAGAACGATGGCACATATCAGATGAGTCTGACGAACTTCGGAGGCTTTGGTTCAAATGATACATGGCCGTTCCGTGGTGTGCTTACCAGTACAAATGAAAGTGGCACTAAGCTGGTACTGGAAGGTGCCACTACAGGAAATGGTCTGATTCCGTACAGTTATGGTAGTGTAGTAAAAAATCTGACAGTTTCTTATGAGGGAACTGGAAAGACCCTGACGTATGATGGAACGAAAACCTCAGATTATTATCAGAATGCATGTTTTGGCGGTGTGATTGGCTGTGTCCTTGGCGGGGATAACATTATTGACAATGTGTCGATAACAATGGTGGATAGTTGGCTGACTGTCACAGGAACGAAGAAACATCTGATCCCAGTAGGCGGTTATGTTGGTTCTGTCTGCGGTGGAGGTGTGATCTTCCGCGGAATGGGAAACGGTACATCTGCAAAGACAGGACTGACTGATACAATGCTTTCAGGTGATGCGGTTTCTGTGGATGCCAGTGCGAAAAAGAGCATGTATGTCAATCCGTATGTAGGACGTGTACTGGATGGATTTGCGTTCAATGAATCTGGCATTGTGCTTGATAATACAGACAAGAATTATAAGATCAACCAGCTTGATACAGATAATACAGGAAGTATCAGTACAACGATCAGTACAACGGGAACAACTACGACTGTAAAAGACGCACAGGGACTGTTGCTTTTGTCAGCAGCTGTCAACAGTGGTGCTGTGTCTGGTGGAAGCAGCAACGCTTACAGTACACAGACAAATGGTGGAAACAAGACGGCAGGAACATACGAGTTTCAGTTTGGTGGTAAGTATGGAAAGGTAAGGAAGGCATCCTACAGTCACATTGGAAAAACAGGAACCGATGGGGATGAGAACTTGGCAAAATCAGATGACCAGAGCATACCTGGAACAACGAATCTGCCATATCTGCTCAGCAAGTATGGAAATGAAGACAGCTTTAAGATCTGCAGTGCATCTGCAACTATTAATCTGCAACAGGGAAATTATGACATGACTGCTTATGGAAGTGGGTATCAGGGAATTGCTGCAAGATATGTTTCGAATGCGATTGTGAATGCGACGGTTTCTGATGCAAAAGGCATTGTACCGGAATTAGCGAGTATGGATGGAAGTGGAAGTGCTCTGATTCTGGATACAACTGTAAAAGAATACGCGGATGACGATTTCCATTCTGCATCCATCGGTGGAGTATTTAATTTACTTAGACCTGGAAAGACGACAACCATCAGCAATCTGACACTTCAGGGAAGTAATTCAACTGGAACGGTATCTGGCGGAGTGGCATTGAAATATTACACCGCTGAGGGCGAGGAAATAGAGAGTCCTTCTGATGATTGGAATACCTATAAGAGCAATGTGGGAGTAGGTGGCTTTGCCGGTACGACTGCC
>ENA-OQDT01002060-OQDT01002060.1-human-gut-metagenome-genome-assembly--contig:-NODE-2060-length-10717-cov-3.119547_pt1 | contig 10717 bp, 12 predicted proteins | sample MGYA00242786_ERZ504617 | MGnify/ENA primary metagenome ERZ504617 (study PRJEB26092, sample SAMD00036337) | human gut metagenome | host: Homo sapiens | study: EMG produced TPA metagenomics assembly of... | reverse complement strand
TCGTCTTCCCTCCTCCGGTTGGAACTGTCAGGCGATAAATTCCCTTTTCTCGCTTCCCCATTTTCATACAGTGAGCTAAAATCTCTGTTCTTCTTCCATTGATACTTTCCAGTTCAGCATTGCTTAACCAAGGCTCAATATATTGTTCTAATTTTTCCTCCAGAATCTGCATTGTTTCTCCCGCAACACGGCCAGTATTTTCATTTTTCATAAAAGCTTCCGTATCCAAAAAATCGGCATCTACTAAACATGAATATAACATCCTTACAAAAACACTTAATGAAAAATCCAGATTCTTTGTTGGATCAAACACAATTGGATCCGTATGAAGCTGTGGAATTTCTATTTCCTTTTCATAATTTTTAAAATCACAGATTTTTTTATTATATCTTCCACATAAGCTATTGCCTATTGCAGTGTTTCCATAGTCTGGAAGTCCGGCATGATGTCCGGCAATACAGTAACTTAAAATAGAATAGTAACCGCCTTTTTCATTGCAGACTTTCGCACCTGCAGTTGAATGATCTACTCTTTCACCTGTATCATTTCGAATTTTTTCTTTGAAACTCTTTGGAATATTTCCCAAGGTCATGTAACATTCCACAACAATAACCCCATTCCTTCTTCCCAAATCTTTCCGCAAAAAATCCTGCTAATTCAGCTGTACCATATAAGTGTTCCTTTTACTGTCTGTACTCTTTCATTATCTTTATGCGCTATATACTCCATGGTAACAACACCTCGTTTCATCCGGGACAATTTCTTCTGACCTTTGCCAGTACCGCAATTACCTGCCGGTATTGCAATTACAGTCAGTAAAATTATGTTTAATCCAATAATTTTCCTTTACGATATGATCTGACCCAAAAGAATAGGTACACTGAAATTTACAGGACGAAGCAAAATTGCGGAAATAAGAAGCGTTTCTCGATTTCATTTCTGATTTCGAAAAACGCTATTTAAATGGCGGGTTCTGAGGGTACCTTGCCATCATTTCTTACCGCAATCGTAATATCTTCCATCAGCGTTCCACTGTTTTGTGCCTAAACTGCATACAATGTAACATCTTTATCCTGAATCGGATATGAACTACCTGGCATATAAATTATTTGTGCGTAAGCATCTTCATTGGTGGCAGGATCCTTTGGCATCTATTTTTTTAAATTTGGTTCTAAAGAAATACGGAGAATTACCTCCAACCTATCAGGTTGTTGGTTTTGACGATTCACCGATTGCGTCAGAATACCTTATACCATTCAGCACGATACATCAGCAAATCGATGTTCTTACTAAAGAAGCCATGGATATCCTCGTCATGCAGATGAAAAACCGTAAAAAGCGTCGCCCAGCTATTATGGAGACCCCCATTCACAAAACAGTACTACCCACTCTAATTAAACGTGAGACAACCATTTTTTAGTTTTTATCCAAAAGTCCCGGAATCCACATTACTGGCATTCCGGGACTTTTAACACGACAGCTGTTGACTGCCGGAAATGGTTAATTTGCTTCGTTTTTTACATATTTAAACTATTATTTGCGAATATCTACAAGTCCATTTTTTAGTATATTTTCAGAAAACTCATACGAGGCTCCATCACCGGTTACATTAAGATACAGATTTTCCAGGTCATTTTCATTTACGATCCAGGCCATGTTCAGCTGCACGCTTTCATCTGGCTTTATAGAGGAAATGTAGTTTCCGCCATTGCCATAATTTTCAGAAACATTATAATAAACCATTTCTCCGGTCTTTGCCATGCCATCCCAGGTGATGCGGTCATAGCCATCGCCGGACTGTTCCGTTGGAACGTAAATCTGTACTCTTCCATTTTCCTTTGTCATGGTTAGCAAAGCACCAAGATAAAGCATATGGTCGATTTCCTCATCTGAATTGTTTGTATAGGTCACTGTGGCATAAACCAGTTTCTGGTTCACAGCTTCTGACTTCACAATCTCATCCAGGGAATTGATTCCATCACCAGATTTTACATAATTCAATGTATTTGCAGACAGTTTTCCATCAGCCCCAATTGCTTCTGTCCATTCCTCCGGTATTTTGTCAGGCTCAAGAAGCTGAAGGTCATCTGCGATCTGGATGGAATCCACCTTTGCAGAAATGGTTTTCGTCAGATACTCACCATTTGTGTCTTCCCCAGTCGCATTCAGATCAAAGGTGTCACCGATCTGGTAAACAGGCAGCTCCTTCTCATTTACAGAAGTGATTATTTCATCATCATCATTTTCTATCTTTTCAGCTATCATGTCTTCACTCCAGGTAGGCATCCCGGCAGTTTTTTACCATATTGTGTTTCCCGTAATCACCAGATTCTCAGCCACCTTTATGGCATCCTCTTTTGATACGTCATCTCCTATGTAGATCATAATCACACGGTATAAATCCGGGCAGACAAGATAAATTCTCTGGTTAAAAGTTCCACTTTTGGCGATGCTATTATACTTTAGGTATACTCCCTGATATTCTCCAAATGTACGCTCCTCGCTATCAATAACATTCTGATCCTGCACAACCTGTCCCAGATCATTTTTATCCAACAGAACAGATGCAAAGCTAAACCCGCCGGTCTGTTCATGTTCCGGATACTGAAGATGATACTCGTCATTCCAGCTCATGCCTTTTGGAATGTATCTGGCAAACAGATTTACCTCTGGAACCTCATCTGGAAGCATGGTTTCCTTTGCCATGCTATCGGCATCAATTTTAACCGCTACACCATAAGCGCCCTGCTTCTCCAGAAACCAGTGATACAGATTTACACCTGCATATGCTGCTGTGGAAACTGCCAGCGTACAAGCAGCTGCTACAGCTGCGATTTTGGGAATCGTCCATGTTTTTCTTCTTTGAAGATTCATCACCTTTGTATCCTGTATCTGCTTTGCAACCTCATTTTGAATCATTTTATGGATAAAATCCGGTGTTTCGGGAATATCGCTTTTCATATCTTCTAATCTCATACCAGCACCTCCTGCAATTCCTGCCTTAATTTTCCCCTTGCCCTTGCAAGTCTCTTCTGAACAGCACCTTCCGATATTTCAAGGATCTGGGCGATTTCTCTTACGCTGAAATCTTCTATGTAATACAAAATAACGGGCAAACGCAGCTCCTCTTTTAAGGAATTTACAGCGGCATACAATTCGCTGTAATCCTTTGACTTTTCTGATTCCATTTCCAGTCTGTCCTCCAGATCTTCAAACGAAATAAACTTACTGGACTTACGTACGAGGTTGTAACATTCGTTGATCAAAATTCGGATCAACCAGGTACGGGCATATTTATCGTTTTTTAATGTGTCTATTTTGGAAAAAGCTTTTACAATTGTCTCCTGGATAGCATCTGCACAGTCCTGGTCACTGAATAAGATTGTTTTTGCAGTTGAGTATAATTGTCTTTCCGAATCCAGGATCAGATTTCCCAGTTGTTCTTTTGTCATTTAAATACCACCTCTTTTTCATGCCGGCCAGCTTTTTCTTTACATCTATTAGACGCATAGAAAACAAAAATATCCCCCAATAATTCATTTTCGCATAAATAATTATGATAAGCTGACTATGCAAATGCTAAACTAACAGTCCAAAAAAAACTAAACTAATTGTACTCTTGATACCTTCCTTATTTGCAAATTTGCAGTAAAATATAGATATAAAGAAAAAGGGAGGTACCAAAGATGAAATTATCACTTTCTGCAAATATAAGCAAGTTGCGAAAAGAACACGCTATGACACAGGAGCAGTTAGCGGAAGCTTTAGGCGTTACCTTTGCATCTGTCTCAAAATGGGAACGGGGTGTGGCGACGCCGGAATTAAACCTGATTGCGGAGATGGCAGATCTGTTTGAGGTGTCTATCGATGCGCTTATCGGATACCAGTTTAGAAACAATAACAGAGAAACTGTAATTACAAGGCTGAAGCAGTATTCTCACGACAGAGATACTGAGGATGTTTTTTTCTGATGTTGAAAAGGCATTACAGTGTTATCCGAATTGTTTTGATGTTGTTTATTACAGTGCCAGAATCTACCGTTTAAGAGGACTGACGCAAAAGAATGCTGCTTATTCAAAGAAGGCGCTTTCCCTTTGTGAACGTGCATGTATACTGATCGGACAAAACAAAGATTCAGAGATAAGTGATGTTTCTGTTCGCAGGGAAATGGCTGAAATCCATTTTGCGCTTGGGGAATATGACAAAGGAATTGCATTATTGAAAGAGAACAATCCATGTCGGCTGAACCACTCTTCGATTGGAATGGTGCTTGCGTCCTCTTGCAATGATCCGGAGGGAGCACTTCCCTTTTTATCGAGGGCATTATTAGATTTAACTGTGACGCACTTTGAAATTGTGGTGGGATATATGAATGTTTTCTGTAAGACAAAAGATTATGCAAATGCTCTAGCTCTTGTGGATTGGGCTCTTGCCTTTTATCCCGGGCTAAAAGATCCCGAAAAACAGGGATATATGGACAAAAGCGAAGCATTTCTTTTGGCACTGCGAGCGGATGTTCTGCTGTCGCTGTGTAAAAAAAGAAGAAGCAATCAACAGCCTTCGGCGAGCAAAGGATGTTGCATTGCACTTCGACGAATCACCAAATTACGATGTTTCAAGTATCCGATTTGTTTTCTGTAAGACTCCTGCAAGCGCTTTTGATGATTTTGGTGATACTGCCATGATTGGGGTTGATGAATTTATCAAAAGCCAGGAAAAAAGCGAGCTGAGCAATTTATGGAAGTGTGTCAGGGATGAATAACAATTACAAAGCCAAATGAAAAACTATACTGTGCAGTTTTATAAAAAGGGGGGCATGCTTTACGATTTTGCAATATACAACACACCTAATGTGCCAGGTCCACAATGACTTGATATAACACCACCTGCCCTGGTTTCCAATATCTCATCAAAAACGCCAAGCTCTTCCAGATAAGCCCGCACTTTCTCTACAGTTTCCTGTTTACAGCCAGAATGTGTTATGAATACACGTTCTGGTCTCGCATTTTTTAAATCTTTTTCCATATCTTTAACATAGTCCATGATAACAGAATCAATTTTCCCCGGTATTTCTTAGAAGCATTCATAGCGCCATTTTCTACTACAATCCTGGGGTGCAGTTTTAAAACACCGCCGGCCATAGCCGCTACTGCATTGCAGCGTCCACCACGGTATAAATAGGTAAGGGTATCTACCACAAAGCTTGCTCTCACATTTGGTTTTAACCGCTCTATCTCAGAAACAATCTGGGAAGCTGTCCGGTTATTCTTTGCCATAATTGCAGCCTCTATTACAAGAAGACCGATACCTGTAGAAAGATTTGCAGAATCGATTACCTTTATCCTGTCAGAAGCCCCCAGCTCTTCAGCAGCAAGGCGCATCACATTTCCAGAGGTGGACATACCTGCTGAAATAGAAAAGCAGACAATTTCCCTTCCAGCCTCTGCATATGGGCGGAAAAGTTCCATGGCATCTGCCAGGGCAGGAGCAGAAGTTTTAGGCGTTGTCTTATTTGCGTCAGACCAGGTATAAATCTGATCCGGGGTAATGTTTTTTCCATCCCCATATTCTTTATCACCCAGAAGAATATGAAGCGGAAGAATGTCAATCTCGTATTTTCTCAATAATTCCTGCGAAAGGTCGCAGGTACTGTCTGAAATAATTTTTACCATATTCGTTTCTCCTCTGCCAACTCATTTTCTATCAGATTCCCGGCCTGCAAGAGCCAGAAATTTTTTATCAGACTGTATTCCCTGTGTCAGAAACCTTCCATCTCTGAATAGCGCATACGTTGTCACCGGTGCCGGAACGTTCTGTGCAGCTTTTCTGCTTGTAACATGAATTACCTTTAAAGAAATATTGTGTTCTTTTGCCACTTCCACTACACGAGGCACCCAGTAACAGGTAAAAGGACATTGATCTGTATAATAGAGAACAAATCCTTCCTCTTCTACTTTCGGGTGTCTTGCACATTCTTTGAATTTTGACGGCTCAGTATCTGTGTCAAATGGTAAATACATAAGATTGATTCCGCAGTCCGAAGTATCTGCAACAGAAAATCCCTTAAATTTTAAATATTTCGGGTCTGCCAGAAATTCTTTTTTTCGTCCTTCTGAAGACAGAATACAGACTCCCTTTTTCTCTTGTTCTTTTGCATCACGAATGCATTCATTCAGCAAATCATTGGAATAGCCGTGTCCTTTCATGGAACCGGAAACCCATAAGCAGTTAATGTATATATATCCGTCTGCATCAATGGGCACCCAGGCATTCTCAGCAGGAATATATTCAATAAAACACTTTCCGCGCTCTGCACTCCGATAAAAAACCAATCCTTCTTCAAAACGCTGTTTTAACCACTCTTTTTTTACGATACTGTTTTTTCCTGACATAGCACAGCAGATATGTTCCTTGTCAATGTTTTCTTTTGTAATTCTAATATAATGCATAATATCACCTTTCCCAGATATCATGATTGCTTAAACAACCTTGATCTAACACGCTTTCATAGCTTCCAGAGCCAGTTCATGACTCTCTGGCGTTACTCCTGCGCAACAGAGCGAATCTACAATGATTGGCACTTCCGGCAAAAATGGCTTCCAAAGTAGTTTTATCAATGGGACCAGATTCCAGAAGCTCTGCAATCTCCTCCCTGATTTCCCAACCATAGGTACCGCGGATGCAATGCTCTACAGGAAGCCATATGAAATACGGCATGTTTTCTAAAAAGCCTATTTAAGCTAACTATATCACGTTATTGAGATTTCGTATACTGCAATAGGCTGATTTCAGCGTATATATTTTTGAAATTTTATATTTTCTATTGCATAAAAATAAGCCATTCAGTCAGAATTGCATCCAACCAAATGGCTACTTATATCAGTTTTTCTCCTGCCATTTTTTTTGACATACCCAAATAAAACACAGCGCAAAATTACCAGAGCAAAAACAACACCAAATTACATTCTGAATCACCCTGAGACTGACTGCACCCTTTAATCCATAACTCTCTGCAGCGATAGCCAAAGCGCCAAATGTATTAAATACAGCCTGCCAGCCATATTTTGCGGAAAATCCTACACCGATTCCGCCAAGGATTCCTATATATGCATAGATGGATGACGGAAGCAGGAAATACAATGCTGTAAAACAAAGAACTCCTGCAATATTTCCCACAATTCTTTTCTTCACTCTGTACTGCATGTCTTCCATAAACGGTAAGATCGCTGACATAGCTGCAATACCTGCCCACATTGCACGTGGCATTTTAAAAAGCTCTGCAATACAAAGTACAGCCGGTACACACAGGATCTGGCATAACTGCCATTTTGTCCTGGAAGAAGAGAGATCAAATTCCTGCAGTACATCCTGTATCTTTCTTTTATAAACCCGGTTTCTGTGATTCCGATAAAATACCAGACAGGTAAGTACAGCTCCTGCTGCCATTCCCACCAGTCTCATCTCATAGCTTTTCCCTGTTACGTCATATCCATACAGCAACAGATATCCAAGAACGAGTGTGGACTGATTAAACATAAATGGATTATGACAGCCGAACAGAATCAGCACTGCCAATGCAGCAATATTTAACAGCATTCCCGGTACCGGGGAAAGCTGATTTGCCAGATGTGGACACACAGTCATAACTGCGAAAAACAAAGCCAGAAGTATGGTAGACTGTCCGGTATGGATTCCGAGATCGGCATTTCGAAATACCATAAGACATAATAAGACAACGACACCTACAATACTGTTCTCATTTCCAAGCAGAATGCTGAAAATAGTAACAAATAAAAAACAAAACGCCATTGTGACCGCTACCTTCGCCATATATACAAACAGATGATAGATTTTTTCTTTTGCGGTCTCACTTTTTTTCAGCAGGTCTTTTGAACCTGCCTGATTCAACTGAAGTTCCTGATAAAATGTCATATAGCACCTCCCGTTTTTATGCAAATAGGCATTTTATCACAAACAGGAAGGTAATTCAAGAATGATTTTTAAGGAAATAATTACCTGGCCAGACTATTGCTTTCAATTCTGATCATACGATATCCGATTCCAATATGCGTCTGGATGTATTGCACACCATTTTTTTCTGGTTCCAGTTTTTTTCGAAGTGTTGCCATAAAAACGCGGAGGGAAGCAATATCATTTTCAGAACACTGTCCCCAGATCTGCTGGGTAATAAATGTATGTGTCAATACTTTTCCCACATTACGGGATAAAAGGCAGAGCAGCTTATACTCAATAGGAGTCAGATGTAATTCTTCACCCTTCAGATATGCACAGCCAGCCGAATAATCGATCTCTAATTCACCATTTTTAAAAACAGAGGTTTCCTGCTGTTCTCCGGTCTGCGTTATTGCAAGTCTCCTTTGCGTAACACGAATACGCGCAAGCAATTCCTCCACGGAAAACGGTTTTGTAATATAATCATCTGCACCAGCGTCCAGTGCTTCAATTTTATCTGTATCCTCACTTCTGGCACTGATCACAATAATCGGCATGTTCGACCAGGTACGGATTTTCTTTATTACCTCTACCCCTTCCATATCTGGAAGCCCGAGATCAAGAAGAACAATATCCGGATGATGAGAGGAAGCTTCCAGAATGGCCGAAGAACCATTCTCTGCTGCCAGATATTTATAGTCATGTGTTTTTAGCGTCGTAATGATCAGATTTCTTATAGGTCTGTCATCCTCAACCACCAGAATTAATGTTTTATTCATTCAATGTCACCTCACTTAAAGGTAAAGTAAAAGTAAAATTACATCCATGGGGATCATGGTCCGTCAGAATCAGGGTTCCGTCATGGGCTTCTATAATAGAGTGACAAAGCGCCAGCCCCAGTCCCAGACTTCGGTGACTATCCGCAACTGTTGTTTTGCCGGTATAAAACATCTGGAAAATATGCGGCTTCATTTCTTCCGGAATCCCAGGTCCATTATCCTCCACGCTTATCTGCGCTTTTCCATCTGTTTTAGTTCCCCGGATGCTGATTACAGTACCTGGCGGCGTATATTTTATGGCATTGTCAATTAAATTTACCAGAACCTGTATAATAAGGCGGACATCCATACGTGCAAGAACAAGTTCTTCACAGTCAGTTACGATTTTATAATCGTCATGCTTCCGGCTGATATGCCGCAGAGCCTCTGCGATCACCTCATCAAGCAGCTGATCTGTAAATTTGAATTTCAGTCTTCCATCATTTAGCCTGGTAATGGAAAGCAGATTCTCCACAACTCCGATCAGCCATTCAGAATCATCATAAATGTCCGTATAGATCTGATGCTTTGTAGCTTCATCCAGCCGTTCACTGTTGCTAAGAAGCATGTCTGCATTGCCTGAAATGGAGCAAAGGGGAGTTCGAAGATCATGGGAAATTGCCCGAAGAAGATCTGCCCGCAACTGTTCATTTTTGGCTATCACTGCATTTTTCTCTTTTTCCATGGCATTTTGTGCGTTTTCCATTGCAAGCGCACATTCATTTATCACAGACAGCAGGATGCTGTATTCAAAAGAATCCAATGTTTCCTTTTGCAGCGGTATTCCAATTACACCGTAAACATTGTTCCCGCTTCGAATTGCCAGATATAAGCATTTGGCCTGTGGAAAATGATGTGTGGATGCACCGGCACGCTGCCTGTTTTCATAGGTCCATCTGGCTATCTGCTGCTCTTCTTTTGTCAGGAAGTCTTCTGTGTCCTCTCCTGCCCCGGAGAAAAGCTTTCCCTCTGATAAAGCGTTATTTTCTACTACATATGCTGTAATATTACGATTCAGAAGACGAAGAAGCTGTGTACAGGTAACATCAAGAATTTCTCTTTCTCCTTTTGCCTTTTGCAGCAAACGATCTGTATCAAAGAGAATCTGCGTGCGAAAGGCAAGCTGTGCGGAAAGCTTTGCATGTGTTTTCAGCTTTGCTGCAAGTGCCCCTGTAAGCACAGATGAAATAAGCATTATGAGAAAGGTCACAGGATAACCCACAGCATAGGTCTGAAAAGACATTCTTGGTTCTGTCAGGAAAAAACAGAATAAAAAAACGCTTAAGAAAGAGCCTGCCACACTGCAAAGATAGCCATCTGTCACAATGGAGGTAAGCAAAACTCCCAGAATGTATATGGTTACAATATTCGTATCCGTGAAATTCAGCTTCTGAAACAAAAGACCAATCAGGGTACACACTGCAAATATAAAAGCCGTCAGGAAATAATCCCTTACAGATGGTTTTTCCATATACCATGCAAATGGCCTTTTCTGATAGGTTTTGGTTTTGACTGCATCCGGGATAATATGGATATCAATGTCCGGTACAAGCTCAATCAGCTTTTCTGTCAGAGTCATCCTGCTTAAAAGTGATTTCGTCTGGCATTACTTTGTCCGATCACGATTTTGGTAACATTGGACAGCCTGGCATACTCTGCAATCTGTACCGGTATGTTTTCCCCATGAGTCATTACGATTTCTGCTCCCAGCTTTTCTGCATACCGGATATGCTCTTCCAGCCTTTCTTTATCCATGGCTTCTGCTTTTGTACCAGTTTGCACATACAGGGCGGTGAAACGCGCCTGCAGCCCTTCTGCCATTTTGGTCGCTGTATCTATTATTTTCTTATTGGAGGGTGCTGCTGACAAACAAACAAGGATATGTTCCTCTGAATTTATGTTATTCTTCTCTGTTATTAAGCTCATCCGGCCTGCTCCCTTTTTCT
>ENA-OQDT01002059-OQDT01002059.1-human-gut-metagenome-genome-assembly--contig:-NODE-2059-length-10723-cov-2.985183_pt1 | contig 10723 bp, 10 predicted proteins | sample MGYA00242786_ERZ504617 | MGnify/ENA primary metagenome ERZ504617 (study PRJEB26092, sample SAMD00036337) | human gut metagenome | host: Homo sapiens | study: EMG produced TPA metagenomics assembly of... | reverse complement strand
GGGAAGGGGAGGGCTGCTTTTCGTTCCGGTCCTATGGTAGAGAATCCAGGCAAAATGCTGAAAAGACTATTGGCATATATTGTTAAAAATTACAGAATCCATATTATTCTTGTAGTGATTGGAATTGTAGTCAGCGTTCTTGCCAATGTACAGGGTACTATGTTTACCAAGACTTTGATTGACCAGTACATTTTGCCTCTTCTGAAATCAGAGACACCGGATTTCCACCCTCTGGCTATGGCAATCCTGCGAGTTGCCTGCTTTTATGCCATTGGTGTAGGCTGTACCTATACATATAACCGGCTGATGATTTATGTCAGTCAGGGAACCCTGCGCAATCTTAGAAATGAGATGTTTGGGCGTATGGAGACCCTGCCGGTTAAATATTTCGATACGCATGCACACGGTGATATCATGTCCATTTATACCAATGATATCGACACCCTGCGTCAGATGATCAGTCAGAGTATTCCACAGCTGATTTCCAGTGTGATTATCCATTGTCGATGCGATTTGGTAAGTATGATTATTCTGAATGTACCTCTTACCATTGTGACATTGTTTATGGTTGGGGTTATGCTGGTTGCCAGCAAAAATCTTGCCGGTCTTAGTGGTAAGTACTTTATGGAACAGCAGAAGAACCTTGGTATTGTAAATGGATATATTGAGGAGATGATGGAGGGGCCAGAAGGTTGTTAAGGTTTTCTGCCATGAGGAGGAGAGTCTTAGTAAATTTAACGAACTGAATGACCAACTGTTTGAGAGTGCGAACAATGCCAATAAATTTGCCAATGTTCTGATGCCTACCTGCGCACAGATCGGAAATATCAGCTATGTACTTTGTGCAATTGTCGGCGGCGTTCTGGCAGTAAACGGAATCGGTGGATTTACACTTGGCGGTCTGGCAAGCTTCCTCACCTTTAATAAGAGCTTCAGCCAGCCAATCAATCAGGTGAGCCAGCAGTTTAACAGCATTGTTATGGCTCTTGCCGGTGCCAAGCGTATTTTTGATATTCTTGATGAGAAGCCGGAGGTCGATGAGGGATATGTAACTCTGGTAAATGTGAAGGAAGAGAATGGAAAGCTTGTGGAGTCTCAGAAGCGCACCGGACGCTGGGCATGGAAGCATTATCACAAAGCTACAGGAACAACTGATTATATTGAGCTGAAGGGCGATATTGTTCTTGATGGCGTAGATTTTGGTTATCGTGATGATAAGATCGTGCTTCACGATGTGCGGATGTATGCGAAGCCGGGACAGAAGATTGCATTTGTAGGTTCTACCGGAGCCGGAAAACAACTATCACGAATCTTTTGAACCGTTTCTATGATATTCAGGATGGCAAGATTCGATATGATGGAATTAATATCAATAAGATTAAAAAAGGTGATCTGAGACGCTCCATGGGAATCGTTCTTCAGGATACCAATCTGTTTACCACAACTGTTATGGAGAATATCCGTTATGGTAAGTTGGATGCCACAGACGAGGAAGTAATTGCAGCAGCCAGACTGGCTAACGCAGATGGATTTATCCGCAGGCTGCCGGATGGCTATCAGACTATGCTGCGCAATAATGGAGCCAATTTAAGTCAGGGTCAGAGACAGCTTCTGGCAATTGCCAGAGCAGCAGTTGCAGATCCTCCCGTACTGATTCTGGATGAGGCTACCAGTTCCATTGATACCCGTACTGAGAAGCTGGTACAGGACGGTATGGATAAGCTGATGGAGGGCAGAACTACATTTGCAATTGCACATAGATTATCCACAGTCAGAAACAGCGACTGTATTATGGTTCTGGAGCAGGGACGTGTTATTGAGAGAGGCTCTCATGATGAGTTAATTGCGCAGAAAGGTAAATATTATCAGCTGTATAATGGGTGATATGGGGTAAATAAGTAAGAGGTAACGTTTGGAAGGTTCAAGCGTTACCTCTTACTTTGGGTTTTGGAAGATTTAGAGCGTGTTTGAAAAAGGCTTTCTGCAAGAATTTTTCAAACAGGCTCTAGAGCGCGTTATTTTTCACTGGCAGTTTCTTTCTGCGGCAGCTGGGCAAGAACGATAGCCCCGAACATTACCACACAACCGATGATTTCCCGGGTGCTTAATTTCTGTCCTAAGATAATCCAGCCGGCGAGGACAGAGATGCAGGATTCCAGACTGAGAATCAGAGAGGCTACGGTTGGGTTCATATTTTTTTGGCCTACAATCTGGAGGGTGTAGGCGACACCGCAGGACATAACACCTGCGTAGAGGGTAGCTCCCCAGGCACCACTGAATGAAGAAAGACTGGGATGTTCCAGAATTATGGCTGGGATAGCGGTGAGAATCCCGCAGACCAGAAATTGGATGCAAGACATTTTTACTCCATCTGTCTTTGGTGAAAAGTAGTCAATGACCAGAATGTGCAGGGAAAACAGGAAAGCACAGATCAGGACCAGAAAGTCTCCCTTTCCAATGGAAAAGCCGTCTGTGAGGCAAAGCAGGTAGAGACCAATCAGTGCCATTGCAACCGCAACCCAGATAAAAGGACTGCATTTCTTTTTCATAAAAAGTCCAAGGATCGGGACGATGATAATGTAGCATGCAGTGAGAAAACCTGCTTTTCCAACGGAGGTGTACTGGATGCCAAACTGTTGGAAGTTGGAAGCAAGACACAGGCAGATACCGCAGATTATGCCGCCGGCAATTAAGGTTTTGTTGCGGGAAAATGGATTTGAACCGCTGGATGCCATTGGCTGTCTGTCGGATTCTGTGAAATCAGCTGAATTGCTCTGTGGATTTATTTTATTGAGCAGTAAAATAACCGGGATCAGCACCAGAGAACCGATAATGTTTCTTGTGGCATTGAAAGTGAGAGGGCCGACAGCTTCACCGCCCTCACTTTGTGCTACAAAGGCGATTCCCCAGATCGTTGCTGTCAAAAGGAGAATCAGTGAATTTTTTAATGGTATTTGTTGTTTTTTCATAATGGATTATCCCCTCGTAAAATTTACAAAAATGCCCTCCTTTAACAGGAGGGGCATCATCGTTTAAATTATCTTTCCATCATGCTGATGGATTCAATTCCTACACTTCCACCTCGGACTACTTCGATGCGGCCGAATTCTTCTTTGATCAGTTTGACAACTGCATCATTTTTGGTCGCTGTTTGTACGAATTCCAGAAGCAGGCTGTCTTTACCGTAATCAATGACTCTGGCTTTGAAAGTCTCAGCAATCTGGAATAATTCAACTTTGTCCTCAGAAGAGCAGTTAAAAACCTTGATGTAAAGAATCTCTTTCATGCGGACGAACATATTGGTGAAATCAATAACTTTGATGACTTCTACCATTCGGTTCAGCTGTTTCTTGATCTGTTCGAACGTTTCATCGTCGCTTACAGTTCCGATGGTCATTCGGGAAACGGTAGGATCCTCTGTAGTACCAACGGTGAGGCTGTCCAGGTTATAGCTTTTGCCGGAGAAAAGTCCGGAAATCTTGGACAGAACACCTACCTGGTTTTCTACGTAGAGGGAAATCCATCTTTTTTTCATGCCTTTATCTGCCATTGGATAAACCTCCTGTTAATTAACAATCCATAATTAAATCTTCCAGTGTTCCGCCAGGCTTTACCATCGGATAAACCATTTCTTCAGGATCAATGATGAACTCGATCAGAGTCGGAACTTTGGTATTTTTCTTTGCTTCTTCAAAGGCTGCAGCAACCTCATTTTTATTGAAAACCCGGATCCCTTTGGCACCGTAGCTTTCTGCCAGCTTTACAAAATCCGGTGTATATTTCGGGTATTCCTCGCCATTTGTACGGCGGGAAAGGGCACCGGAGCGAAGATTGGTCATGCTGTAGCGTTTGCCATAGAAAAGCTTCTGCCACTGACGAACCATACCAAGATATTCGTTATTAAATACACAAAGGATCAGTGGAAGCTCTTCCAGAACAGCTGTGGCAAATTCCTGAATATTCATCTGCATTCCACCGTCGCCGGAAATAACAATAACCGGTTTGTCCGGATTACCGATCTTTGCGCCTACACCACCGGGAAAACCGTATCCCATGGTGCCAAGTCCTCCGGACATAACAAGCTGTTTGCCTGGTGTGATCTCAGCATACTGGGAAACCAGCATCTGGTGTTGTCCGACATCCGTGACAATGATGGCTTCTTCAAACTGGCAGTTGATCTGGTTAATGATGTCAACCGGACTTAATCTGTCATTTGGACGCATTACAAGAGGATGTTCCTGCTTCCAGCTGTTTATCTCACTGTTCCATTTTTTGCTGGCATAGTCGGAAACGTATTCGGACATTTTTGCAAGGGCATCTTTTGCATCTGCAACGATTGGAATATCTACCTGGATGTTTCTGGAAATAGAGGCCGTGTCAATGTCAATATGGATAATCTGGGCATTAGGGGCAAATTCATGAAGCTTTCCTGTGATTCGGTCGTTAAAACGTGTTCCAATGGAAAAAAGTACGTCACAGTTGCTTACAGCCATATTGGCTGCATAGGCACCGTGCATGCCAAGGTTTCCGATAAAAGCGGATGGTTGGTAGGAATTGCACCTCGTCCCATAATAGTAGTTACAACCGGAACACCGGTCTTTTCCACTACTTCCTGGAATACCTTATTGGCATGGGAAATATTGATTCCGCCGCCTGCCAGGAAGAGAGGCTTCTTTGCATTGGAAAGTGTTTTGATCGCACGTTTCAGCTGTCCGATGTGGACACTGGTGTTTGGCTTGTAGCCGCGGATATTTACGCTCTTTGGATATTCTGCACTGCCAAGTTCAGCCATTACATCCTTGGGCAGGTCAATAAGAACCGGTCCAGGGCGTCCGGTACGTGCAATATAGAAGGCTTCCTTGATGATACGTCCAAGATCTTCACGGTTGCGTACAGTGACTCCATACTTGGTAATACTGCGGGTAATTCCTACAATATCAACTTCCTGGAATGCATCGTTTCCAATCAGATGACGTGCTACCTGACCGGTGAAGCACACCAGAGGAACGCTGTCGTAATTGGCTGTAGCAAGGCCTGTGACAAGGTTGGTAGCACCAGGACCGCTTGTTACAAGACATACGCCAACTTTTCCAGTGGTACGTGCGTAAGCATCGGCTGCGTGAACCAGTGCCTGCTCGTGACGTGGAAGGATTACGGTGACATCATCCTGTTTGTATAATTCATCGCTGATATCGATGGTACATGCTCCGGGATAACCGAAAACGTACTCAACACCTTCTTCTTTCAGTGCTTTTACCAGCAGCTTATTGCCTGATATCTGTTTCATTTAGTGAAGATACCTCCTTTTCGCCGGGGAAAAACCCCACAATATAATTATAAAAAAATCTCCCACAAGTTGTGACGCACATCTTGCAGAAAGCCTTTTTCAAACACGCTCTAGAGCAAACGATATTTAATCAATATTATAGCGTTAACGTGGAAAAGTGTCAATAAAGTTCACAGAAAACCAGAGAATTGCGGCGCGAAATCATGCAAAGCATGATTCTTTTGCATCGCGAAGCGTGTTACTGGTCACGGAGGGAACAGTAACACGTTGAATTAAAAGAGATGGGAAAAAGAAAGGGATAACTGGTCAAAACGTGGATTTTGTGATAAGATATGCAGAACAAAAGTGTACTGAGAAAGAAAGGAGGAGGTTGAAAATAGTGGAACTAAATAAGGAAAATATGAAAAAGATAAGGTGGCTGATCGCTTTTTCAGTGCTTCTGTATCTGGGAGTGCAGAATCTGGATGTGGTGCTGAAGTATGTGAAAATTGTGTGGGGACTTCTTCTGCCATTTGTGTTGGGTGGAGCTATGGCGTTTGTGCTGAATGTACCTATGGCATTTATTGAGCGGCATGTTTTTGGAAAAGCAAAGGAAAAAGAAGACAGGAGGGGACGTGCAGCAGCAAAATTTGCAAGACCGGTGAGCCTGCTCTTTTCCATTGTTCTGGTGGTGCTGGCGATTCTCGTTGTAGTACTGATTGTGGCACCGGAGCTTGGAAGAACTCTGGTAAATGTTGTGAAAAAGGTGGAAGAAGATATTCCGTTAGTTCAGAAATGGCTGACAGATACCTTCCAGAGTGATTCTGAAATTGTGAAATGGGCATCTACCATAGAAATTGATCCGCAGAAAATTATTGATTCTATTGTGAGCGTTTTGAGAAGTGGGGCGGACAATCTGGTATCCTCCACTATTACCGTGACTATGGGACTGGTGAGCATGGCTATGAATTTTGCAATTGGTTTTGTGTTTTCCTGTTATGTGCTCCTTCAGAAAGAGAAGCTGGGCAGGCAGGTCCTGAAAGCGGCTTATGCGATCTTACCTGTGAAAACAGTGGAATATCTGGGACATGTTTGTACACTGGCAAGTAAGGTGTTTTCAAGCTTTATTACCGGGCAGTGCATAGAGGCGGTGATCCTGGGAAGCATGTTCTTTGTTTCCATGACGATCGGAAGATTTCCATATGCAATGCTGATCGGAGTGCTGATCAGTTTTACGGCGCTGATTCCTGTGTTTGGCGGAATTATTGGATGCTGGGTGGGATTTTTCCTGATTTTGATGGTAAGTCCTCTGAAAGCTTTGGCATTTCTTATATTGTTCTTGATCCTGCAGCAGATTGAGGGAAATCTGATCTATCCTCACGTAGTTGGAAACTCTGTGGGACTGCCGGCAATCTGGGTACTGGTTGCAGTGACTCTGGGCGGAAATCTTATGGGAATTGTGGGAATGCTGATTTTTATTCCGTTGGTGTCTGTAATTTATACATTGTTTAAGGAATGGGTGTCTGAGAGGCTGGAGCAGAAGAAGGTAAAAATCAGTTGAGAAAATTTTTAATGAGCGCTGGTTGCTAAATAAAATAAGCGCTGGAAAATAATTGGTTTACATAAAACAAAAAATCTGCAAAAAAACATCTCCGGGAGGATTAAGAACTTCCGGAGATATTTTTTGCTTATTTTTATGAAGATCAGTCGTTGGTCTGTTTCTGACTTTCTACTTCTGCAAGCTTCATTGCACGAACTTTCAGCGGCAGACCGAACAGAGTGATGAATCCGTCTGCATCATGGTGATCGTACATATCACCTGTTGTGAAGGAAGCAAGAGATTCATTGTAAAGGCTGTATGGAGAAGTGGTTCCTGCTTTGATGATGTTGCCTTTATAAAGTTTGAATTTTACTTCACCAGTTACATATTTCTGTGTGGACTCTACGAATGCCTGGATTGCCTCACGAAGTGGTGTGAACCATTTTCCTTCGTAAACAACCTGAGCCAGCTGGCTGCCAAGTTTCTTCTTGGTTTCCAGAGTTTCACGATCAAGGATCAGCTCCTCAAGCTGTTCATGTGCTTCCATAAGGATTGTTCCACCAGGAGTCTCATAAACACCACGGGATTTCATACCTACAACACGGTTCTCAACGATATCGATAATGCCGATTCCGTTCTCGCCGCCAAGCTTGTTCAGTTCTGTGATGATCTCGGAAACTTTCATTGCCTTTCCATTTAAGGTCTTTGGAACACCTGCCTCAAATGTCATGGTGATTTCGGTCTCTTTATCCGGAGCTTTCTCAGGTGTTACGCTGAGTACTAACATATCATCATAGTTTGGAGCCTGCGCCGGATCCTCAAGCTCAAGTCCCTCATGGCTGATGTGCCACAGGTTACGGTCACGGCTGTAGCTGTGTTTTGCATCGAATGGAAGATTGATACCATGAGCCTGGCAGAACGCGATCTCGTCTTCACGGGACTGCATGGTCCAAACGTCTGTCATACGCCATGGAGCAATGATCTTGATGTCTGGTGCAAGAGCTTTGATTCCAAGCTCAAAACGGATCTGGTCATTTCCTTTACCAGTTGCGCCGTGACAGATTGCAACAGCGTTCTCTTTTCTTGCGATCTCAACCAGTTTCTTGGCAATAGCAGGACGTGCCATGGAAGTACCAAGAAGATATTTGTGCTCATATACAGCACCTGCCTCAACACACGGCATAATATAGTTGTCGCAGAAGTCATCTACGATATCCTCAATATATAATTTGGAAGCTCCGGAAAGCTTTGCTCTTTCCTCAAGTCCGTCCAGCTCATTTCCCTGTCCGCAGTTAACGCAGCAGCAGACAACATCATAATCAAATGTTTCTTTCAGCCACGGAATCAATGCTGTGGTATCAAGTCCGCCTGAATATGCAAGTACAACTTTTTCTTTCATAATATTTACCTCTTTTCTTTTATCCCTCTGAAACAGATAGGGTTATAAAGCATATTAAATTTTGAATAAATATTCATCGTGATAACGGCTCTTACGTTCTGTACGTTATTCACAAAAAATAATATACAACAATACTCATAAATATGCAATAGTAAATTTGAAAAAAATTTATAAAAACTTTGCATAAAAATGCATCATATAATAGGTAAATACGCGTTGAAATGCACAAAAAGATAGATTGAATGGAAAATAAGGAAAAAATGACTATTGCATAATATGCAATTTGATCTGCATCGGCCCGACGTTCCGCAAATACGGCTATCACATCGAAATTCTCGGCAACGACAACCGCAGCGCCATCGACACGGGCCTGAAATACGTCAATAACGACGCCTGCTTCCCCTCCATCACGGTCGTCGGCCAGATCATGAGCGCCATTCTGTCCGGAAAATACGACACAGATCGTCTCGCCGTCGCCATGACGCAGACCGGCGGCTGCTGCCGCGCCAGCAACTATGTCGGCTTCATTCGCCGCGCGCTGGAGAAGGCCGGGCTCGGCCATATCCCCGTCATTTCCATCAACGCCAACGGCATGGAAAAGAATCCGGGCTTCCGCGCCTCCCCCGGCCTGCTGATGGATGCGTTCCGCTCTCTCGTCTACGGCGACCTGCTCATGCGCTGCCTGTACCGCGTACGGCCGTATGAAAAGGTCCCCGGCAGCGCGAACGCCCTGCACGCCAAGTGGCGCGACCGCTGCGTCGCCTCGCTCACCGGCAGTCACGCCGGGCGGGACTACCGCCGCCTCTGCCGCGAGATCGTCGAGGATTTCGACGCGCTCCCGCTGGACGAGACGCTCCGCAAGCCGCGCATCGGCATCGTGGGCGAAATTCTCGTCAAATACATGCCGCTTGCCAACAACCACCTCGTCGACCTGCTCGAGCGCGAGGGTGCGGAGGCCGTCGTGCCGGACCTCATGGACTTCATGAATTACTGCGTCTACAACGGCGGCTACAAGCATGAATTCCTCGGCGGGAGTCTGGGCGGCGCGCTTGTCGGCCAGCTCGGCGTCAAGGCCATTCGTTATCTGCGCCGCCCGGTGTTCGACGCGCTCCAGGCCAGCCGCCGCTTTGAACCGCCTATGGAGATCGCGGACGTCGCCGAGCTGGCAAAGCCCTTCCTCTCCCTTGGCAACCAGTACGGCGAGGGCTGGTTCCTCACCGGCGAGATGGTCGAGCTCATCCGCAGCGGCGTGCCGAACATCGTCTGCATCCAGCCCTTTGCCTGCCTGCCGAACCACGTCGTCGGCAAGGGCGTCATCAAGTCTCTGCGCCGCGCCTATCCCGAGGCCAATATCGTCGCCGTGGACTATGACCCCGGCGCATCCGAGGTCAACCAGCTCAACCGTATCAAGCTCATGCTCTCTACCGCGCGCAAAAATTCTGAACGCCCGGCCCGCCGACCCGCAGCCTGCTGCCGTCGGCTGACCGTCCCCGCGAAAATCCGAAAAAGCCAAAATAGTGCTTGCAAATTTCATCCGGATGTGCTATGATATCTAGGCAAATGAAATCCGGGTGTAGCGAAGTTTGGTATCGCGCTTGAATGGGGTTCAAGAGGCCGCTGGTTCGAATCCAGTCACTCGGACCATAAGTCCACCGTAATTTTGATAGAATTACGGTGGACTTTTTCTATGCCCAAAAACCGTTTGAATCAGGCATTTCGGCTGTTTCAGCGCATAAGTGAACCCCGCTGCAGAGCAATTCTGCGGCGGGGTTTTGTGCGTTTTACGGTTTTTGTGGTGACTTTGGCCAAAGCAAGCGTTAAATTTATGGGTATTCGTTGAATTTTTAGGGTATCGTTAAATCATTGCCTTTTTCGCTAAAATGTACCCCATAAAGTGGACACTCTAATTGTGCGAAGCCCAAGGGCTGGGGAATTAAAAGTTTGAATACCAAACTATAGACAATTTCCTCGCTGCCCACGAAAATGTGCGTCAACTCGGTTGTCTCGTTGATATAGGCTTCAACAACCTATTTCAGCCTTCTCATCTCATACCCTAACACAGTAAGGAAGGATATGCCTCCCAAAGGGCGCAATAAGCACCCTCTGGGAATATGGATATATCTAAGAATTGCTAGATCATTACCAACACTTAGAGCTAACCGCAGTGTTATATGCTTAAAAAGCTTGTGGTAATATTTCCAACCATTGAGGAATGCTATGTGAGTGAAATCTGTGTTGCGCTTTGGGCAAGTCAGTGTTTTTAATAGAATAGTGCTTACAATCTGACATAATCGCACAATGCTTTAATTTTGATAATACTTGCATATTTCCATTGATAACAAGTATACCTAACAACAAATACTCCAAGCGCGGATAATTCTCCAAAAAAGATAGGTCATCTGCTGTTTGACTGCCAATCAGCTCTAAATAACGCAAGTTTGGTAACGGTGGAATTTGTGAAACATGAATACGGTTGCACCTTTCAATAGCAAGGCTTTCCAAACCACAACATAAATTA
>ENA-OQDT01002058-OQDT01002058.1-human-gut-metagenome-genome-assembly--contig:-NODE-2058-length-10728-cov-3.911895_pt1 | contig 10728 bp, 11 predicted proteins | sample MGYA00242786_ERZ504617 | MGnify/ENA primary metagenome ERZ504617 (study PRJEB26092, sample SAMD00036337) | human gut metagenome | host: Homo sapiens | study: EMG produced TPA metagenomics assembly of... | reverse complement strand
GCAATACCTCCTCAACCTCCTTAATTATATCATACAATAACAAAAAATAACATAACATAAAAGCAGGAAATTTGACACCAAAAAAAGCAGGTTTATAAGGCCTGCAAGGTATTTTTCTAATATTCACCGGTCAAACTACCTGATTCTGACCGGTAAAAAAAGGCATGGTTGACGATAACCATGCCTTTTAAATTATAATAACACCGTTGCATCAGGAAAAAGTCAGCACATGAGAATAAGGTCGGGAAAATAAGAATGAAACTAAAATTAAAAGAATTCTTTAAGAAAAAAGAAGATGAAGAGCAGATTCATTTTTGAGGAAGCACAAGAAGATCCGGATATCCGGATCGAAACTTTTGAAATGACACCAGATCCACAGGAAAAGGAAGACTTCTGGACAAAGATAAAAAAACATGAACACCTGGTAAAAAACAGGAATATCCTGGCAATGGGTATACTTTGCATTGTGTTGTTTGGTTTGGGGCATTTTTGTTTTTTCATACAGGAAGTACCTATATTACGGCAGACCGTGTGGGAAAAAAATGATGTCAGCGGCACGAAATATCTGGAGTTTGGAGATTATTTTCTGAAATACAGTTCCGATGGTGTGGCCTGTGTAGACAGCAAATCCCAGGTGCTTTGGAGCAGTACATTCAGCATGCAGGCACCGTTTGTAGATGTCTGCGGAACGACAGCCGTGATCGCAGATCAGCAGGGAACACAGATTTATGTATACAAAGAAGATGGACTGGCTGGAGAATTTCAGACCAGGCTTCCGATACAGAAAGCGAGAGTAGCCAGCCAGGGTGTGGTTGCGGTTATTCTGGAAGATGAAGAGGTAACCTGGGTTAATTTTTATGACGCGGCAGGAACGCTGATCGCAGAAAACAGGACAACGATTGATGATTTTGGCTATCCGCTGGACATGGATCTGTCGCCGGACGGACTGAAAATGGCTGTTTCCTATATGCGGGTGCTTGGAAATAAGATCAGTACCCATATTGCGTTTTATAATTTTGGCTCTGCCGGACAGATGGAGCTGAACAATCAGGTTGGTGAGCTGGATGCTGACAATGTGCTGGCACCGGAGATCTTCTTCTGTGATAACAGTACAGCTGTAGCGGTGCGAACGGATGGATTTACCGTATTTTCGGGAAGTCAGGCTCCGAAAGAAAAAAAGACAGTTTCTTTTGAACAGGAGATTTTAAGTACATTTTATGATGGAAATCGCATTGGATTTGTGTTTGACGGCGGAGATTCCGGGCACAAATATCAGATGAAAGTTTATAATACAGGCGGTAAAAATACCATGCAGAAATATTTTGACCTGCAGTATAACAATATTACTTTGCAAAAAGATAAGATTGTGATGTTTAATGAAAAAGAGTTTGCTGTCTACAAGTTAAATGGGCAGAAAAAGTTTCAGGGGAAATACCGAAAACCGATCCAGAATGTTCTGGATGTGCGGGGATTTCGGAAATATATGGTTATCACAGAGGACAGCGCGGATCTGGTCCGCCTGGGATAGAAGAAAGGAACGTATGAATTTACTTACTATTATTATTTTATTGCTGCTTCTGGTTTTTGCAATCGATGGTTATCGCAAGGGGCTTGTCAGAACATTGACAGCCCTGATGTTTTTTGTTGTATCCGGGATCCTGGTCTATCAGGCAACACCATATATCAGTGAGTTTATCAAAAACAAAACTCCGGTATACCAGATGATAGAGACACCATGTGAAAAAATGATCGAAGAAGCGATCCATTCTGTAACAGAGGGAAAAGGAAAAACAGAAAGTGGGCAAGTACCGCGAAACGATCAGTCAAAGATCATAAAAGCATTGCCGCTGCCACAGAAATTGCAGACACAGCTTTTAGATCATAATAACAGTTATACTTATGAAAATCTGGCTGTAAAGACTTTTTCGGAATATCTGTCCCGCTATCTGACAGATATGTTCTTGAATATGTTTATCTACCTGACAGTTTTCAGCCTGGCGAATATTTTGCTGCGGGTGGCTGCAGAAGTACTGAACCAGATTGTGCGCCTTCCGGTTTTAAGCACAGCAAACCGGACGGCCGGACTGTGTCTTGGACTTGTAAAGGGAATTGGAATCGTATGGATTTTCTTTGTTGCAGTCACGCTTTTTATACAGACAGAGTTTGGCGGACAGCTTATGGAAATGATAAAAGAAAGTCCGGTATTGACGGTTCTTTATGATGCAGATTTCTTTTTGAAATATCTGACTGGAATTGTGGGTTGAGAAAAAAAGGTTGACAAAATACCGTAATTGCTATATGATACAAACGTAACAAAATTAACAAAAACGTAACAAATGAAAGAGAAGCTTCATTTTTGATAAGGGAGCGTTCTGAATTCAGGAGGTTTTTATGAATAAAAAGATGAAAACGTTGATCTGTGGTGGTGCGTCGGTATTTGCACTTACGGTATTGTCTTCTACCGTTGTATTTGCAGCACCGTCTACAGGCGATGATATAGAAAACAACGTATGGACCTATCGTGCAGTAGCAGATGTGGATACACAGGTAAACATTCGTGCATATGCATCTTCCGACAGTGAGATCATTGGATATCTGCCAAAGGGTGCTTCGGCAGATCTGATCGAAAAGGGAGAAGAATGGTCTCACATTATTTCAAATGGTGTAGAAGGTTATATTAAGAATGATTATCTGGCGTATGGCACAGATGCAGAATATCTTGCAAGTGTATATGGTGCACAGGGTGTTAAAGTCAACTGGGATGGCGTCAATCTTTTTTCATCCCCGGATGCAGCAGCCGATGTGTTAAATACAGCAGATAATGGCAGCGAATATACCATTATTTCTGAGGAGGGCGACTGGTATCAGGTACAGATGGATGATGCGACAACCGCATACGTTCCGGCAGAAGATGTACAGGAAACCATTATTACAGAGCGTGCGATTTCACTTCAGGCGCAGGAGAGCGGAGCTTCCTATATTTATACAGACAGTACTGCGGCAGGGGATGTGAATGACAGTACAGAAGTGACGGACTGGAATGCTTCTTATACAGAGGATTACAGCACAGGAGATACTTATACGGACAGCACACAGGAAGATGCTCCTTATACAGAAAATACGTACAGCGAAGATACATATACCAACTATGCTTATACGGAGGAGCAGATGACCGGAAATACGGGAAATGATACCGGGTATACACAGCCGGAAACGGAAACACCTGCAGCAGGGCCGGAGGCAGGAGATGTTTCTGATACACCGGATTCTGCGCAGACAGAAGAGACGGTCACAACTGCAAATGCAGATGATCTGAATCTGCTGGCAGCGATCATTTACTGCGAAGCAGGAAATCAGAGCCGTGAAGGAAAAGTAGCAGTTGGAGCAGTTGTTCTGAACCGTGTGGCAAGCAGTTCCTTCCCAAACAGCATCCACGATGTTGTATATCAGAGCGGACAGTTTACACCGGCATCCAGCGGAGCACTGGCAGGTGCACTGGCAAGCGGTGTGCCAGGTACATGTATAGAAGCGGCACAGGCAGCTTTGAATGGTGAGAATCCAGTAGGCGGAGCACTCTATTTTAACACTGGTTCCGGAAGAGGAACAAAGATCGGAGCGCATCAGTTCTATTAAAATACAGAAATATTTCATACCCTGAAGCAGAACAGATGATGCTTCGGGGTATTTTTATGATTTGTTTATAAGAATTTTCCGTTCTTTTGCTTGACAGAGAATAGCTTTTTCGCATATTATGATGCCGTATGATATCTTTTTTACAGGACGAGATGTTGTGGAAAAGGGATTTGATTGGAACAGGAGTAGATAAACGATGGCTATAGATATGAAAAAAACGATTGCAGAAGCAGCAAGCAGTCTTTTATTTGAAAAAAGAGTCAAGAAACTGACGGTGAAAGATATTGTGGAAGAATGTCACATTACCAGACAGGCATTTTATTATCATTTTGAAGATATTCCGGATCTGATTCACTGGGTATTATATCAGGAAGTAGATGTGATACTGGAGGAATGTATGGCAGAGCAGGATATTGAAAGAGGAATCCGTCATTTCTTTTCCCTGGCTGCTCAGCTTCAGCCTTATGCGATACGGGGAATACAATCCAGTTATGGAGATGAGATCGGCAGACTGCTGGAGCAGTTTTTCTATGATCTGTTTCAGAAAGTGGTGGATCTTCAGAACTGGTATGAGGGATATTCCGAAAAAGACAGACAGTTTATCCTGCATTATCATTGCCAGGCTGTTATGGGACTGCTTCGGGAATGGACAAAACAGGATACGGAGAATATCAATTACATAGTTCATCAGATTTACCTTCTGCTAATGGGCAAGAGTGTTATGGTATCAAAAGAGGATGACAGTTTATAAAATATCCGCAGTGTAAAGTTATTTTACACTGCGGATATTTTGTCTATATCAGCTTCTGTTATTTTTGCTATTATATGATGTGGGTGTCAAAAGTTCCCAACATGATGCCTACGGATTGTTCCGTGCGTTGCACTCCCACAATCCTCCCCAGTATTCGCATATCGTGGGATTATCATCCCACTTTTATGCTCATATCGGGGCGGGTCCCAAGGTCTTTCATCCACCTATGAGCAAGCTCATGTGGATTTAGACCTTTTGACCCTGGCATCATTATATTAAACGGTAGCTGTTCGAAGCGAAGTAAAATCAAAATGGAAAAGAGGTGTGCATATGACACATGATATATTTTCGGTAAAATTGTATGAACTGGATAAAACGATCGGTCAGCTTCACAGTCGTATCGAACAGGGAGAGATGGATTCTCCGGAACAGATAGCAGGAGAGATACGGGAAATCCGAAGAGAATGCAGGGAAGACAGAGAAATCCTACATAATAAGATGAAATATAGCAAAGCAAAGCTGGTAGGCAGGATATCAGAGGCATACGAGCGTGTGGATCAGGTACTCCAGGAAGTCCAGGAGCAGACAGGCATTGGTTTTACGGAGGGGAAGAGGGCAGGGCTCTCAGCAGAAAACAGGACACTTATGGCAGAATATCTGCTCGATTTTGCAATGCTTGCGGCAAATCATGCGTTGCTGGTATCGCTGGAGGCAATCCAGGCGCAGAAAGAACAGCCAACAGAATAATATTGGTTATGGGATGAAGAATCTGGTATTTGGAGTTCTGGTATCATCATAAAATATAAGGAAAGATAGGAGATGACAAACATGGTTAAGACGGGAAAATGGATTGCAAAACATCGTGTACTGATCGTATTGCTCGGAATTTTGCTTTTGATTCCATCTGTTATAGGAACCATAAAAACAAGAATTAACTATGATATTTTAAGTTACCTTCCAGAGACACTTGAGACGGTAAAGGGACAGGATGTCATGGTGGATGAATTTGGCACCGGTGCTTTTTCAATGGTCGTTGTCGAAGATATGCCGATGAAAGATGTGCAGAAACTGAAAAATCAGTTTGAAGAAATTGAACATGTCAAAAAAGTACTCTGGTATGATGATATTGCGGATATCAGCGTACCATCCAGTATGATGCCAAAAGATCTGAAAAATATTTTCTTTGCGGAAGATTCTACGATGATGCTGGTTCTGTTTGACAATACCACTTCCTCTGATGAGGCGATGGAGGCAGTCACAGGTATGCGTGCGATTGTAGACAAACAGTGTTTTATCAGTGGTATGTCCGGTGTTGTAACTGATATCAAGAACCTGTGTCTGCAGGAACTTCCTATTTATGTGGCAATCGCGGCACTGTTTTCTTTTATCGTACTGGAAATCACCGGAACTTCCTTTGTTGTGCCGATTCTGTTCCTGCTTTGTATCGGAATCTCCATTCTGTATAATATGGGAACGAATATTTTCCTGGGTGAGATTTCTTATCTGACACAGGCACTGGTAGCAATCCTTCAGCTTGGTGTTACGATGGACTACTCCATCTTCCTGCTGGACAGTTTTGAAGAGAATAAAAAAACGATTCCCCATGGAGAAAAAGAAACAGGAGCAATGGGCCATGCAATATCCAATACCTTCAAATCCATCGTCTCCAGTTCCATCACAACGGTAGCCGGTTTCGCAGCACTGTGCCTGTGACCTTGCACTCGGCAAAAACCTTGTATGTATGGCCAAAAGTGTTATCATCAGGGGTTGTCTGGCTGTGTCACGCTGCTGCCTGCAATCATTCTGATCTTTGATCCGCTGATCGAAAAGACCAAACATAAACCGCTGATCAAAAATACCAACAAGCGTCAGCTTTTATTATTAAACACTACAAGATCTGGCTGGCAATCTTCATGTATCGGACTGCTTCCGGCTGTGTATGGAAACAATCACACAAAGATTTATTACAATATTGATGAGTCTCTTCCGGCAAGCCTGGATTCTAATGTGGCCAATAAGAAGCTGAAAGATACTTTCAATATGAGTACCATGCATATCATCATGATGGATAAGAATATCTCAAATGCAGATAAGACAACACTGATGAAAGACATTGAAAAAGTCGATGGTGTGAAATGGGCATTTGGTCTGAACAGTGTATTTGGTGCGAATGTTCCGGCATCCATGATACCAAAGGATGTAAAAGAGATGCTGCAAAGTGACGGTCAGGAACTGGTATTTGTATGCTCTGAGTACAGTTCAGCAACCGATGAATCCAACAGCCAGATTGCGAAGATCAATGATCTGGTAAAGAAATACGATTCCGATGGAATGGTTATTGGTGAAGCACCATTGATGAAAGACCTTCAGGATGTAACGGATGTTGACCTGGTAAATGTAAACGTTGCCTCCGTTGCAGCAATTTTCATCATCATCATGCTGGTATTTAAATCCATTTCTGTTCCGATCATTCTGGTGGCCGTAATCGAGTTTGCCATTAATGTCAATATGGCAATCCCGTTCTTCCAGGGAATCGAGCTTCCATTCGTGGCAAGTATTGTAGTCGGAACCATTCAGCTTGGTGCGACCGTAGACTATGCGATCCTGATGACAAGCCGTTACCAGAAAGAGCGAAGAAAAGGACTTGGCAAGAAAGAAGCCGTTATGAACGCACACAAAGCCTGTGCACTGTCAATCATGACAAGTGGATTCAGTTTCTTCGCAGCAACCTTTGGTGTAGCGTGGTATTCAAAAGTTGATATGATCGGTGCAATCTGTACGCTGTTATCAAGAGGTGCCCTGATCAGTATGGCATGTGTAATCTTTATTCTGCCTGCAATGTTTATCATTTTTGATAAAGTGATCTGCAGGACATCCATTGATTTCCTTGGTCAGAAGGCAAAAGCAAAGGCTGCAGCAAAGGCATAAAGTACGCAGAAAAGGAAAACCCCCTGAAGTAAACAAAGCTTTGGGGGGTTTTTGAGTGCAGAAAAAGAAACAGCAGACCGAAACTAGAGAAAAAATTAAGAAACGAAATAAAAATGTCATAATTATATCACAATTTCGTAATAGGATATAAAAGTATTTATAATAGTATAGTAAGCGGCATTGTGCCTTATCACCAAGGTATCAAAAAAACAGGAATAGAGAAAGGATGCGCTATGAAAAAGCAGATAAAAAAGTGGCTGCCTTATTATTGACGGCAGCTCTGGTGGTCGGAACAACGGCATGCGGAACGAAAGGACAGCAGGCAGAAGGAACGGATGGAACAACGGTTATCAAGGTGGCATATCAGTATGGACTTGCCTATGCACCATTGACTGTGATGCAGGAACAGGGATTGATTGAAAAGAATTATGATGGAGATATCAAGGTAGAATGGGTGAGTTTGAACTCCGGATCTGCAATCAATGAAGGAATGGCATCTGGGGATATTGATGTTGCGTGTATGGGGATTGCACCGTTTATTACCGGAGTAACCGCGGGCATACCATATAAAATGTATGGAACGATTGCAGCTCAGCCAAACGAACTGCTGACCAATGACAGCAGCATCAAATCTTTAAAAGATATTACGGAAGACAAGAAGATTTCAGTCGTCAATATCGGAAGCATCCAGCATATTTTTCTGGCGATGCTTGCAAAAGCAGAACTGGGAGATGCACATGCACTGGATAACAATCTGGTAGCCATGTCTCATCCGGATGGTATGACAGCACTGCTGTCCGGCAGTGTGGCATGTCAGCTTACAACGGCTCCTTATATTTTCAAGGCAAAAGAGCAGGACGGTATCCAGGAAGCAGAAAGTCTTGACAGTGTATGGCCGGACGGCAACGCATTTATCGTAGGTCTGGTAGCGGATGATCTTTACACGAATCAGCCGGAGGTTTATCAGGCGATCGTGGATGCTACGCAGGAAGCGATGGATTACCTGAACAACGATCAGGAGGATGCAGCCGCATTGCTGTGTCAGAAAGAAGATGTATCTGCAGAAACGATGCTTGACTGGATGCAGGATCCAGGCTGTGTATATGATATGAAGCTGCCAGGTGTGATGGATATGGCAGAATTTATGGCAGAAAATGATTTTGTAGACAAAGCACCTGAATCTTTTGAAGCAATCACAACAGAGTCAGCAAGATAACGAAAAGGGAATGACGATGAAGAGCTTAAGGAATCAGATTATATTTATTATTGCTTTTTTAGCTGTATGGCAGATCGTATATCAGATGGGAACATTTCCGGAATTGATGTTTCCATCTCCGGGAAAGATTTTAAATTCTCTGGCGAAAGGATTTTCACAGGATGGTTTGGGCAAGATGACGCTTTATTCCATGAGCCTGATTGCAAAAGGACTGTTTATAGGTATTGTACTGGCATTTATCATGTCCGGTCTTTCGATTATGAGCAAGACAGTATATTCGATTTATCATATGATCGTTTCGCTGTGTGACCTGATTCCAGGTGTTGCACTGTTGCCACTGGCTATTCTGTGGATGGGAATCGGAGAAGGAACCATTATCCTGATTGTGGTACATTCCATTATCTGGCCAATGTCCAGAAGTATTATGGATGGATTTCGTGCCGTTCCGCGTATTTACATAGAATCCGGTCAGAATATGGGACTGAACCGACTGTCACTGGTAACCGGTATTTATATTCCGGCATCGTTTTCCTATATCCTTTCCGGTATCCGTACCGGATGGGCACGTGCATGGCGTGGTCTGATCAGTGCAGAGATGATCTTTGGAACGACCAGTTCCGGAGCTGGTATCGGATGGTTTATTTTTATGAAGCGAACCAACGTAGATATCGCAGGAGTCTTCGCGGCACTGCTGGTGATCATCCTGATCGGTATTGTAGTAGAGTATGGTGTATTCCATACAATCGAGAAACTGACACTTAAGAAATGGGGGATGAGCAGATGACACAGGAGCAAAAAGGGAAAACTCCCGTTCTGGAAGTGCAGAACCTTACAAAGGTTTATTATGACAATGCAGGAAAAGGCGAAAACAGCGAAATTCTCAAAAATGTCGATTTTACCATGTATCCGGGAGAATTTGTATGCATCCTCGGACCATCCGGATGCGGTAAGACAACGTTTCTGCGCTGCATCGGAGGTTTTGAACAGTTTGAAGGTACGATCAGGGTAAACGGAGAGCCGATCAAAGGACCTGGCATTGACCGTGTTATGGTATTTCAGGATTTTAATCAGCTCCTTCCATGGAAAACAGTAGAAAAAAATGTGCAGTATCCACTGAAGATACAGGGCATGAAAGATAAAGAGAAACTGCGTCAGATTTCGGATGAGTGTCTGGAAAAAGTCGATCTGCTTTCCTGCCGGACACAGTATCCGCATCAGCTTTCCGGCGGTATGAAGCAGAGGGTGGCGATCGCAAAAGCACTGGCAGTTAAACCGCAGATCATTCTGATGGATGAGCCGTTTGCCAGTCTGGATGCTATGACCAGAAACCGATTACAGGAAGAACTGATGCGGCTGCATCAGAAAGAAAAGGTAACGGTAATCTTTATTACACATAATATTCAGGAGGCAGTCTGTCTTGGAACAAGGATTCTTGTTATGGCAAAACAGGGCGGGATTAAAATGGATGTACCAAATACGATCCCGAAACCGGTGACACCGGCTTCCGAAGGTTACGGTAAAATGTGGGATATGTTCAACAAAGCACTGCATCAGGATACATAACAGGAGAAAACTATGTCGTACACATCATCTACCTATCTGTTTTTTCTTGCAGCAGTATTTTTCATCTATTATATCATTCGGCCAAAATACCGCATGTATGTACTGCTTGTCGCAAATATTCTGTTTTATCTGGCAGCCGGCTGGGATCAGTTCCTGGTCCTGCTTCTGGCTGTTGCGGTTTCCTATGCTGCAGCAAACAAAATGGGAGATCTGCATGCGGCATTTAAAGAAAAGAAAAAGCAGGGAGATCTGGATCGCAAACAGATCAACAGCTAAAAGAAGAAAATAAACAACAGAGAAAACGTATTCTTATACGAGGACTGATCTTAAACATTGGTATTCTGATCGTGTTTAAATATACAAACTTCCTTCTTGGAAGTGCGTATTCGATTCTGGATCTTTTGGGGATTGGTCACGGAACACAGCTTTTCCGACTGATCATGCCGCTGGGAATTTCCTTTTTTACTTTCCAGATTTTATCGTATATGATCGATGTTTATAAGGGAAAAGTGGAGCCGCAGAGAAACTTCCTCAAATATCTGCTTTACATATCCTTCTTTCCAAGTGTGGTACAAGGTCCGATCCCGCGCTACGCTGATCTGGGAACACAACTGTATGAAGAACACAAATTTAATAT
>ENA-OQDT01002057-OQDT01002057.1-human-gut-metagenome-genome-assembly--contig:-NODE-2057-length-10730-cov-2.270018_pt1 | contig 10730 bp, 12 predicted proteins | sample MGYA00242786_ERZ504617 | MGnify/ENA primary metagenome ERZ504617 (study PRJEB26092, sample SAMD00036337) | human gut metagenome | host: Homo sapiens | study: EMG produced TPA metagenomics assembly of... | reverse complement strand
ACGGCGCCCGGAAGCCCCGCGACCACCATGTCGTAGCCGCGATGCATACGCAAAGCGCTCGCGGCCTTCGACGATCTACCGTCCGGCGTGTCGAGAGCCTGGTAGCCGAACCTCTTCATCGCGCCCAACGAATGCCATAGCTGCACGCATAGAGCCCCTTCATGGCTCTTCGGAACGCTCACGGCGGGAACATAACCGTCGACGATGCATACACGCGAAGTAGCTGCATGCCACACCTGACGAAACGCCAACAGAGGCCCGAAAGAGCCGGACTCTGGAACGCACGACCACACGATGTCGTAACCGGGAAGCGAACGCCTGATCTCCGGCTCAAGCAGCGCGAAATCGAAAGGCCTCGACGATTGCCGAGATAGGAAGGACACCTTGTCTCGACGCGGAAACAACGCGCACACGAAGTACGCGAACCGGATGAACCACGCCGCAAGCCTCATCATGAGCGAGCTCGCTTAGTAATTCTTCTCGTAATATGCCGTTGCATCGTCGATCGAACCGTCGAACACCTTCGTCCCCTGGTCCAGCACGATACCTCGACCGCAGAACTCCTTCGCGGTCGCGGACGTATGCGTCACGAACAGCACCGTGACGCTCTCGTCCATCATGATCTCGCGTATGCGGTTGATGCACTTCTTCTGGAAAGCCCGGTCGCCCACCGAAAGGGCCTCGTCGACGACGAGTATCTCGGGGTCGATGGCAACAGCGAACGCAAAGCCCAAACGCGCTTTCATACCGCTCGAGTATGTGCGCATCGGCTGGTCGATGTACAAGCCGAGCTCGGCAAACTCGATGATCCGGGGTTCGAGGTCGCGTATCTCCGATCGCTTCAGGCCGAGGATCTGGCCGCGCAGGTTGATATTCTCCCGCCCCGTCAGCTGGGAGTCGAAACCCGCCGTGAGCTCCAGAAGCGCGGAAACGCGACCTTTGACCTCGATGTCTCCGCTGGTCGGATGCGTCACGCCCGTGACCATCTTCAACGTCGTGCTCTTCCCTGCGCCGTTGCGGCCGAGAAAAGCCACGGCCTCGCCCTTCTTGATTTCGAACGAAAGGTCCTTGCTGGCATCGACGCTTCCCAGGAAAGAGCCCTTGCGGTTGTAGTTGAAGATGCCCAGGAAACGCCCGCGATCGTTCTTGTACAGGTTGTACGTCTTGGTCACATGATCGAACTTGATTACCACTTCGTCGCTCACGCTGGTTTTATGAAGGGACTTGGTATCCTTCAACGACTCGTCGTTAGAGGACATCGCACACCTCCTCATTGAACTTCTTGTACACGAACAGCGCTGCCAGGAGGGTGATCGCGAACACGACAACGAAGCCCACGCAAGCTGACGGATCGTTCCAGAACCACGTCTTGTCGTAGAAGGCGCCGCGAAACGCCGTGACGAAGAAGGTGATAGGGTTGAAGTCCAGCATGGTTTGAACCCAGCCGATATGGATATCTTTGACACGAACAGCACCCCTGAAAGCCAGAAGAACGGCGTCGACATGGCAGACATGAGATTCTTCACGTCCTTGCTCATAGCGGAGAGCTGCGAGAACAGGATGGACACAGTGTTCCAGAACAAGAACATGAGCACCAGCAAGATAGGAACCTGCAAAAGATACACGTCCAGCGGCATACCACACGCGAAATAGATGACGAACAACGCCACCATAAGCATGAGTTCAACGATCAGGGTAGCGCCAGAGAATATCGTGGAAATACCGCTGAGAGGGAACTTGATCTTGTTCACCAAATATGAATACCGGTGCAGCACGTCGAGACCCGGCCCCAACATGTCCTGCATGAAGAACCACGGAATGAGACCTGCGCACAGCCACAGGATGTACGGAGGGGCGCCGGCATCGCTGTTGCCCGCACGAAGCCCTATTTCCAAAGCGAACCAGAAGCAGAAAATGTACATCGCAGGCTTGATGAAAAACCAAGCCCAACCGAGCACGGCGCCGCGGCTCTTCTTCACCAGATCGAACAGAGCCAGTCGCCCGATCTGCTTGCGCCACTCCCAGTTGTCCTTCAATATCGTCGCAAGAGTACTCAGCACAACGCTCCCATTCGACATCCCAAACAGACAAATTGACATAATAGCATAGCAACAAATCTAAAACGATTCGCCATCGCCTCTACGAGTGGGAGGGCAGCTTCACGATGTCCTCGGGATCCTCCCCTGCGTCCACCACAGCCATCAGCTCGGCCCAGGCAGCGGGATCCTCCTGCACGACCCACAACCCCTCCGCGTTCTCGCCGCCCGCATAAGGCCCCGTGGTCGAATAGATCGTCACCTCTTCACGATTCGCAATGAAGTCCACAAGCAAGTACCCCACCGAGGCCATGTCCAAATTGGTATCCGTGTACTCCTCCAAGTCGACGAGCACCGCGTTCGCGTTCTTCTCGCTGTTGAGCGAAAGCACTTTCTGGATCATGGCCGTCTCGATGTTGCGCACGTTCATCTGCCGAAGGGCCTCTTGATGCTCGCCGTACTCCTTGCGCGCACGAGCGAGGACGAGCGCCTCCGATCCGTCGAGACTCTGCGACCGGCCCGCTTTCAGGGACACGTTCTCGGCCGTCATGGGATCGGGAACCGTAACGTTTTTCGGCACGTCGACGGTGACGCCGCCAAGCGCGTCGATCAGCGCCTCGAACGATGTGAACGTGGTCAACATGTAGTACTCGATAGCCACGCCCGTCAGGCGCTCGACGCTCGCCACGACCTCCTCGGGATCGCCGCCCAGCAGAGAGTCGTTGATCTTCAGCGATGTGCCCTGAAACACCGTGTCTCGAGGGATGCTGACAAGCGTGATGGTGTAGGTTTCCGGATCAACGCGCACGAGCGTCATGACGTCGGCGTGCTGGTCGACCTGGGCATGGTCGGTTTTCTTACCCGTGTAGAGCGCCGTGCCCTTGCGAGAGTCGGAGCCAATGAGCAAGGTATAGAACGGCTCGGACGACGAGACAGCCTCGATGGAGACGCTGTCGGTCTGAACCTGCCCGGCTGCGTTGTCCAAGAACGACACCAGCCCAATGAACGCAAGCGACAGCACCGCAACGACGGCGACGGCCGCTGCGGCCGTCCTCTTCGACTGTCTCTTATGCACTTCGGAAATCTCAGTCATCGCTCTACCAGCTTATCGTTGGCGCGGAACGCGCGGGCCCCGCTTGCCCCTGTTGTCGTAATGATGCTTCAAAACAGGCTTGAACAAGCCGAATTTCCAGATAACGAAGAACAAAACCACAGCCAGCACAATGCATACCATCCAGCGCACCGGCCCCGAGAAGTTTCCCATCAGGCAACCTACGAGCACGAGCGCCGCCGAGCAAAGCCACAGCACCGCCACCGAGCGCTTCTGGCTCAACCCTGCGCGCATGAGACGATGATGGATATGCCCCAAATCGGCGTCTTTCACCGGCTGATGCAGACGCTTGCGTCGGACGATAGCCGAGACGGTATCGAGCACGGGAACTCCCGCGATAATGAGCGGCACCAGCATGACCACGAAGCTCTGCGTCCGAACGACGCCCACCACCGACACGATGCCGACGACCAACCCGAGCAACAGCGATCCGGAATCGCCCATGAACACCGAGGCGGGAAAGAAATTGTAGCGCAGAAACGCAAGGCAGACGGCAATAAGCGCAAGGCAGACGAGCACGAGGGTGAAGCTTCCCCGCATCAAAACAAGGTACAGCAGTCCGCCGGCGACTATGGCCACCAAACCCGAAGCGAGCCCGTCCAGCCCATCGATCAGGTTGGTGATGTTCACGAACACCACGAGGTACAACACGGTCAAAGGATAGTCGATCCAACCGAGCGACAGATAGTCGCCCACGACCAGCGTGCGCACCGCGCCGATGGTGATGCCCGAAAGCGTGACGACCGTCGCGGCCACGATCTGCCCCGCCAGCTTCACGCCGGGCGACAACTGCGTGATGTCGTCCACCAGACCCACGGTGAACATTGTCGTCACGCCGATGAACAATACGATGTAGTTCACGTCGCTCAAAATATACAGATCATGCAAATCCCAATCGAAGAACCGCACTCCGAGGAACATCGTGAAACATGCCGCGATCAGCCCAACATACAACGCGATGCCTCCGCAACGCGGGATAGGCTCGCGATTCATACGACGATACCCCGGGTAGTCGATAGCACCGATCCGAAATGCGATCTTCTTGGAAACGGGTACCATGCAGTACGCGACCGCAAAGGCCACGGCAAACACGATTACCGCCTGATACCATTCCATGATTGTCCTTGCCGGATATCGCGCAAATGCGCTCGTTCAACGCCCTTATTATAACAGTACGGAAACGTATGCGAGTCGACACGTAAACAGAGCGTCGGGGACGGCGCATCTCAGAATTCAATTGCAGTCCCGAAAAGGGCGAAACGCCGCAAAGCGGATCGTCAACCGCAAACCGCACTCTCACTTCGAGCGCAAACGCTCCTTCAGCCGCCGCACAAGCCACTTGAGCGATCCTTGGGCGTCCTGGAAACCGCACTTCTGCTCCTGAACCTCGGCCGCCTCGATATTGGCGCACGCCAGCAAGAATCGTTCGCGCGAACCCCGCTGGAGCGCTTCGAGCAATTCCCGATAACGATGGTCGAGAATGCGGTCGGCGTCGACGTGCGCCAGGTCGTACGCTTCGAGCCCGCCGGAAGCCAGTCGCTCGTAAGCGACGGCGAACGCGTCGAAGTCGCGATACGTCGGCAAGTTGTAATACACCGCATCGAGCAGCCACGCCTGGTACGCCAAACGCAACGGCTCGTACAAGCCCTCCTCCTGCAGCCACGCGCGCAACGCGGCGAACGCGTCGAGGAAATCGAGCGGATGCCGCCCTTTGTCGGCCATCGCGTTCGTGCCGGAGAATTCGCGATGCACCACGAGCGGGCGGGCGATGCGCACGATGCGCCTCGCCGACACCGCCGCAGGCAGCGAATACATGAGATCCTCGGTCAAGCGCAGCTCCTGAAAGCGGATGCCGCGCTCCTCGAGCAGCGAGCGACGCACCATCTTGTTCCAAGGAACGTTCTGCACCGTCTCGAAGAACAGATCGGGCGCCGTCTCCCACGTGAACGAACCTGCAGGGTACGAGGGGAACGCGTCCTCGTGCCGCATCCCCCATTCGGCCGGATAGGTCCTGCCTGCCCGCTGGTTGTACGTGCGGAACGCCACAAGCGCCATATCTGCCTGCGCGTCGTCGAGCGCTTCACGCAGCTCGCAAGCATATCGCACTCGAGGTAGTCGTCCGCATCGAGGCAGTACACGTACCGTCCGCACGCCCGCTCCAGCCCGGCGTTGCGCGCCGCACCTGGCCCCGCGTTCGCCTGGCGAAGCGCCGCCACGCGCCCGTCACGCCTGCGCACGCTCTTCCACGATCGCCCAGGTATCGCTCCGTCGAACCGTCGTCGACGCAGATCAGTTCGAAATCGCCCATCGTCTGCCCGAGCACGCTGTCGAGGCACTGCGCCACGAACTCCCCCGCGTTGTACGTGGGCACGATAACGGATACGACGGGCTGCTTGCCATTGCGCTTCATGAAAGCTTCCTAATATGTTTCCGGATGGTCGGCTGCGAACTTCGCCGCCCCGCTGTCGAGCAATTCGCCGAGAACGTCTCTGCTGATAGGATCGAACAGCTGCATATCGAGCTCGCCTGCTTCCCGCGCCGCCGCGTACTCGTCGGCCATGCGCTGCGCGAACGCCTCGTGGGCGCTCGCGTCGATGCGCTCGTAATTCCACCGGTATTTGCTCCATTTGTCCACGTAGAACCATGGCAGCAGCGCGCGGCAGCGGTCAGGACGGACGCGCAAGAACCGCTCGCAGTCTTCCAGCTCGTCGCACACGACGAACACTTTGTCCGTCGTCTTCACCGACGAACCCGGGTTGTCCATGCGGTAGTGCAGCAGCGGCTTGCGCACCAGCGCGCACCGACGGGCCGCGAACCACGACTTCATCACGAACGACGTGTCCTGAAACGACGCGCCCGGCGTCTCGCGAAAGCGGATGCCCTCATCGTCGAGCCAAGCCTTGCGATAGAGCCCCGTCCAGATCGCGGGGATCGTGCAGACGATGCGCGGCTGCTCGACGGGATCGAAAAGCCTGCCGTAGGGGAAATCGGCGAAGTTTCGTATGCGGTCGTCGCGATCTTCGTAGTGCTCGAAAAAGTTGCATTTCACGAGGTCGCAGTCATGTCGCTGCGCCATGCGGAGCAAGCGTTTGAACATGTCGCGCTCAGGGAAGTCGTCGGGCTCAACGATGCCGATGTACGCGCCGCGTGCGGCCTCGATGCCGCAGTTCATAGAAGCGCCGTACCCCGAATTCGGCTTGTCGACGATGACGATGCGCTCGTCCTTCCGCGCCCACTCCTGCAAAACAGACAGCGATCCGTCGGTCGACCCGTCGTTGACGGCCACGATCTCCAAGTCGCGCAGCGTCTGCGAGCACAGCGCCTCAAGGCACTGCGGCAAGTAACGCTCCACGTTGTATATGGGAACCACCACCGAGACGCTAGGCAGAGCATCTTGCATCGACTCACCGTCCTTCCTCGAACCTGCGTTGCACAGCCTATTGTACGGCATCAGCGTACGCTATCCGATACAGGCGCATATCGCCCTCGGACAAAACCATCTCGAAACCGGGCGTCTCATCGACCACGCCCTCGATGCCCTCCCAGGCAGCCGGATCGTAGAGGAAGAACAGCTCTTTCATGCGCTCGACATCCCGATCGAGAACCAGGAGGTACTCGGCTCCGGTCGTCAGAACCGCGTCTCGCACCGAAGGATTGGACGCCTCGGCAGCCAGCCGACAGCGGATCGTCGAGCTCTCCGGCCGTTCATCCTCTCCACCGTAACCCCGATATGTCGCGATAGTACAGATTCAAATCATCGAGGCTGTATGCGAAAAGCGATCCGTCGTAAGGCTGGTTGACGATAAGCGCCCCGGACGGCACGACCTCTTTCACGTGCTTCGAGAACCGGCTCTTCTCTTCGCTGTAGGCGTTTACCGCCGAACCGTCATTGAGAGCCGTTGCGGTGGCGGCGATGCCCTGGAACGCGCCCTGGCCCAGTCCGAGCGCCCCTCGAACCGGCAAGAAGTTCAATGCGAGGAAGGCGACGGCAACGACGGCCAGAGAAAGCGCCTTCAAACGGTTCTCGCCTGGCGCGCGAACGGATGCAAGAGTCTTCCCGACGATCTTGCACGCGACGTACAGTCCCATCGCCAGAAGCGGAAGAGCCAGTATCCCGGCCAGTGCGGCGGTGCGATAAGGATCGGTGTACCAGAATCCCGACAGCGCGTGTTTGAGCAGGGTATCTCCCTCCACGGCCGAAACGTAATAGATGCAGCATGCCAGAAGATACGAGCACGTCAGCCAAAGATAGCGTCGTTTGCGCAGCGTGTACAGCGCGCCCGCCGCGACGAGGCACGCAGCGATCGGCTGCACGGAGGATCCGGCGAATCCCATGCCGAGCACGCTCACGAGACCCTGCGCCCTTGAATGGATCGGAGGCCAGTACACTGCGACGGCTCCTTGCATGAAGGGCAGAGAAAGCGCAGCCACCCACAGCAAGGCAACGCACGCGAGCGCGACCGACCCGGCCGCCAGCATGACCTCCATGCGACGTTTCGGCTCCCGGCATCGACGGCCCGCCTCGACCGCCGATCGATACACGCAAAAAGGAATGAGGAAGACCGCCGCCGAGAACACCGCGTTCGGCTGCATGAACGCCATGCAGCAACAACCGAGAACGAACACGGCGCCGTACGCGACGCGCTCCCTCCTCGAGGCGTCCCGGCCCCAAACCGCCGCAAAACACGCAACAAGAACCGGCACCGCGCGAACGCCGCCGTGTTCGGATACAGAGGCCACACCTCGACGAGGACCCACGGGGAACGCCCCGACGGCGACCGCGCCCAATGCTCCGATCAAGGCGATAGCGCGATCGCCGGAGAACAGGACCTTCATGAGGAACGCCATGCTCAAGGGGAAGACGATTGCCGCGAACAGGAAGTTCACGGCATTGACGGCCAATGCCACCTCGACGCCCAAAGCGCTTACCACCATGGAGCATACGATATGCCATCCCGAGGGATAGTATCCGGTTCCCGGCAGAGGGTTGGCTGCAGGATCAGAAACGTCCAAGTACGACGAGACGTGCAGCGAAGACCACATGCCGGAATCCGAGAAGCTGCGCACCGAGGCGAAGTGATGCACGTTGTCATACGTCTGCACCGACGACGCGGGGCCATCCAGGGGAAGGACGAACACGAACAGGCCAACGGCCACCCCGACGGCCAAGTACGCCACAGCAAGAGCAGCATCGAGCCGCCGATCCGCACGCTTACCCGAACCGAGCACGGCACCTTTCTTGCGCGCGGCGAGCAGAACGAAGCCGCAGGCCGCAATCGACAGCACCACCACGGGAATCCCTACTGAGAAAGCAGTCGACCGCACGCCGATGAAGAAATACGCGACCCCCAAGATGGAATACGCTAAGATCAGAAAGAGGGGTGCGCAGGACAGCGCGGCCAATCCCCTCATGCCGAGGGCTCTCCAAGCGAAAAAGCCCGGCCCATACAGCACCGCAGCCCCTGTCAGAACAGCCAAGCAAAAATCAACCCACATGCGAACTCCCCTGCCATCCCGCGGCAAGCCGACGGAAATACGGTATCTGACGAACGACATCTGCAAGGGTAGCATAGAGCGCATAAAGGATGGACTCGACCTTGCCCGAAAAAGAAAAGAGCCGATCCGTGGTATCATGCGGTTTTGCGAAGATTGCAGAACACACCGCGCAGGGGCGCGTCGCATCAGAGAGGCAGCGGTCAGCGATATGAGTGCAGCTAAGACACAGTTCAAAAGGGATTGGTTCATCCTCACCTCTCTCGTTTCGAAGGATTTCAAGCTCAAATATCGACGAAGCATGCTCGGCGTGCTGTGGTCGGTGCTGAATCCCCTGCTCATGATGATCGTGCTCACCGCAGTGTTCTCCGTGGTGTTCCGGTTCGACATCCCAAACTTCCCCGTCTACCTGATCCTCGGCCAAACCCTGTTCACGTTCATGAGCGATGCCACATCGGGCGCCATGAGCTCCATCATCGATTCGGCTCCTCTCATCAAGAAGATCCGCATCAACAAGATGCTGTTCCCCCTTGAGAAAGTCGTGTTCAGTCTGCTGAACTTCGCCATCTCGCTCGTCGCCGTGGCGGCGGTCATCGCCTTCTTCCAGATCCCCCCTTACATGGAACATCCTGCTCCTGCCGCTTCTGCTGTTCTACATCTTCCTGTTCTGCCTCGGCCTTGGGCTGCTGCTGTCGTCACTCGCCGTGTTCTTCCGCGACGTCATGCATCTTTGGGGCGTCGTGCTGACCGCCTGGACGTACGCGACGCCTCTGTTCTATCCCACCAGCATCCTCACGGACTGGATGTGGACCATCATGCAGTTCAATCCCATGTACTATTACGTCACCTATTTCCGCGACATCGCCCTCAACGGCGTGACGCCGAGCCTGGGAGCGAATGTCATCTGCCTCGGCTGCGGCGTCGCCACCCTCGTCATCGGGTTCGCCGTGTTCCGCAAGCAGCAGAAAAAATTTCTCCTGTACGTATAGAGACGAAGGTTCGTTATGCCTGAAAACGTCAACACCTCTTCTTTGGCCGCCGCAGTCGAAGACCTCAGCGAGGACAATCGTCGGACTATGGTCAAAGTCGATCACGTGTCCATGATCTTCAACATGGCGTCCGAACAGCTCAACAGCTTGAAGGAATACGCCATCCAGATCGCCCGGCGCAAACTCTTTTTCGAGGGTTTCACCGCGCTCGACGACGTTTCGTTCGAGGTGAAGAAGGGCGACGTGTTCGGCATCATCGGCACGAACGGGTCGGGCAAGTCCACCATGCTCAAGATCATCGCCGGCGTCCTGGAGCCCACGAAGGGAACCTGCGAGATCAACGGCAACATCGCACCCCTCATCGAACTCGGCGCCGGCTTCGACACCGAGCTGTCCGCTCGCGAGAACATCTACCTCAACGGCGCGCTGCTTGGCTATTCGAAGGAGTTCATCAACGATCATTTCGACGAGATCGTGGAGTTCGCCGAGATCGAGAAGTTCCTCGACATGCCGCTCAAGAACTATTCCTCGGGCATGGTGGCGCGCATCGCGTTCGCCATCGCCACGGTGATCGTCCCCGAGATCCTCGTAGTGGACGAGGTGCTTTCGGTTGGCGACTTCATGTTCCAGAAGAAATGCGAAGACCGCATCAGCGAGCTTATCGAGAAACACGGCGTGACCGTGCTCATCGTGTCCCCACAGCAACGCCCAGGTGGAGCGCCTTTGCAACAAGGTCATCTGGATCGAGAAGGGACACACGCGCATGATGGGCGACGCCGCGTCGGTGTGCCGCGTATACGGAGGCCTTGGCGGGCGAACCGGCAGCGCAGAAGCGGAACAGCGCGTATTCGAAGCGCTTCAGCGCAGTGGAGAGCACGAGGAAAGCGATTTCAGCACGATCGCCGGAGACGACGCCAACGGTACTGCCGTGCAGCTTGCATACCGAGGCTGGGAAAACGGGTTCGATACCGCCGTGGTGGTATGCGCCTCCACCCATATCAACGCGATCATGGCGAACGGTCTGCCGGAGCCGTCGACGCCCTGTTCTGCCGGTGAAACCCGACAGGATCCCCGACGCAGTCGCATCCATTCTGAGGGAGA
>ENA-OQDT01002054-OQDT01002054.1-human-gut-metagenome-genome-assembly--contig:-NODE-2054-length-10740-cov-5.250824_pt1 | contig 10740 bp, 11 predicted proteins | sample MGYA00242786_ERZ504617 | MGnify/ENA primary metagenome ERZ504617 (study PRJEB26092, sample SAMD00036337) | human gut metagenome | host: Homo sapiens | study: EMG produced TPA metagenomics assembly of... | reverse complement strand
GCCTGCAACCTCATACATCGGATTCAGATAATTCTTTCGATGTGCCTCGGAATCTGTCAGATCGGTTATGTGCCTTTTGCCGCATAAGGGTGCATGCAGAACTTGCATTTTTCTCCCCACAATAATAATCCGTCAGACCAAAGGCTCTTGCCATTGCGGTGCATCTGCCGTAAAACCTTGAAACATGCCCATCCGCTATGGTTTTACCGTCATACTGTATCTGCTTGGTAAAGGTATCCAATCCATAGATGGATTTTTCAAGCATTTTCACCTCACACAGAGCATTTAAATCGGCATCATATTTCAGTTCGCTTACACCGGCTTTCCGGCGTGCATCATTCACCAAATCCAAAAGCTTTTCTTCCTCATCCCAATAATAGGAGTGATACTTGCCATACAGGTTATCACTGATAAGGTTTCGGTCAAACTGTGATTTTTCCATGACCTTGTACAGCATTGCTGCAAGCTCTGCTTTTGTCACAGTACCCTCAGGGCGAATCGTACCATCCGCATAACATGAAATTATATTTTCACCCGTCAGCCGCTTCATTGCATCCTTACACAAAGCAGATTGAAAGCGTATTTCATCCGCAAATTGCTGTTCTGACACCCTTTCTTTCTCCTGCATCGGCAGCATGGAAACCAGAAAAGACGCGATATATTGTCGTTGCACCTGATCCTGCAAACAAAAGCCCGGATACCCAAGCATGGTATAATTCGCTTCTGATGGATTTCCCCATACACCGGCTTCGCCACAAATAAGCGCCGCTTGCGCATCAGGATACGCCGTATTCCAAAGAGCAACGTCACGGAAAACCTTATGCGAAACAGTACCGCCGTTAAACTCTACAGGCTTTAAGCCTAATCTTGCAACTACCGAAGCAAAGTCAGCATAGGTAATCGGTTCATTCGGATGAAATGCCGCTGCGCTCCCATCCATACAGCCCACCTGCAAAAAATAGGTCAGATATTTTTCCGCCCAATGCCCTTTTACATCCGCAGGAATCCCGATATACGCATATTTTTGCAATGCAGCGTACTTTGATGCAGACGGTCTTGGTACAATGATGTCACTTTTGGCATAGGGTGCTGCGATATGGTTCCCTGCTGATACATCTCCAAATGCTGCAGTAGGTACCGCAAATGCAGAAATATGTATGCTGAAAATCATTGCCACCAAAGTGCCTAAAAATACTTTCTTTTTCATGTATACTCCCCCTTTTCAAAAATGAATGATACTTTAATAAACGATTCTCATTCCGGAAAAGCAACAAAATTTCAGAATTTTTTCAAAAAAGACTGAAAAAAATAAATTTACTGCTGCTGCACCGCCTGCACCAACAGTCGTTTGGTTGGCTCATTTTCGATACAGGTTACCATTGTCAGCTTATTTCTTTCATCACTCGTTGTAATATCCGTCCAATCTGTTTCATTGATTGCCTTTATGACAGAAACTGTATAGGTTCTGGTGCCAAAGCGTGTTTCATAAATGACCTTATCCCCTTTTTTGATATTTTTCAGGTTTCTGAAATCATATTTATAATCCCTGTTATGGGCGCAGAAAGCAACATTTCCATCCCATAAGGCGGATTCTGCAAAATGCCCGATTGCTGTTTTAATTGTCGCCAGATCTGCTCCGTCCTTTACTGGGTATTTTTTAATCCCGATTACACCGGATCGCCGATGAAATCCGGGTGGGCCATCGTTTCTATGGCATTATGACGCTGGCGATTTATGCAAAAAAATGCGGGATAGACGAGGACGAGCTGCGCCGGGACGCTTTTGCGCTGCTCCGGCCCTACGATGATATGAGTGTTGAGGATATAAACCGCTTTACAAAAGATGATGTGGTGTGCGCCCTGGAAATGTTCAATGAGGACTATGTGACATTCCCCAGGGACGATATAGCGAAGCTCTCCGGCCTGACTATGCCTGTCAATAAGCGGAACTGGCGCAAACAGGAACAGCATTTGAAGATAGCCAGGGCAACGCGGGACATAGTTCATAGTAATTGGCGTGAGGGGAATGGCCGCCCGTCGGCCCAGGCGCGGGTTTATGAATGGCGGCAGCAGCACCCGGAGGGGCGCAAGGCCGACTGTCACCGGGAAACTGGCCTTGATCCGAAAACCGTCCGTAAGTGGTGGGATTGCCCGCCGCCAGCGGTGCGCTTTGAAAATGGGCATATAACGGTGCGGGTGTCCCCTTCCCAGGAGTTGAGCGATTGGCTCCTGGACGCGCTGCACGATGGGGGCCAGGAATAAGGCCCAGAAAGGCCCCTGTTACGCTTTAGAAGCCGTTTTCAGCCCTCCAAGGGTAAATATACCGGCCCCCTTTCTACCGCGCCCGGAAAGCCGCATAAATCAAGGCTTTTTTGCCCCCTAAATGCGTACATACCAGGGTGGAAGTTTAAGGGCCGGTGCTTGGGTAAATGGCCAGGAATGTATATTGACATTGTAAATAAAAAGTTATACAATGGATATAATAAGAGTGAAAGGAGTTGCTACCTATGGCAAATACAAATATTAACATTCGTATGGACGCAGACTTGAAGCGGCAGTTTGAGGCGTTCTGTGCTGATATGGGAATGACGATGACAACGGCGTTCAATGTTTTTGCGCGTAAGGCTGTGAGGGAGTATAGAATACCCTTTGAAATCAGCGGCGATGTGCCGAACGCTGAAACCGTCGAAGCAATCAAGGAAGTAAAGAGAATGAAAGCCGATCCGAGCCTCGGCAAGACCTATTCCAATGTCGATCAGATGATGGAGGAGCTGCTTGCCGATGTATAACATAAGACCAACCACAAAATTTCAGAAGGATTTGAAGCGCGTGAAAAAGCGCGGTTTTGATATTTCTTTGCTGACGGATATTATTAAAAAGCTGGCGGCGGGGGAGCCGCTGCCAGAGAAGAACAGGGATCACCAACTTTCTGGGGACTATGCGGGGTGTCGTGAGTGCCACATTACGCCGGATTGGTTGCTGATCTACGAAGTGGACGGGGACGAGCTGATTTTATATCTCACCCGGACGGGATCGCATAGCGACTTATTTTAGGGGAAGGAGGAAAGGCCTATGAGTTGGGATAAAGAGAGGATCGCGCAGATACAACTTCCCGATCCGGCAGACGATGATCCGCACCCTCGGTTGCTCCTGGAAGGGCGTGGCATACACGCAGGAGAGGGATTTACCGCATTGTTTCCAGATGGCTGGCACGAGATTACCCTTGAAGTGGCCTGGGAGCCAACAGGCCCCGGCTGCTGGTACATATCCACGCCTGGATTTGAGGGTGTGTGTCCCGTGGGCCTGTTCGTGAAAGTATGAAAACGATCCGGCAGATAGCCGACGAGATAGGGGTATCAAAGACAGCAGTAAATAAACAAATCGCAAACCTGGGTTTGCGATCAGGTTTGCGAAAAAACGGAAACCAGTTTGCGATTGATGAACACCAGGAAGCCTTGATAAAAGAGGCTTTTTCTGAAAAATCGCAAACCGAAATCGAAAACCAAACGCAAACTAAAACGCAAACCGAAAACCACGAAGTTTCCGATTTGGTTTGCGTTTTACAGGCCACCATCGACACACTGCAAGGGCAGCTTGAAGTAAAAGATAGGCAGATTGAAAAGCTGACGGAGGCTCTGGTTGCCGCCCAGCAGACAGCAGCGGCGGCCCAGGCCCTTCACGCGGGGACAATCCAGCAGCAGCTTCTTACCGGGGAGGCCGGAGCGGATCAGCAGGGCCAGGAGCCGGAGCAAAAGCGCGGGTGGTTTAGTAAACTGTTTGGAAAGTAGAAAGCAACTTAAAGTTGCTCAATAATTGGTGGTAGCAACCGAGAAGTTATTGCTAAAATGATGATCAGAAAGGAGGAACAAATATGAGTATAGCGGCACCAATGCTGGTTATTTCTTTGATCATCTATGCAGGTCTTTTCGGGCTATTTATCTATCTGGTTATCTTGATTATTCGAGCTTTGAAGAAATATATTAGGTCTAAAGATGTAAGAGCTGAAAAGAGCGTCCTTAAGCAAAATTTAGGTGAAGTATTGAAAGACTTGCGGACTAAAAATAAGATGACCCAAGAATTTGTAGCAGAAACAATAGGGGTTAGTCGGCAAGCAGTATCTAAGTGGGAAAGCGGAGAATGTGATCCGAGTACCTCTAATTTGATTGCGCTGGCAAAGTTGTACGGAACGACGGTTGAGGAAATTTTGCAGAGCATAAAGCAGTAATTTGACAGTGTGGCCGAAGTCCCAGCCGGAGCCGCCCGAAAGCAGCGGGAAACCGTAGCGGTTGGCAGCTCCGGCAATCCCCCGCGGGAGCGCGCAAAAGCACTTTCATACTGCCAGCCCAAAAGGGGCGGCGGTGTGAAAGTGCTTTTGCGTTACTTTCTCACCAGAAAGTAACAAAGAGGTTGTGGACTGCGGCCAGTTATGGTAAAATAGGAGTAGTAGGATATAGGCTTTTGCAGGAAAGGGACGGGTGATTTTATAGGCACAACCATTTCGGGAATGACGGGCCGGGGAAGTATCCGGCACAACAACAGGAGCTTTTCAGCGGCGAATGTAGACCGAAGCAGGTCGGGGCAGAATGTCACCTTTTGCAACGAGGATTTGAAAAAGGTGTACCACGAACTTTTCGATGAAGCCCTGGCCGCCTACAATGCCAAAAAGAAAAAGACCAGGGACAAGATACCAGACTACTATGAGCATATCCGGCAGAGCAAGCAGGAGAAGCTATTTCACGAGGCTATCTTTCAGATCGGCAACTTGACGGACTGCGGGTGCGGCTCCCCTGGAGGGGAACGGGCGGCGGCAGCTCTCAAAGAATTTGCAGAGTCCTTCCAGGAGCGCAATCCTCATCTGCGGGTGTTCAATATGGTGCTGCACATGGACGAGGCCACGCCCCACCTCCATGTGGACTTCGTGCCGGTGGCAACGGAGCAGAGCCGGGGCCTCTCAACGAGGGTATCAATGAAACAAGCGTTAAAGCAGCAAGGATTTGAGGGGCTTGGCCGGAAGCAGACGGAATGGAAAGCCTGGATGGAACGGGAGAAAGAAGCCCTAACAGAAATCGCCCAGGCGCATGAGTTTGAGATTATCAGCCTGGGCGGTGGCCGGCCTCATATGGAGCTGCCAGAGTACAGAGCAGCGGCCCAGCGGCTTGAAGCTGTCCAGGAACAGGTGATAGCGGCAGAGCAGGAGATCGCGGCCTTGGAAAAGCAGAGAAAGGCCCTGCAAGGGAATGTGAAGCTGCTGAAAGCGGTGGAGAAGGTCAAGCCCGATCTGGACGCAATACAGCCGGAAAAGACGCTGACAGGGGCCGTCAAGGGCGTGACGGTGGAGCAGGTGAAGGAGCTGAAGGCGGCGGTGATCCGGGGCGCGGCGGCAGAGCAGAAGGTGCGGGAGCTGAAGGTAGAAAACCAACAGCTTCAGCAGAAAATCCCCTCGACGAAAGAAAAGCTGAAGGAGGCCCAGGAGCGGCAGCGGCTTGAAAATGAAAACCGGCAGCTCAAAGTGCAGGTGGAATACCTGGAAGAAGATTTGAGCCGGGAGCGCGGGTTTTCGGCGCGGCTCCGGGAAGGGATCGGGGCGGTGCTGGATTTCCTGGATCGGCACTTGCCAGAGCAGTTCCGTCCTCTGGTCGAAAAGGCGCGTGAGCTGCTACCTGTGCCAGAGGTGCAGCAGCCGGAAAGAGATCAGGAACGGGGCCATACCTGGGACGGTATGGAGCTGTAAAAGAAGCCTGTCCGGGGGCCTTGCAAGAGCCGCCCGGACAGGCTATAATAACAGTAAAAATAGGGAATAAAATGTATTGATAATATATGCCCCCCTGTGGGTATAGGGGATAGCAGGGAGTTAGTGTGTCGTAAAATAGGGAATAAAATGTATTGATAATATATGCCCCCCCTATGGTCTTTAGGCCAGGATAAATAATAAAAATATTTTCTCTCGGACAGGGAGAAAGTCGGAGGGGGTTATGGGGGTGAGCGGCGGGGTGTGGGAATGTGGTAAACCTGAAAGGTTTTCCATCATTTCCATGCCCCAGAGCGAGGGGGAAAAGGGGGAGGTGACTTTGCTCTTTAAGGCCCCGAAGGGGCCGCTCTTTGGCTCCCCTTTTCCCCGTATGGGTTTGCAGAATGTACGAAAAGAGGTGTAAGGAATGGTGGATCAGCAAGAAGCCCTGGAACGGCTGCGGGAACTTTACAGGGAAAAGAACGAGCATTTAGAGAAGTTTTTGGAGCCGGTGGAGCCGTATGAGTTTTATCGTGAGATCTTCCCGGAAGGATCTTTCGAGAGGAAGGGCCATTTTGAGGACAGGAAGGGAAACGGAATTGCGGTGACGGTGCCGAAAGGTGAGGTTGACAAGGCAACGGGGATTGCCTTGCAGATCGAGGGGGACGGTAAAGCGAAACGCTGTACCATCACTGACGAGCTGGACGAGCTGCGGGAGCTGCAAGATACCGATTTCACGATTATGTCCCCGATCTCCTATTTTTGGGCTGCGGCGGTGCGGCAAAAATGCCAGGTATCTCTATGCCTTGGTTTTTGACCTGGACGGGGTGGGTATGCCCCAGCTCCGGGACACGCTGCACCAGATGAACAAGGATATTCTGCCCCAGGCAACCTTTGTTGTAAACAGCGGGACAGGGCTTCACCTGTATTATGTGCTGAAAGAGCCGGTGCCTATGTACCCGTACAACCAGAAATGCTTGAAAGAGCTGAAATATTCCCTCACCCGGCAGATTTGGAATAAGTTTACCTCCACCATCAAGGAGCCGCAAATGCAGGGGATTTTGCAGGGCTTTCGGGTGGTCGGCTCCGGCTCGAAGCTGGGGCGTGAGTACCCTGTGAGGGCGTTCCGGCTCGGCGGGCCGGTGGAGCTGGCGCGGCTGCTTGATTATATCCCGGACAGCAACGGGGAACAGCAGCGGCTTGAGGGGCTTATGAGAAAGAGCCGCCTGTCGCTGGCCGAGGCGAAAGAGAAGTACCCGGATTGGTATGAGCGGCGGATCGTCAAGAAGGAGCGGCGGGGCCGCTGGACGGTCAAGCGTGACCTTTACGACTGGTGGCTGCACCGGATCGCCGATGAAATCCGGGTGGGCCATCGTTTCTATGGCATTATGACGCTGGCGATTTATGCGAAAAAATGCGGGATAGACGAGGACGAGCTGCGCCGGGACGCTTTCGCGCTGCTCCGGCCCTACGATGATATGAGCGTGGAGGATATAAACCGCTTTACAAAAGATGATGTGGTGTGCGCCCTGGAAATGTTTAACGAGGACTATGTGACATTTCCCAGGGACGATATAGCGAAGCTCTCCGGTCTGACTATGCCAGTAAATAAGCGGAATTGGCGCAAACAGGAAGAGCATTTGAAAAGGGCCAGGGCGGTGCAGCTTGTAGATTATCCAAATTATGAGTGGGCTGGTAGACCGACAGCCCAGGCGCAGGTTTATGAGTGGCGGCAGCAGCACCCGGAGGGGCGCAAGGCCGACTGCCACCGGGAAACTGGCCTTGATCCGAAAACCGTCCGTAAATGGTGGGATTGCCCGCCGCCAGCTGTACGCTTTGAAAATGGACATATAACGGTGCGGGTGTCCCCTTCCCAGGAGTTGAGCGATTGGCTCCTGGACGCGCTGCACGATGGGGGCCAGGAATAAGGCCCAGAAAGGCCCCTGTTACGCTTTAGAAGCCGTTTTCAGCCCTCCAAGGGTAAATATACCGGCCCCCTTTCTACCGCGCCCGGAAAGCCGCATAAATCAAGGCTTTTTTGCCCCCTAAATGCGTACATACCAGGGTGGAAGTTTAAGGGCCGGTGCTTGGGTAAATGGCCAGGAATGTATATTGACATTGTAAATAAAAAGTTATACAATGGATATAATAAGAGTGAAAGGAGTTGCTACCTATGGCAAATACAAATATTAACATTCGTATGGACGCAGACTTGAAGCGGCAGTTTGAGGCGTTCTGTGCTGATATGGGAATGACGATGACAACGGCGTTCAATGTTTTTGCGCGTAAGGCTGTGAGGGAGTATAGAATACCCTTTGAAATCAGCGGCGATGTGCCGAACGCTGAAACCGTCGAAGCAATCAAGGAAGTAAAGAGAATGAAAGCCGATCCGAGCCTCGGCAAGACCTATTCCAATGTCGATCAGATGATGGAGGAGCTGCTTGCCGATGTATAACATAAGACCAACCACAAAATTTCAGAAGGATTTGAAGCGCGTGAAAAAGCGCGGTTTTGATATTTCTTTGCTGACGGATATTATTAAAAAGCTGGCGGCGGGGGAGCCGCTGCCAGAGAAGAACAGGGATCACCAACTTTCTGGGGACTATGCGGGGTGTCGTGAGTGCCACATTACGCCGGATTGGTTGCTGATCTACGAAGTGGACGGGGACGAGCTGATTTTATATCTCACCCGGACGGGATCGCATAGCGACTTATTTTAGGGGAAGGAGGAAAGGCCTATGAGTTGGGATAAAGAGAGGATCGCGCAGATACAACTTCCCGATCCGGCAGACGATGATCCGCACCCTCGGTTGCTCCTGGAAGGGCGTGGCATACACGCAGGAGAGGGATTTACCGCATTGTTTCCAGATGGCTGGCACGAGATTACCCTTGAAGTGGCCTGGGAGCCAACAGGCCCCGGCTGCTGGTACATATCCACGCCTGGATTTGAGGGTGTGTGTCCCGTGGGCCTGTTCGTGAAAGTATGAAAACGATCCGGCAGATAGCCGACGAGATAGGGGTATCAAAGACAGCAGTAAATAAACAAATCGCAAACCTGGGTTTGCGATCAGGTTTGCGAAAAAACGGAAACCAGTTTGCGATTGATGAACACCAGGAAGCCTTGATAAAAGAGGCTTTTTCTGAAAAATCGCAAACCGAAATCGAAAACCAAACGCAAACTAAAACGCAAACCGAAAACCACGAAGTTTCCGATTTGGTTTGCGTTTTACAGGCCACCATCGACACACTGCAAGGGCAGCTTGAAGTAAAAGATAGGCAGATTGAAAAGCTGACGGAGGCTCTGGTTGCCGCCCAGCAGACAGCAGCGGCGGCCCAGGCCCTTCACGCGGGGACAATCCAGCAGCAGCTTCTTACCGGGGAGGCCGGAGCGGATCAGCAGGGCCAGGAGCCGGAGCAAAAGCGCGGGTGGTTTAGCAAACTGTTTGGAAAGTAGAAAGCAACTTAAAGTTGCTCAATAATTGGTGGCCAATCCCTGAAAATCCGGTTTCAGAGGGGCAATCTCGGTATTGCTCCACGTCAGATACCAAGTGCCATCGTCATCACGAAAAAGAGAAGGATCGTGCTTATCTCTCATATCATCTCCCATAGGGAAAGCGAAAGAATCATTCTTATCCGCATGATCGGCAATAATAAGATTGGCGCCATTACCTACAGGTTCGGGTGAGGTATGTACAAATACCCATTTGCCATCTACCCGGTACATCTCGGGAGTCCCAAAGCAACCAGTTTTTCTTAGATTTATTCTGGAAAGCATCCGGGAATTGCCGGGCCCAGTATCCCTTTTCCAACGAAAAGGGTTCGCCCAGATATTCCCATTCAGCAAGATCCGGGCTACGCCATACGCGAATCTGATAACCGACTATACTTGGTTTCAAACCCATCTTCCGGGAAACATGGTCCAGTCCCAGATTATAGGGATCTCCGGCTTCACGGGTATCTCCATACGTAGGTGTGGTACCAGTCAGATAATAGAAACCATCCTCACACAAGTAAATATACGGGTCTCGTATCCACCCGTCTTTCAGATAGACTGCCCGGTTATGCTGCTTCACAGCTTTCCGGATTTCTTTCTTATCCTGGGCTTTCGCAAGAAACGATACGCCTATCAGGAGTATGAAGCAAAAGAATAATCGGTTTCTCATCATCAGGGTTTCTTTTTATCGGATGGATGTTACTTTGCAGAGGTTGCTACTGTTCCCGATGGTTTATTCAGGCGGGCCGTTGTAGGAAGCGGAGTTCCGAAATCGGGATAGTCGTTCTCGAGCCATACAAACTTCTGGGCACGTGGTGAACGGGTATCTCCAGCACCTTCAGGATCTACCTGTGTATCGCGTGCATGATACAGGATATACCATTCCGTACCATCGGGAGAGAGGAAGAAGCTGTTGTGTCCTGTACCGTATACGCCGTTCTCAGGTGACTGTTTGAATACAGGTTGCTGGGATTTGGACCATGACTTCGGGTCCAGCATATCACTGTCAGTGCTTACCGTCAGCATACCCAGAGCATAATACGGAGTCCATACCCCACTGGCGGAATAAGCTATATGAACATACTTACCTTTAGGACTCAACAGGGGTTGAGGACCTTCATTTACAAAGATATCGTAAGAAGGATTCCAGCCGTTCTCGTTCTTATGATGTCTTTCCCACTCCAATTCCGGTTTGGAAATCAGAACTCTCTCGGAGCCCAGTGTCCAGGGGTTCTCCATGCGGGCAATATAGATACACTGAGTTTCGGTATCCACACGGCGGGTTTGCCAACCGGACCATACCATATACAATTCACCTTTATTCTGGAATACAGAACCGTCGATAGCCCAGTTGTTATCCTTGTCCGTACTGATACGGCCTTTCATTACAAACTCTCCATCAAAAGGATCTCTGTTTACATTCTCCAATACATACATCTGGTGATTGTCCGTATTGCCATCATCGGCGGCATAATAGATATACCATTTGCCATCGATATTATGGATTTCAGGTGCCCAAA
>ENA-OQDT01002053-OQDT01002053.1-human-gut-metagenome-genome-assembly--contig:-NODE-2053-length-10742-cov-2.719359_pt1 | contig 10742 bp, 8 predicted proteins | sample MGYA00242786_ERZ504617 | MGnify/ENA primary metagenome ERZ504617 (study PRJEB26092, sample SAMD00036337) | human gut metagenome | host: Homo sapiens | study: EMG produced TPA metagenomics assembly of... | reverse complement strand
GATAAGAGAGACAAGCTCCGCCACCGTCCGGAGTTCTTCCTTGCAGCCCTCAGGGAAAGCCACAACCAGTTCATGCGGGCTCTTGCAAGTGATATTCAACTGCCCTTCCTTTACGGGCGAAGGACGGTAGCCATTACGGATCAGAGCATTCCCTACCCAATAAGAAGTCAGAAAGTCGCCTTCCACACCGATGGGTGACGTAGGAGCTTCCGTATTCAGCTTTCCGGTTGCCGGATCGAATACGATTCCCTCCTTACCGAAAAAAGATTCAAAAGCTCCACTCATAATCAGGTCTTCGGGAGTTCCGCAAGCCATCGGACGTCCTTTCTCCTGTAGCCAGAGGCAATCCCCCATTTGGATAGCCAGGTCCAGGTCGTGAGTAGAAAGCAGAACCGCTTTCTCTTGCTCGACTGCCAAGCGATGCAACAAAACCATTGTTTCGATACGGCTGGTCACATCCAGAAAGGCGGTCGGTTCGTCCAACAGGATAATCGGGCACTGTTGAGCAAGCGCCTTGGCAATCATAGCCTTCTGCCGTTCACCGTCACTTAGCTCCGAGACATAGTTATTGGCTTTATGAGCTATTCCGGCAGCTTCAAGCGATTGCTCGATGATAACATGATCCCGCTTCTTCAACTGTCCGAAAAAGCCGGTATAAGGATGCCTACCCAACGAAACCAGTTCATAGACGGTAATTCCTCCTGCATTAGTCTTTTCCGTCAGTACAACACCGACAGTCAAGGAAAAGTTTGCCTGCGAATAACCGGAAAGAGGCTTCCCCATCAAACGTATTTCCCCTCCGAGTGGAAGTTGAAAACCACAAAGCGTACGAAGCAGCGTCGATTTACCGGCACCGTTCAGTCCCAACAAACAAGTCACCTCGCCCGAAACGAGTTGCAGGTTCAAATCCTCATGGACCACTTTCCGCTTACCGCCTTTCAGCAGGTAACCGATACAAAGTCCTTTTGTTTCTATTGCAGCTACTTTTGTCATATATCGGTCAGTCAAAGTATTGGATGTTTTTCCGGTTCACAATTACATAAATGATGACAGGCGCACCGAGCATCGGAGTCACGGCATTCAGCGGCAATATGTTATGCGTACCCGGCAGTACCATCAGCAGATTACAAAGCAACGCGATGCAAGAACCGGTCAACAACGTTACAGGAACCAACATCTTATGATTGGATGAGCCCAACATCAAACGTGCGACATGCGGGACCGCCAGCCCGATAAAGGAGATCGGACCACAAAAGGCAGTCGTAGTCGCAGTAAGCAACCCCGTGCACAACAGGATCAGAATACGCGTCCGCCTGATCTTGATTCCTAAATTGGCAGCATACATTTCTCCTAAGAGCAATGCATTCAGGGGTTTGATCAAAAGAATGGCCAATAACAATCCTATACAGGTAAAACCTGCAAAATAAGGCAGCTGTTGCAAGGAAACCCCGGAGAAGTTCCCCAATCCCACATCACAAATGCATGCACCTTGTCTGTCGATGCATAATAATTCAGAATCGAAATCAATGATGAAGCGAGATAACCGATCATAATACCGATAATCAACAACATGACGTTATTCTTCACCTTCGCCGAGAAATAAATAATCAATCCCAAAATACAGGCCGCACCACTAAATGCGGCCATGATAACCGCCAGATAGCCGCTGATCGGCAAATCGGTCACCATACTCAACGAACCGCCGAAATAGAGCATGATCGCAGCGACTCCCAGATTGGCCCCGTCACTGATTCCCAATATAGAAGGACCGGCAAGCGGATTCCTGAACAATGTCTGTAGCAACAATCCACTAACAGCCAGCGAAGCACCTGCCAACAAAGCCGTCACAGCCTGGGAAAACGGCTCTGCAACACAATATTCTGCCATGCAAGTCGCTCCGTTCCCTCTCCCAGCAATATATTCACCACACTTTCAACGGGTATCGAGACAGCGCCATAAACCAGTCCGCCGGCAAACAACAGCAACAGGAGAACTAATAAAAACGGATAAAAAATGAAGGCTTGCTTTTTCATGCCTGCAAAGATAATGCTTTTGGAAAAAAATCTTTACCTTAGCCCCTCAAACAACAGAACTGCTAATGTTATATACTATATACTATGAGAAGAATCATCATATCACTCATACTGCTTGTAGGATTTTGTTCCGGCACATACCCGATCTATTTCAAGCATATAGGTATGCAGGAAGGCCTGTCACAACTTTCTGTTATGGCCATCTACCAGGATAATTTGGGTAGAATGTGGTTCGGAACGGAAGAGGGAATCAGCATATACGACGGGGTTCAGACTAAAGCATACAAACCGTCCGAATTTCACCGCCAAAACGCCAATCCGATAGGTAACCAGACGCACTTCATTGCCGGCGACAAAGATGGAAATGTTTTCTTCGACTCCGATCAATCCTTGATCCGCTATGACATCCAGACACAGAAATTCTCATGCCTACGGAAATCAAACGTATATACCGTCGCTTCTATCAAAGGAACAATATGGGTAGGAATAGCTGACTCCATACTCACCTGGAATCCGGATAAAAACGATTTCGATTTCGTCACGAGGCTGGAAAACCGGAACCAGCGTGCGACCTGTTTGTTGGAAGATTCCGGCGGCCGGTACTGGATCGGCACTACAGACGGACTCTTCAGGATGAATGACGACAAATCCCTGACCTGTATGATCATGGGAGAAGACATTTACGACCTATATGAAGACTCCAAATATAATCTTTGGATATCCATTCGCATGAATGGCATGTACAAAAGGGACGTGCACGGCAATTTCACCCGTTACCGCTACGATCCTTCCAACCCCAACAACATATCGAGCAACCAGGTCCGGGATTTCGTGGAAGACAACTTCGGGAACATCTGGTTCGGTACTTTCACCGGGCTAAACAAATACAATCCGATCAGCAATCAGTTCGAAGTTTATGCCCGCAACCCTTTGCCCGGCAGCATGACACATTCATCCGTATTCCCAGTTTACAAAGACAGACAAGGCACGATCTGGTTGGGGACCTATTACGGCGGTGTCAATTATTTCAACCCGGAGACAGATATTTTCACGGTTTATGCAGCTAACAACAGCCGGAACGATTGCCTAAATTATCCTTTCGTCGGTAATATGGTGGAAGATAAAGACAATAATATCTGGATCTGTACCGAAGGAGGTGGGTTGAACTTTTTCGACCGGAAAACGAAAAATTCACCTACTTCATGGCCGATGAGAATCGTAACTCCATTGCTCATAACAACCTGAAGGCAATAGCCTACAGCCCTGAACGCAACAAATTGTATATTGGAACACATACCGGAGGACTATCCATCTACGACATCAAAAATAAACGGTTCAAAAATCCCTATTTCGAAGATCCGTCTTATGCCGTAATAGCAGGCGACCGCATCAACCAGATGAGAATCTACAATGACGAATTAATTTGTACCGGACCGAAAGGAATCTTCAAAATGAATCTATATACAGAAAAAGTATCTCCATTGTTCAAAAGCGGTAAGTATTACGGGAACACCTGCTTCCTCATTGACTCGAAAGGGTACAATTTGGCTGGCCTACGGCAAAGGTGTCTGGAAGATCAACCTCGAAAATGAAGAAGACAAGGTACAATACCGTTCTGGTGAAAACGGATTGGGAACATTTCCCATATCTCAAATAATCGAAGACAAAGAGGGACGGATCTTCCTCGGAACCCGTGGTTCCGGCCTGTTCCACTATGACGAGAAGAACAAACGGTTTATCGGATATACAACCGAAAATAGCTTCATCGCCAGTGACTACTGCTATGAACTCACCTTGTCGACCTTGGACCAATTAGTGATAACAGGCGACAAAGGAATTACCTTTTTCGATCCGGATCAAAACCTGTTCAAGGTCGTGGAACTGGGGACGGCCCTGCCTCTGACAGGCATAAACATCGGTTGCGGAATCCTGGTCTGCAAAAACGGAGAAATATTCGTCGGCAGCAGCAATGGCATGGCGACATTCTTTGAACAGCAGTTGTTCAACTCCGCCAAAGACTACCAACTATATTTTTCCGACCTGTTCATTAACAACGAACAAGTTTCTCCCGGCGACCACAACAAGGTGCTGGCCACCGCCCTACCTTTCACTCGAGAAATAGAGCTGGCCTATAATCAAAATAATCTGATTTTCACTTTTACATCGAACAACTATGTCAATACGCTGAAAAAGGCGTCTTACGAATACATGTTGGAAGGTTCGACAAGAAATGGATACCCTGCAAAGACAACAATATTTTCTATACGAACTTGAACCCCGGAAAGTACACGCTCATCGTCCGGGAAATACAATACGACCCGAATCAGGAACAACCGCGTACCATCAAGATGGACATTCATATCCATTCCCCCTGGTATGCATCCAACTTAGCTTATTTCCTCTACTTCATCTTGATCATTAGTATACTGTACAGCATTTACCGTTTCAAGAAATCACAATACATGTTGCAAACTTCACTGGAAATGGAACGGAAGGAAAAAGAAGCGATCGAAGAGTTGAATCAGGCAAAACTACAGTTCTTCTCCAACATCTCGCATGAGTTCAGGACACCGTTGACGCTGATTATCTCCCAGATAGAACTCTTATTACAAAGCAGTTCATTGTCACCTTCCGTATACAACAAACTGCTGAAAGTATATAAAAACACTTATCATATGCGGAACTTGATCAGTGAGTTATTGGATTTCCGTAAACTGGAACAGGGACATATGAAGCTGAAAGTGTACGAGCAAGACATCGTCCCGTTCCTGAAAGAGATTTACCTGTCTTTTTATGAATATGCGTCCAGCCGTTCCATCACATACAATTTCACGGCTCCGCAAGAGAATGTTTTGTGTTATTTCGACCCGAAGCAAATGCAAAAAGTCTTCTATAACCTGCTATCCAATGCTTTCAAGTACACCAAACCGAATGCAGCCATTGAAATGATTTTGGAAAACAAAGAAAATGAAGTTACCATTAAAGTTATCGACAACGGTATCGGTATCAGCAAAGAAGATATAGACAAAATATTCGACCGATTCTATCAGGCTGAAAACGGTATCTCGAATATCACCAAGACTCCCAGCACGGGGATCGGACTTTCATTGACCAAAAGCATAATCGAGTTGCACCACGGAACGATACAAGTGGAAAGTACACCGGGCTACGGTAGTATTTTCATTGTCCATCTCCAGAAAGGCTGCACGCTTTTTACCGAGGAAGAACTGGCACAAAAGCAGCAAGAAAAGCAAACGGAAAGCCTGATTCCCGACACGGTCGCCTTTTCCGATCACATGGAAGAGTTTTCCGATACGGAACAAAAAGAGCTATTGATCGAAGGAGACGATTCCCCTCATACGATCCTACTGGTCGAAGACAACGAAGAATTACTCCAGATACTCAACTCCCTGTTCTCACCGACCTACCGCGTCCTGCTGGCACGAAACGGCAAAGAAGGATTGGAAAAGGCACGCGCAGAACGACCGGACATCATCGTTAGCGATGTCATGATGCCGGAAATGTCCGGAACAGAGATGTGCTTGAAGATCAAAAATGATTTTGATGTATGCCACATCCCGGTCGTACTGCTTACGGCACTCACTTCCGCCGAGCAAAATATCGAGGCTTACAACGAGGCGCCGACGACTATATAAATAAACCATTCAATGCAAAGGTACTACTGGCGCGTTGCAATAACCTGGTCCGTAACCGTATTATCCTGCAAAAGAAATTCAGCCAGCAGAAAGATTTCGATGCACAATCGCTGGCAAGCAACCCGATAGACCAAAAGTTCTTGGACACGGTCAACTCGATCATTGAAAAGAATCTTGATAATATCGACTTCGACATGAATATGATGGCTCGCGAGTTGGGACTCAGTCGAAGTTCATTGTATGCCAAATTCAAGGCACTGACAGGTATGACACCAAATGACTTTGTCCTCAACTGCAAACTGAAGCGGGCCGCAATCATGTTGACGGAAAACCCCGATCTACAGATCGCCGACATCTCCGACCGGCTGGGCTTCGGTTCTCCGCGTTATTTCACCCGCTGCTTCAAAGCCCAGTTTGAAATTACCCCGGCTGAATACAGAAAGAAAACGGTCATTTAAACACCTGGATCATCGGACGTCCGATCCAAACCTGCGGCTGTTTCAACCCGAAGATATAAGCGATTGTCGAAGCACAGTCGAACTGCATCATGCTTTCCTGGAATTCATATCCTTTCTTGATTCCCTTGCCGGCAATAATAAAGGCAGTCTCCATTTCTTCCATGGTCTTGCCGCCATGCCCTTTCTTGATACCACCATGATCGGCTGTGACGATAAAGATAGTCTCATCCAACATACCTGCATCCTTAACCGCCTGAATGATTTGGCCGATATAGCCGTCGAGCTCTTTCAGCTTTTCATAGTAGGCAGGTGTGTCATGACCTTCAGCATGACCGACATGATCGGGTTCGTCGAAAACGATATTGACCAATGCCGGATGTGCACGCTTGATATATTCAACCGCACATTTGGCAGTGGCCGGATTCTGCGGCTTTTCCGTAATATTTTTATCATAACTCAAAGCTAACGTATCGACAACGTAACGGATTCCCGCCCATTCACAGATACAGCCGATTTCAGCTTTCGGATCAGACTCGCGAAGCAAGCTGAACACAGTCGGGAAAATACCGTGCTTATTCACTACACGGGAAGGCAGTTCCGGAGTTTGCGATCCCCATTCCGTGTAACCATGAAGTTCCGGTCCCGCTCCCATATACATGGAAGCCCAGTTTACGGCACTGGAAGACGGAAGTACAGAGCGTTTTTTTCAACGTATAAGATCCTTCTTCCATCAACTTCTTCACATTCGGCATTTCGGCCTTGTTCACACTATAAGCGCCCCAGCCGTCCAGACCGATCAAAACTACATGTTTGGCTTTCCACTTGGCAGCCATCGAAGCATCGGCAAACAACATCAGAAATACCAATGCGAAAATCAACTTTCCTGTTTTCATGCTATCTTAAATTAAATATATCAATCCTTCCTATAATATCGTACCTGCCCCACTTTCATCTCCACCGGCAAAGCCAAAGAATCGACTTCGCCAATACAAGCTCCACCCAACAACATATCGATCAGCAAATAATAGGGTTTATCGAACGGAAACTCTCCTTGCCGGTCCCGATACGCGCGGATAAGCAAAGTTATGAATATTATATAAAAAAGAAAAATGATAAGGGAAATAGATATTTAAGCATAATGCATCCTCATTAACTAAAGACCTTTCTCGATATCCCGTTTACGTTTTAATGCTTCCAGATAATAGTAATCGGCATAGTTCAATGGGACGTCTATTTCCGAATTGTGAGGAATGCTGCCAACAGAATGCATCAGCAGGAAGTTTCCATTCGTGCCCAATGCAGCCCGATAGGCCGGAGAAGAAAGTGAAACCATGATACTGTCGGCATACATTTTATAGCCGGCTGCATCCGGAACATCCATCGTACTGATCTCATAAAGCGCGGAAGCGATACAGGAAGCCGTCGATACATCGCGTGGTTCGTTCGGGATATTCGGAGCCGACATATCCCAGTAAGGAATCAGATCTTCCGGCATATTCTCCAGATTCTTCATCATATTGAAAGTTTTCAAGGCCTGATCCAGATATTTACGGTCCTTGGTTTCACGATAGCATACCGCATAACCGTAGATAGCCCATGCCTGCCCGCGACTCCAGATAGATTCGTCGGCATATCCTTGTGCCGTCTGGCGATGGCGCACTTTACCATCCTTGATACTGTAGTCAATCACATGGTAACAACTTCCATCCGGGCGAAAATGTTCCTCCATGGTACGATCGGCATGCGACACCGCAATCTTATAGAAAGAAGAGTCGCCGGACAGACGCGTCGCTTCGAACATCAGTTCCAGATTCATCATGTTGTCAATGATAACCGGACATTCCCAACCCCGTTCGGACTGCCATCCACGTTCCACATCCCACGACTGGATAATCCCAGCAGCCGGACGGAAGCGGGTAGACAACGACTTGGCAGCCTGCACCATCACATCTTTATAAGAAGGCGTCCCTGCCAGTCTCAAACCATTCCCGAAACTGCAATTTACAATAAATCCGATATCATGATGCCAAGTCAGGTTTTTGGCTTCCTCTATGGCATCCGTATATTTGGCGGCCAACGGCAGCAACGTGCTGTCGCCCGTCAGTTCATACAAATACCAGACAGATCCGGGGAAAAAGCCGCTCCGCCAATCCGCATAACCACAATAATAGACAGAACTGTCTGTCTTAAGCGTCACCGGATTCAAGCATTTCCCACTCGCTTCGATCACACCGATCTCATTCCCTATTTGTGCATGGGCAAAATCGATATTCTCGTCAATAAAACTTTTTTCCTCTGTCTTAGGGGCACCTGCACAAGATAGCAGAAATGCCGAAAAAGCAAATGCAATCAAATTTTTTCATCATGTACCAATTATTTTATTGTTGTTATTGTATAAGTATAGGAGCCGGAAAGCGGCTGCTTATTGGCGTTCAACGATATCCGGTAGACCTGTTCGCCCCAAACATTCGACAAGCGAGGATCGTCCAGCCGGATCGTTTCGACAGTCGGTGTAAAGGTGCTCTTATTATACGTCATCCGGACTTTCTCGCCATTCACTTCAACCGTGGCTACTCCCGGAACCGACACATCCACCTTCCCCCAAGTGAGGAAATTGACCTGATTCGGTTTATCCGCCTTGTCCAAAGAGAACGAATCTTCTATTTTCAGGGAGTTCTTTCCCAACTGGTACGAACGGACCCATTTTTTTACATTTGCCTCTGCCGGATAAGCTGTCGCAATATTTGCAGAGAAATACATACGTCTCGGATCAAAGTGCACATCCGTAGCCCTAAATTCCGAACCGAACTGCTGTGGCACCCCGTTCACCATAGGCAGGTTGTGATAATTACTCTGCATTGTCCAGATTGAATAGCGTTCGGAACTGAAGGTCTGACGGGTATAGGTCCCGACTCCGGCATCGATAAAAATAGGCGTCGTATTCAAGTAAAGGGAGAAGGTCCCTGCATCGTTATGATTATGGCTTTCATTATTATAGCCTCCTTTCGTTGCCACGAAAAAGCCATTCTTGTTGGTCATATAGCAAAATTCGGTTTCCGGATACCAGGAATAGCCGGGAGCCTGATAATCGGCACTCATCCCTTCCAGTTCTTCACGGGAGAGCAAGGTTTGGAACAGACGGAAAGGGTCACCGGAAGGAATACCGTCCTTATCAGAAAGACTCTTGAGATAAGCAGCATAGTTCATCATAAGAGGGCTTTCGACTGCTTTCCCATACCTGAAAATGAGATCGGCATCCCCTCCTCCTTTGGCAGAAGCATCGGCAAAGTTGACCACCCAGCCGTTCCCCACATAAGAGCGGGCAATATATTCACCCATATTCTTAATGATAGACTGATCGAATACGGAGACTTTACCGCCTGTCCCGTCAGAAAGCATCTGCAGATAATCGTACATCTTTCCGGCAGCATGTCCCCAATAAGAAGGGCCTTCCTCGCAACCTCCGTCTCCATGCGTATAATTAATGAAATGGTCCACGGAAGTCATCGTCCGGTAAACCGCTTTTGCCAATTTATCCCGGTCATTCTCAAGCAGGAAGAAACATTGCAGCACATTGAAGTTACACCACGGATTCCAGTTATTCACTAATCCGCCAGGCTTCAGGTTGAACGCCATCCACCAGAAATGATCTTCATTCATATAGGTATCGAGGATGCGGACCTGTAATTCATGCCGCAGCCTTTTTGAAATCAAAGGATTTACCTTATCGAAAGAAGGTTTCAGGTAATAATAAATCCAAGACAACTGGGAAGCAAGATTTCCTGAACCCAAATCAATCACATGTTCTTCATAGCTCGGAAAGCATCCTCCGACCTTCTGTAATCCCAAATGGGCCGACAGTGCCCAGCTCGTCATTTCACAACTTGCAAAAACACCATTGATAATCTGATCGACAAAGCGTCCCTTCCCTTCAGCCATCTCTGCCATGAACAAGCTTCCGAGTGCGGAATTGTTTTTACCGAACGGACTCTCCATAATCGCCCGGTCACCACTTCGTCCGAACTCCAGATAATCGGTCGCTTTCACAACCTTCCACTCATAATCCAGATAACTTTCTCCTTTCCGGATATACTTTTCTTTATAATCACCGAGGAGTTTATCCCAACCGGCCCGGTCAGAATAATCAGGATACGGCACCCACTTCTGCTCCATTATCAACGCGGATTTGACTTTCTCAAAATCGGCCTCTTTCTGCAACAAGTCGCGTTTTTCATACGCGTGCAAGTGTGCAACTGTCCAAAGCAACAGGCACACGATTGTGATGAATCGTTGTGTTCTCATAGGTATTATTTTTCAATATCGCAAAAATAAAGGTCCCCTCTATGAGAAAGAGACATATTCATCCAATTCATGTGCACGGATTGTCCAAAAGCGGAAATTTAAGGTGTTTCCTGCCACATTATAATTCTCATCCTCCAAAACCGGAACCTTGCATTTTCTATATGCACCTTTCACAAAGAGTATTTTTCATCGTAGTTCTCCAAGAACTATGGCGTTTTCGCCATCATCCGCGAATTGCCTTCACCGCTTATGTTTGCCTTCATCTGAGGGGTTAGTCGGATCCGGAAGGTTTT
>ENA-OQDT01002052-OQDT01002052.1-human-gut-metagenome-genome-assembly--contig:-NODE-2052-length-10742-cov-2.802261_pt1 | contig 10742 bp, 6 predicted proteins | sample MGYA00242786_ERZ504617 | MGnify/ENA primary metagenome ERZ504617 (study PRJEB26092, sample SAMD00036337) | human gut metagenome | host: Homo sapiens | study: EMG produced TPA metagenomics assembly of... | reverse complement strand
ACAAGGAATGTGACCTTCGTATTTAGAAATAATCTTATCACGGAAATCCTGTTCAAAGTCTTTGCGGATTACAAATACAAGTTTACCAAATCCGGCATTGATAGCATCATAGATAGAATAGTCCATGATCGTTTCACCATTAGGACCCAGTCCGTCCAATTGTTTCAAGCCTCCATAGCGGCTGCCCATACCGGCTGCCAATAAGAATAAAGTTGGTTTCATAAATTGTGTAATATTAAAAGGTTAGTGATGTCAACGGCATCTGATTTTGGTGCAAATGTACAAAAAACTTTCTTTCTTTTGTCTTATGTGATGTCCTTTCTTTTGTCTTGAGACAAAGAAAGAACGTTAGAACGGATACCCGATAGCGAAATGTATTCCCAGATTTTTGAAGAAGGCACCGGTAACATTATAATATCCGCTTCGTTCCGTATCATAGGGCAGATGCAAAGGAATACCGAAGTCAAGACGGAACACAAGAATATCCATGTCGTAACGGACGCCTACGCCTGTCCCCAAGGCTATTTGTTTCGGGAAAGTTTTCAGACGAAGTTGCGAATCAGGACGTGCCTCGTCCTTGCGCAGCAGCCAGACGTTACCCGCATCCAGGAAAGTAGCTCCCCAAATGCTCTTGAAGATACGGAAACGATATTCTACGTTCGCTTCGAAACGGAACGTACCTGTCTGGTCGAGATAAGAATACTTGCTGTCTTTCGGGTGATAGCCACCGGGACCAATACTACGCACCGTAAAAGCACGGATACTGTTGGCACCACCTACGCTGAAGAGGTCGTTGTAAGGAGCTGCGGTAGAGTTTCCGTAACTGAATATCACGCCGGTTCCCACTCGCGTGGCGATGCTTGTGCGGGGAGTAAGTCGGAATTCTTCCCTGAACTCGGCCAGGAAACGGATATACTGTGCAAAAGGCACGTTGAAAAGTTTCTTGTCTTTTTGGTTGAACGGTTTGCCGAAAGCAGCGTAAATACCGGAAGTGACGTTTCCGCTTTCTTTCACTTCAAAAATGAAAGTACGCGGATTACGTGCTCTGCGCGGACTGGAGTAAGTGAATGTGTAGCGCATGGAAGGCACGAACTGGTCGCGCATGCTTACGTAGAGGGCCTGGTTGACGTTCATGATAGAGTCGAAAGTAGCGGTTGTACTCAACAGTTCGTCGTAATCCAAGCGGAACGGGACGAATTCGTGTTTGATGGTAGGACGTGCTTGGTAAGTATAGGCTGCCCGTGCGCTCAAAGACACCATGCCGAAATAGTTGGCCCGGTTCATCCATGTAGCATCCAATACGAACGAGGTGCTCGTTTTGGCGCGTCGGGAGAACTTACGTGCCCCGGGAAATATCAGTCGGGGATAGTCCAATGACAATGAGGTACCGTATTCGTAGGAGTTGATGACGGAACTGCGTCCTTTTACGGTAGAGTTGGTTTGCCATTCGTATGAACCGTGTACTTCGAATTTCAATTTTTCAGCACCCCGGAAAGCATTACGTTTGGACATGCTGAACGAGAGGCCCGGCCCAATCTGCCCGTTGCTTTTAGAGGTTACCTTTGTGGTGAACTCCCCATCGTAAGGTTTGTCCAGGATTCCAGTAATTTCGATGTCGAGCGTATCGTTGAGCGCAGTGGTGTCACGCGGAACGTATTTCAGGTTTACCGTGCTGAACACATTCATTTCGGAGAGTTGCTGTTGTACGAAGCTCATGATGTCCTGTCGGTAGAGCATGCCTTTCCGATAGAACAGGTTGCGTCGTAGGGCACCGAAGCGCAAGGGAATTTTTCCTTTCTTTCCTCCATTATAATATAAGGTGTAGTCGCGAAACCGTAGCGTGTCGGTCAGTTCGTAAGATTCATTGTTGAACAGGTTGACGGTGGTTCGTCCAAGGTAATACCTTTTGTTGGCCGATGCAGGAATGCCGTCGGCCGGCACGACTTGCAGTTGTACGAATCCCGGTCGCTGTATGGTGTCGGCACGGTAGGTAATGTATTCTGGTTTATAGTAGAAATAACCGGAATTACGGAACATGTTATAAATACGTGTTCTTTCGGCATCGAGATTGATTACGCTGAACGGATCACCGCTGAAAAGGGTACGTTGCCGGAACGTTTCCCGTATCAGGCTGTCGCCCACAGCCGGAAAGCGAAGGTAGGCTATGGAGTCCAGGCGAAACAAGTTGCGCGGTCTGACGGTATAGCTGATTTTGGCCTTTTTGGGGTTCTTTTCCGGTAGGATTTCATAATCCACGGTGCCGTTGAAATAACCGTAGTTCCGGAGTGTGTTTTGTGCCACGAGTGCACGGGTCTTCGGGTTGACGGTGCTGATGAAAACCGGAGTACCTGCAAATGTGTCGAACAGCCATTTTGCGAAGCGTGACTTCTTACCCACCAAGGCGTTGTATATCCACAGTCCGGTGGGGAACGGAATACGGTAGGACGAACTTCCGAAAAGAGCGTTGTTGGGGGCGTAAGCCAGTGCCGCATCCACTTCTTCCTTCGCCGTTTCATACGCCTCTTCTTCGATACGTTGCACGGCGGCGATGGAATCCTTTTGCTCCTGTGTCAATTCCTCTTTCCGTTTCAGCACGGACAAATCTCTTTGTGTGAGTAAGTCGTCTACCGCTTTGTAAGCATCGGCAAGAGAGGTAATGACTCCCTCTTCCTCCTTTTGTTTGGCCTTTTTCTTGGCTTTCTTTTTCGATTTTTGGCCATAGTCTATTTCCTTGATACCGGTGTACAGAACCTCTTCTTCGGGAAGGTTCTTGGTCGTTGAGCAACCTGCGGCCAAACCGCAGCATAGGATAATGCCACAATATATCTTCAGTCTTGCCTTCATCATTTTTTCTCTTTTTCGTGTTGAGGTTCATTCTTTTTTCTGTTCTTGAAGATGAACAGTTCCCCTAAACGTGTCATTTTGCGTCTTAGTACGAGACCGGCTCCCATTTCGGTGATTTCGCCTTCCAACAAAGATTCATAACTCTTGTCATAGAATAGGGTGACATAACGAGTGGCACTCTTGTCCAAGCGGTATTCTAACGATACATTGTCTATTAATGACTGGCCGGTATTTTCCACATTCTCGCCCGTAGACACTTTGCCGCCCACGATGATGCTCACGCGGTTGCCCCAGAAGCGTTTGGCAAAGCGGAATGAATAATCCGTGCGTTCCGTCCCCTCGGCCGTAGTTTCTTGGTCTACGCCGAGGCTCAAGTCTATGGTTTCAAGAGCCTTGCCTGCAATGTTGGTGATTTCGCTTTGCAACAGGGCATTCAGGGCATTGGTCGTGGAGAACCCTCCGCTTTCATTATCCCCCAACAAGTACATGCCGGTGGCCAACATGGTGACGGCCACTTTCCCGCGCTCCTCTATCGACATGGCTGCGAGTTGGTTCTGCACGGTCATGTCTTCGGGGGCGGCGATGGTGAATTCCAAGCCCATGTTTTCCAACGTACGCGTGATGGACAGCCCCACTTCGAAGGAAACGGTGCGTGGGGTATCGTTTTCCGTTACGGTGGCACGCATACGTTCGGATGCCGAGATGGTTCAAAGTAGGATTCAGGATAGGTCCGTTGAAATCCACATAACTGCCCGAGGCGATGGTGAATGTCTTCAAGGGATAACCGGAAGTGAGTATTTCATTTCTCCGTTCAGCACCGTATAACGTCCGGTGAGCGTCAGTTCTCCCTGCGGAGTATAGTTCATGGTCAGCTCGCCGCCACCTTCCAGGTCCACGTATTTGGAGCGGTCGGCACTTAGCAGGCAGTGTACCTGTGTACCCTGGTCTATGCTGATTTGCATCATCACGTTCATGTTCATGGGCTGTACTTCTTCCTGGGTTGCCACGGTCGTAGTATCGCTGAAGTCCACGAACGTGACCAGGCCGCTCAATCGGTCTTCCGATGAAAGCGGCGTGTCTTTCAGCACGTATGTCACATCGGTGCTTCCCAATACCCCCAAGCGTCCGTTGATGTTGATATTTTTCAGATTCCCGGCCATCCGTGCATTGACATCCACGTATACTTTTCCGTAGGCTGATGCCTGTTGGGTACGTTTGGCGTTGATAAGTTCGAAGTTGGATGCATTCATTTTCAGGTCGAGCAAGATATTATCGAAGTTGGCGAAATCCACTGTTCCGTCGAACACGAGCGGGTTCTTTCCTGTGGAATATACGTTCAGCTTGTCTAAATTCAGGTGGCTTTGCCTTACTTTGATGGTGTCATCCTCCAGACGCAGGTTCAAACTATATTCGGACGACGTTATTTTCATGGCTTTGGTGGCCAACCATCCTTCTACGACGGGACGGTCGGTCGGGCCGCTCACCTTCATGCAGCCGTCGGCCATTCCGCCTAACGCTGCCATTTGGGCCGGGACAAAACCGTTGGCCAACGACAGCGGGAACTCAGCCAAGTCCAAGTCCGCCTCTATCGTTCCGCTTTTGCCGTTGTCCTTGTAAGCTCCTGAAAGCGTAAGTACTTCTGTTTCATTGTGCGAGATACGTGCATCTACGAAATGTGTCCCGTCGTTGTTAGGCAGATAAACCAGTCCCAGTCCGATGTTTCCCAAAGGGGCTTCTTCGTATGCCATGTTTTCGACTGAAACGTCTGCTACGACGGACAGGTTTTCCTCCGTTTGTATCAAGTGGGCATCGGTTTGCATTAATCCGGAGATACGGGGTGCGTATGGAATGACGGCAGTCAGTTCCTTTAGGTTCACATGGTTCAGGTTGACAGACAGGTCTTGCAAGGCTTCCGGATTGGGCGTCGAGTAAACCCTGGCTCCCGTGCCGTCGTCGGCAAGCATATTCACATCCGCTTCCACCCGTCTGTCATTTCCCAGGAATATGTAGTTATCCTCGTTGATATCGAATTTTCGATAGGCGATAATCGGATGAATTTGTGAGAACACGACCTTTATGCCATTGTCTTGCACGTCGGCTCTCAGTCCCAGATCCACTCCTTTTTTACGCTTGTCATCCAAATAAATCAGATTGATTCCCGCTCCGGTGGAGTGCAGATAAGCATTCAGCCGGGACTCGAATACGAATTGTTTGTTCTTAGGGCCGTTTCGTACCCGTCCATCCATTTTTACGCCGGTCGTATCCTGAAAGATGTGCATCTGTATCGTATCCAGTAAGATGCCTCCTGCATTCATCGTGTAAATATGGCCGCCTCCGTTCAGGCCGATTTCAGGGTCGGCGTTCAGGTTTAGCTTCAATTCGTTGAGAGAATATCCCATGGCTGTCAGATAGTTGGCTACGGGATTGTTTTTCCCCGATTCCATATTGAGTGTCATGCGTGGCAGGAAAATTTTGAGTGAATCCTGGTTCAGGTGCCGGCGTTGCATTTGTTGGTCGGCCACGGCCATGAATTCTTCACCTTTCTGCATCAGGGTTTCGTATCCGTCGCGTCCGTCAAGATGCAGTTTGAAGTCGCCGGCCGAAATGTCGGCATACGTGGTGTCCGGAAGAGCCAGCACATTCATGGCCAAATCTTTGGGGCGGAATACCGAATCTAGCATCATGAGGGATATGTCCGATATGGTTCCGTGTACCGTATGGGCGTTTTTTAAGTTCGTACTGCCGTCCATGTGCAGGCACATACCCGCCTTGAACGGTTTGTCGGTCAGGCGCAGGGCATACAGGTCGATGCTGCGCATATCCATACTGAAAGTCAGGTCGGTATTATGTCGGCTTAGCAGCGCGTCGATTCTGGAGCGCATATCCAATAGCGGGTTATGGCTGTCGAGCGCGACGTGACCGTTGCCTTTTTGCAATCCGGCATCCAGTTTGATGTCACTGAGATGCAGTTGTCCGTATTGCAGGCTTTCCAATGTCATGTCGGCCTGCATCCGGGTATGTCGGCTGAAGAAATCCGTTCCGACGCCCTTGGCAGATGCCGTGAGGGACAGGCCGTACAGGGAATCTTTGGGTAAGAAATGACGGAGTTGCAGGTCCTTTATGGCCAGTTTCGCCTGGTAGGCCATGCGTGCTGCGTCGAATCCTCCTTTTACTTGCACGCTTCCTTTTCCTTCCCTTAAACGGAGGTCGGCGGTGTATTTTTGTCCGTCCAACCCCACATTTCCGTCCAGTCGCATCGGGGGCAGGGCTATGTCTTCCAGAGCCTCTTCTCCGGCCAATGCCCTCGCAAAATCGAGATTGCGTGTACGCAGGGCCAGATTCACGTGGCCCGACCTTCGTACGGAGTCTGTCAGCCGGAACATCTTTCCGTCGGCTTTCAGCTCGAAAGCGCCGGCCAACCGTGCTTCTGCGGTCGTGAGGTTCAGCGTATCCAGATTCCCGTCGGCCGATAACCGTAAGATGATGGGGGAGTTGGGATAAGCCTTGACAAAGGCAGGGGGCAATCCTCCGGCAAACAATAATACGTCCTGTTTGCCCAGTTCTCCCATAAGCCGGGCGGACATTTTCCCTTGGGGCTGTTCGGCTACGGAGGCAAGGTCCATGTCAGCCTGTGTCCTGATGTAAGAATCCGGGGTGCGGAGTACCAGTCCGGATACATGCAGGGAAGTAGAATCCATATTGAAGTGCCCTGTCAGCGAACGGATTTCCAGACCGCTTTTTTCTTTCATGTGCGTTTCGCGTAACGCCAATGAAAGTCCTAAGGTATTTCCGTCGAATGTGATACTGTCGATGCCCAAACCAATGTCCCCGAGTGCAATATGGTTGACATCCAGGCCTTCTGCGGTTTTCTCGTATGGCAGGTCGTAGAATAGCGAATCGGCCTGCAAGTCGAAAGTTTCCACTGTGTACAGGGCTTGTCCTAAGTCTATGAGACCGTTCCGCAGGGTCGCCGCAAGGATTCCGCCCGAAACGGTCATGCTGTCGCCCGGCATGCTGAACCGTACCCGGGTGCGTGCCAGATCCACTTGCCCAAGGGAGATTTTCCAGTTCACTGGCGAACTGGCGGTCGTATCTTCCGTCGTGGAATCGGTCAGAGCGATGGCCACGTCGGCATCCGAAAGCAGGGCCGTATTCACCGTCACCATTTCCTGTGGGATTTCTATACCATGGGAGTTTATAAAGAAGCGTCCTATGCTACCCTTGATTTCCACCCCGGCAATCATGGATTTGGTGTTGACTGCGGCACGGGTCAGTTCGATGCCTTCCACGTCAATTTCCCCGTGGAGCAGGGACGCGAAACTCAAATCCACGTTCAGGCGTTCTACGTCCAACAGGCTGTCGTCCTGCCCGTCTTTTATCTGTACGTCCTGCAAGTCGATATTGAAAAGGAAGGTCAACCGCAACCGGCCCACATGCACTTTCATGCCAGTGGTCTCGGACAGATAGGCCGTAGCCTTGCGTACGGCAAAATCTTGTATGGGAGGAAGATAAAGCAGTGTAGCCGATATGAAGAATAGTATGATGGGGGTGAGTAAAATGCCGATTACCCATTTCAGGATTCTTTTTTTCATAATCTCAGTTATAGTGTACTACAAAGGAACGGCTTTTTTTTGAATTCGGGAATATTTTTTCACTAAAATAAAACAAAAACTCCCCATATTCATTATTTTTGCAGGATAATAATCGTCATCCGTCGGTTGCATGAAATTGAAAAGTATGATTTATATCGCGTGCTGCATGACTGTAATGTCTTGCGGTCCGCAAAAGAAGAAAGCAATGGAAGAGACTGAAGTACTGATAGAAACCTCTATGGGCGACATGAAAGTGAAGTTGTATAACGATACGCCCAAGCATCGTGATAATTTCATCAAGTTAGCCCGGGCAGGGGCGTACGACAATATTTTGTTTCATCGTGTCGTACGAGGCTTTATGGTGCAGACCGGAGACCCGGCTCTCAAACCCGGGGGAATGAAACCGGCCGTGGATACTGCGGCCTACCGTTATACGATTCCGGCGGAGATCCGTTATCCGCACCATTTTCATAAGAAAGGCGCATTGGCGGCAGCCCGTATGGGGGATGACGTGAATCCCGAAAAGGCCTCCAGCGGTACACAGTTCTATATCGTGACGGGGAAGGCCTATACGCCAAGTTCGTTGATGGAGCTTTATTCTGCCATTTACCAAAGCCGGGTGGATACGCTTTACGAGGAACTTTCGCGAGGGCATCTCAAAGAAATGTACCTGATGCGCCGTCGTGGCGAAACCGAAAAACTGGAAAGTCTGAAAGACTCTTTGTTGCATGAGGCGGAAGCAAAGGTCGCTGCCCATCCGCCTGTGCCGTTTAACGAGGCGCAGAAACAGGCCTATACCACAGTAGGCGGTGCGCCCCATTTGGATGGAGAATACACCGTGTTCGGCGAGGTGGTGGAAGGGCTGCAAGTGGCTGAGGCCATAGAAAAAGTGCGTACGGCAAAAGAGCGTCCTTTGCAGGAGGTCGTGGTACGCAAGGTGACGGTATTGGAATAACCGTCAACCGTATTTCACGTACCCTAAACGCGTATATTTTACGCCCCGGCTTTCGTAATGCCCCATGACGCGGGCGGAGAGCGTGATGTCCATGCCGGGTGAAAACTGGCGGCTGAAGCAGCTTAAAGCTTTGGGCGTCTGGCTTTTTCCGGCCGCTTTTTCGGTGAAGATGTAACGGTTTCCTTGGCTGTCTGCGGCCAAAATGCGTTGGTCGATATAAAAGTCTGGCTTGTAAGTGTCCACTTGCTGCTTGACGAATAGGATTTTCAAGCGGAGGGCTTCCAGTTTTTCTCCTATCTCCCCGATGTAACGGCTGGGCGAACGGTAGGCAGGCCGTCGCGGGGGACTGAGTTCCGCATGTACCACGGCGAAACATTGTGCGGTTTCTTTCAGTTTCAGGAGCTTTTTCTTTTCCGGCTTGAAGCGGTTGGCCATCCACAGGACGTAGTTCGGGTCGATGTAGTAGACTTCCGCGATGCGTTTGCCCCGGTATTTTCCGAAGGGCAGCGTGTCGTAAGTCTGTTCGTAATAAGGAATGAAAAAAGTATTGTCCATCCACTTCAGGGTTACCTTGCAGTACTTCAGCAAGTCCATGGCTTTGCCTGCGGCCATGACGAATGTATCAGCCAACGTACGGATAAAGAGGGGAGGGCGTTCGTCTGCGAATATGCGCCACAAGGCATAATACCGCCGGTAAGGTGTGGCGATGCTGATGGCATAAAAACCGTTTTCGGATGTCCGTCCGGAATTGAACGCTGCGACGGTAGCCGTGACGCGTGCCATGTCCGTTTCCGGAACCGGTTCGTAGAATCGTATGCTGTTCTTGGTTGCTCCTTTCTACGGCATGTATCACCGTATGCAAATATACAAAAAAAGAAATCGTTTCCAAGTAATTTTGCAGGGAATAGAGGGCAAAAGGTTGTCATTTTGTTACTTTTTGCATCCCATTTTGGTGATGGAAAACCGCTTTCAGTCCTTTTTAGGGTTTTTGTTTTGAATAAATATCCGTGTACGGAGTCGGTTATGCAACGATATTCCGTATATATGCAATTCATCATGAGGAAGAAAATTTTTCGTTTGCAGGCGAATGAAAAATCATTTGGCGCAGAACGGTTTCACGGGGTGGATAAAAACGGGGACGAATGCCTGGAAAATGGAGGAAAGACAGGAGGAAAAGTCCGTTTTTTCCTCTATTTGGAGACCGGAAAGTGTCGTCATCCGTGTGTCGTTTTGTCATGATAGGCGTGCGGATGCTGACGGGTTTACATGGGGATGCGGACGGTTGGGCATGCCGGGTGTCCGGATGAAAGCCGGATAAGGTATCGGCTGACTTTTTGTTTATGGGTAAACGTGCGAGAATGGCGTATTTGCACCGTTTGTCCAGTAGGGCAGCAAATACGCCATTCTCGTGCGCTTGGGTTTGACATTCTGACAGAATGTCAAATTCAGGAAGGAGGGAGCCGGATCCGTTTTCTACCGCTTGTCCCCATGGGGATAGTTGAGGGTTTGTTGCCGCTGCACCAGTGTTTCGGCACATTGGAGCATGGCAAAACCGTATTGCTTCATGTCGCGGAAAGCCGGGTCGTCCTCGGCAGCCTGTACCGACGTGCCCTCCGTGCGGTATCGGATTTCCTGTTGCGTGTCCGGAAAATAAAGGAACAGGCGCGACGAGTCCCTCACGCCGATGAGGTTGTCGGCTGTGAAATACATATATGGACGCTTCTCTTTCAGCAAGTCCACACCGAAATCGTTTTGCACGTAGCTGATATCCAACAGCCCCAAAAGGGTCGGGGCCAAATCCACCTGCCCGCCGTAAGCGTCCACGATGCGCGGGGGTATGTCCCGCCCGTAAATCATGAGCGGGATGTGGTTATACGATTGCGGGCTTTCGCATTCGGGCGTGCCCACCAGTTTGCCATGGTCGCCCAAGAGGACGAATAGCGTATGGTCCGCCCAAGGGCGTTTGAGGGCCTCCGTCATGAAGTTCCGAATGGACCAGTCGGCATATTCCACGATTTGTTCTTCGGTCGTCCGGCTGCGCGGATGGAAATAGGGCGGGATGATGTAAGGCGGATGGTTGCTGATGGTGAGCAGGACGCTGAAAAACGGTTGTCCGCTCCGGGCCTGCCGGTCGAGCACGGGCAGGGCGTATTGGAACAGGAAGTCGTCTTGTACGCCGAATCCGTTGACTACCTTGTCCGCCGGATAGTTTTCCTGCGAATAAATGTCGTCGAAACCGTTGGTACGGAAAAAGGCGTTCATGTTATCGTATTGCGATTCGTGCGTCATGAAGAACATGTTATGGTAGCCGTTTTCTCTCAGCACGGTGGGCAGGCCGGAGTAGACCGAAT
>ENA-OQDT01002051-OQDT01002051.1-human-gut-metagenome-genome-assembly--contig:-NODE-2051-length-10743-cov-3.330256_pt1 | contig 10743 bp, 12 predicted proteins | sample MGYA00242786_ERZ504617 | MGnify/ENA primary metagenome ERZ504617 (study PRJEB26092, sample SAMD00036337) | human gut metagenome | host: Homo sapiens | study: EMG produced TPA metagenomics assembly of... | reverse complement strand
ATACCAAACAGGAGCAGAAGGTACTGATGACTGTTCTCACCAGAAGCTGAGACCAACCGCCTTCGCATTCATTTAAGACAGAATTGATCCCCACGCTTTCATTACCATTGTAAACAGCAGTGAGATCATTGGAAAAGGCTTTCGGTCTATTTAGTATTTCTGCTCACGAAACACTTATTTTCTGCAATCTGTGGGCGTAATTCCAAAGAAATTCCGAAATGCCTTACTGAAATAGTTATTATCGGAATATCCAACCCGGGCAGCAACTTCCTGGATCTTAATAGAAGGATTCTCCAGCAGTTCTTTCGCCCGGGTCATTCTGACCATAAGGAGGTATTCCTGAATGGTCATCTCATAATGCTGGCGAAAAAGGCGTGTGAGATACTCCTGGGTAAAGAAGTACTTCTTCGCATAACTGCTGACCTTAAGGGGCTGTGGATAGTTCTGGTCAATGTCCTGCCGGATCCTGGCGACAACTTCATCAGGGGAAAGCTTTGGCGCTTCTTTTTCTAAACAGGTACCAGTATTTCCCAATGTCTGGACTGCTTTATCAATGGCAGCATTCAATTCTTCCCGTGCAATTGGTTTTAACAGATAATCAATGGCACCACATTTCAAAGCTGCCTTTGCGTAATCAAAATAATCATACCCACTGATTACAATAAAACAGGTATCCCTAAATTCATGGGAAGCCTTTTCCAGAAATTCCATGCCATTCATAACCGGCATCTGCATATCTACAAAAACAATCTGGGGCTTTATTTCCCGCATGGTTTTTAAAGCTGCAGCACCGTTGGTTTCCTGATAAAGCTCTGTAATATGATAATCTGCCCAGTGACCAAGCCTGCTTATTGCAATTCTAGCAGGTGCCTCATCGTCAATAATCAGTACTTTATACATTTTCATTTTCCCTCTTTCTGATTGGAAGTTCCATTTTTACTTCTGTAAACTGATCGCCCTGTGATTCCAGAAACAGACCAGCCTCTCCCTGATAAAGTATTTTCAGACGGCTTGCAAGATTGGGAAGTCCGATGGAATTGCCAGTATCTGCTGATTTTCCGGAAAAAATATCATTCAGTTCTTTCACTTTTTCTGGGAGAATTCCCTTTCCATCGTCATATACACTGATGAGCAGCCGGTTATTTTCCATACATACCCGGATGATAATGTGAAGAACAGCTCCGTTCTCCGGCATTCCGTGTATAATGGCATTTTCTACCAGCATTTGAATACTGATTTTTGGAATCACTGCCAGATTTACCTTTGGATTAATTTTCTTCGTCACTTCCAGGCGCCCGCCTAGTCTTGTTTTCTGCAGAAGAATATACCGGTCTACATAATCAAGTTCCTCCTGCAAGCGGACGAGTTCTCCGCCTTTAATGGTATAACGAAGATTTGCAGACAAAGACACAATCATATCATAAATTTCCTGACAGTCTGCAAGCAATGCTTCTGTAGCAATCGCCTGAAGAGTGTTATAGAGAAAATGGGGATTCAGCTGGGCCTCCAACGCCTGGAGCCTGGAATTTTTCTCATTGATGCTGGAAATATAGTTGGTCTCGATCAATTCATTAATGTGGGCTGCCATGTCGTTATAGCTTTCTGTTAATGCACAGGTTTCCTTACAGCCTCCGCCAAAAGCTGTGGGAGAAAAGTCTCCTTCACCCATTTTCCCCATCTGGTAAGACAGCCTCTTCAATGGAATTGTGATCATCCGGATCATGAGCGTAACAATAATGATCAGACAGATAGTGATCACTGCAATCTGCATTACCAGAGGAAGCAAAAAGTCCCTTGCCCGGTCATCCCAGGCGCTTTTAGGAAGCAGGGAAAGCAGGACAATGCCCGTCTCTTCACTGGTCCTGCGAAGTGCAAGATAAGAAATTCCACCGATATTTACATTTTCAACATCTGAATGAAGCCCCAAAAAGCTGCCTTTTTTTCCTTTTTCTTCCTGATTTCGGATATCCTCAGAACTGGAATATAAAAGTTCACCATCTGAATTATACAGGCATAAGATCTGCCCATAATCCTGATGGGTTTTTTCATAAGCAGCCGCAGCTGTGTAGTATCTACATCCACATAAGACAAACTGACTGGTTCCCGGTTTCTCAGGCGGATCAGGTAGTGATAATACCGGAAAAACACATCTTCTGAATCCGGGGGCGCCAGATATTCATATTTGTCATTGCTTCCACAGGCAATATAAGGTCTGGATATTTCAGTATCTTTTACAGGGGTCGATAAAATATGCTGTCCCCCAACCCCTGCATTCCGCTCAAAACATAAATCCTGATTCATTGCTGTAATGGAATAAGAACGGATATCTGTTCTGCTATGATAGGAAGACTGGATTTCCTGTTTTATGTCACTGATCTCAGAAGAGGAAAGAGGTTTTCTCTTCAGCAGGGAATTATAGACAGATACATTCAGGCAGGGCTGTACGCAAAAGATCCGCAGACCCTGAATATATTGATCCAGATTTGCCACATCCATCTCCAGAATAGTCTGTGTGGAAGAAGTATATTCCTCTGCAAAAGACCTTGCCTGACCAGAATAACCACTATATAAAATAATTCCAAATGCAAGAACGATCACAGACAGGATCACAACTGTCAGCTGCGTCTGCATGGATAAATTTTCTATTTTCTTTTTCATACATAAAGCTCCTTTTTATTATGGCAATATTATACAACTTGTTGTATTCATTCACAATAGAACAGGTTATAGATATCAAACTTTTACCATAAACAGTTTGATTTTTTCTATTTATTTGTAATATTGCATAGTGTATGATTAGATTATCAAAAACAAAGCAGGCTGCCGTGGGCGAAACGGGCAGCAGCAAAAAAGAAGGAGGATATGCATATGCATAAGAAACAAATCGCTTTATTAATGGCCGGTTTAATGACAGTCAGTTCTCTTACAATGGGTTCTGTAACCGTAATGGCAGACGATGATCCGGTAGAGCTTTATTTCATGTTTAATGGTCCGGAATACACAGACGCTTACCATGATCTGATCGATCATTATACAGAAGAACATCCAAATGTATCCATTGAGCTGGAAGTCCTTCAGAATGATTACCAGACTGTACTCCGTTCCAGATTTAAATTCCGGTGAGGTTCCGGACCTGTTTCTTTCCAGTGCATACAGCGACAATACTTTATATGCAGATTATATTTATAACCTGGATGACGAAGAGTTTATGAAGAACTTTTCCGAGACAACCTTACATCTGTAACAGAAGATGGCCATATTACAGGAATGCCATTCCTGGTTCAGTCCCATGGCTTTATCTATAACAAAGCATTATTTGAGCAGGCTGGAATCACAGAACTTCCAACTACCTTAGACGAGCTTCGCACCGTTTGTGAGAAATTGACAGATGCAGGTATTCAGCCATTCAGCTCCGGATTTGGTGAGTGGTGGATCCTTCCACAGACCGTTTATCCGTCCATGAGTGATGCCTATGACGGCGATTATGACAAGCTCTTTGAAGATGTGAAAAACGGAGATCTGAAATTCGGCGAGCTTCCGCAGGTTGATTTTGCACTTGATCTTCTGGATCTGATCAAGGAGTACAGCGGTGACAAGCCAATGGAGTCCACCAATGATCTTCAGTGCTCCGATTTTGCAACAGGAAAAGTTGCCATGATCCACAATGGCTCCTGGGACGAGGCAAGTATCCGCGCCATTGCCCCTGATATTGATATGGGTTATGTTTATATGCCCCGCATGGACGAAAAAGCAGTTCTCGCAGTTGAGTCCAACCTTACCTTCCGTGTAGCAAAAGATTCCGAAAATCTTGATACGGTTCTTGATTTCCTGAACTACATGTGTACTTCTGATTATGGAAGAAGCTGGGTTCCATCAGTTATCGGCGATATCTCCCCACTTACCGGAGCAGATGCACCTGATACACAGCTTGCAGCAGAAACAGCAGCTGCACAGGATAATTCCGTAACATGTCCATGGTGGATCTTTAAAGGACCAGAAGGTGTAGAAGAGCCATTTGGTACCGCATTCCAGAACTATGTTGCAGGAAATGCAGACCGCGACGAGACAAAAGAGGTTCTTACCCAGTTATTTGTTGATGCTTACGATGCAATGTAATTTATTATAAAATGATCGCGTGAATAAAAACGAAAACAGGGCGGCTGACAATTTCGGCAGCCCTGTTTTTCCGAAAAGGACAGGAGGTTTCTTTATGCAGGCAAACAGCCAGAAACGAAGGGCCAGAAAAACAGCATTGGAATTCGCAGGATATGTAGCCCCTGCAGTTTTCTTCATCACGCTGTTTGTAGGAATTCCTTTCGTTATGTGTATTTATTATTCCTTCCGTAAATGGAACGGTATTGGAAAAACATCGGAATTTATCGGACTCGAAAATTATATCCGGCTTTTTACCAATGATCCAGCCTTTGTCAGTGCGCTGAAATATACCTTTATCTATGCCATTGGAACAGTACTGATCGTAAATGTACTTGCCATTTTTTTTGCCGCACTTCTGGAATCCAAGATCAAAGGCAAAGGATTTTTCAGAGCCGCTTTTTATATTCCCAATATCATAAGCCTTGTTATCATTGGATTTATCTGGAAATTTATCTGTACCAGAGTATTTGAAGCACTTATGTCCATAACCGGATGGGGAATTTTCGGTCTTAGCTGGCTGGGAGACTCCCAACTGGCTGTGTTCTCCACCATCATTGTTTCTGTTTGGCAGAGCCTTGGCTTTTATATCCTGATCTACGTTGCAGGTATGCAGGGAGTACCAACGGAACTAAATGAATCCGCAGACCTGGATGGGGCAGGAGCAGTCCGCAGATTTTTCTCAATTACTATCCCGCTGATCATGCCGTCCATTTCCTTCTGCATGTTCCATTCTGTTGCCAATTCCTTAAAAATGTTTGAATTGATCTTCAGCTTGACAGGCGGCGGTCCGGGAACATCCACTACATCAATTGCACTTGATATTTACAACACTGCATTTAACAACAGCCGCTATGGATATGGAAGCGCCAAAAGTGTAATTCTTTTTATCATCGTTCTGGTGATCTCCGTAATTCAGGTTAATTTCTTTAAAGGCAAGGAGGTAGAGGCATGAGTAAAAAAAGCAAAGCACTTCACGGTGTGATACAGTTATTCCTGATCCTTTTTCTGCTTTTATATCTTTCCCCTCTTTTCCTGGTGGGAATCAATGCCTTTAAAAGCTATCAGGAAATCATGACAGATGTTATGAGCCTTCCATCTGCTTTTACTCTTGACAATATAAAAAATGTATTTCATGATATGAAATATCCAGCTACTTTTTTGAATACACTCATCGCCACAGTAATAGGAACTCTCGGCATTATCGTGATCGCTTCCATGGGAGGCTATAAAATGGCACGTGTGAAAACACGCTACAGCCGTTTCTGTTTCCTGTTCTGCATTGCGCCTATGATGATCCCGTTCCAGTCCTTTATGCTTACTCTGGTAAATGTAGCCACCACTTTACATATCAATGGGAAAATATGGGGACTTGCCATTATTTACTGGGGGCTTGGTGCCCCAATGAGTATTTTCCTGTATCAGGGCTTTGCCAAGGGCATTCCCCTGGAACTGGAAGAGAGCGCACTTATTGACGGCTGCAACCAGTTTCAGCTTTTTACCCGTATTATTTTTCCAATGCTGAAATCCTGTACTGCGACGGTTACGATCATCAATGTAATGTGGATCTGGAATGACTTTCTTCTTCCCCTTCTTATGCTGGGCGGAAGAAAGAGCAGCAAAACCCTGCAGCTTGCAGCCTACAGCTTTATGGGACAGTACAAAATGGAATGGCAGAACATTATGTCTGCTGCGATCCTGATCATTATCCCAGCGCTGATCCTGTATCTGATTTTCCAGAAATCTATTATCAAGGGTGTTGTAGCTGGAGCCGTAAAAGGCTGACCGATTTTCAAAGGAGGAATGGAAGATGAAGTTTACCAATGGCTTCTGGCTTGTGAGAGATGAATTTCAGGCTGATTATGTAAGAGACATTTATGAGGTAGAAGAGCGGGAAAACGAACTCCTGGCTTTTGCCCCCTATAAACAAATCCAGGGACGCGGGGATACCTTAAACATTGGAATGATGACCTATACCTTCACCGCACCAGCAAAGGACATTTTGGGAATCCACATGGTAAATCACGCTGGAAATTACGTAAAAAGCCCATCATTTGAATTGTATGGTGATTTAGATAAAAGTCCGGAACGTAAATGTGAGAAAGCTTCCGGCAAAGAAAAATGGACGTTAAAGTCAGGAAAGCTTTCCCTGGAATTTGAAACTGGTTCCCCTGAAATGAAGTTTTATGGAGATGGAAGGGAGCTTACCTGTATCAAGAGCAAAACTACGGGAATGATGCATCACAAACAAGGCATGAACTATCTGGTCTCCGGACTTAATTTAGGTGTTGGCGAGCTGGTTTATGGCCTTGGGGAACGGTTACCCCTATGGTAAAAATTGGCCAGACCGTGGATATCTGGAATGAGGATGGCGGTACAGCCAGTGAAATTTCCTATAAGAATATTCCGTTCTATTATACGACCAAAGGCTATGGCGTCTTTGTCAATCATCCGGGACGTGTCAGCTTCGAGGTAGGTAGTGAGAAGGTGGAAACCGTACAGTTTTCTGTAGAAGATGAGGAACTGGAATACTTTGTTATTTATGGTCCTACCCCTTTGGAAATTATAGAAAAATACACAGCCCTTACCGGAAGACCGGCATTGCCGCCTAAGTGGTCCTTTGGCTTATGGCTTACCACATCCTTTACCACCAACTACGACGAGGCTACGGTAAACAGCTTTATTGATGGATTTGAACAGCGCCATATTCCTCTTTCTGTTTTCCATTTTGACTGTTTCTGGATGAAAGGCTTCGAATGGTGCAACTTCACCTGGGATAAAGATATGTTCCCGGATCCGGCAGGTATGCTGGAACGTTTTCATAAGCGAGGCTTAAAAATCTGTGTTTGGATCAATCCCTATATTGCACAGAAGTCGCCTCTGTTTGGAGAAGCCATGGAAAAGGGCTATCTTCTGATGAAAGACAATGGAAGAGTTTGGCAGTGGGATATGTGGCAGGCTGGTATGGGACTGGTAGACTTTACCAATCCAGATGCATGCAGCTGGTACCAGAGTAAGCTGAAAGCACTTCTGGATGTGGGAGTGGATTGTTTCAAAACAGATTTCGGAGAACGTGTTCCTACCAATGTAAAATGGTTCGACGGCTCTAATCCGGAAAAAATGCATAATTATTACACGTATCTTTATAACCAGTGCGTATTTGAGCTTCTGAAAAAAGAAAAAGGAGAAAGCGAAGCTGTTCTTTTTGCACGAAGTGCAGCACCAGGCGGACAAAAATTTCCAGTACACTGGGGCGGAGATTCAACCAGCCAGTATATTTCCATGGCCGAAACCTTAAGGGGCGGGCTTTCCCTTATGGACAGCGGCTTTGGCTTCTGGAGCCACGATATTGGCGGCTTCGAGGATGATGGCTCAGCTGATCTGTACAAAAGGTGGGTGGCTTTCGGACTTTTATCTTCCCACAGTCGTTTACACGGATCCAGTTCTTATCGTGTTCCATGGAATTATGATGAAGAGGCCTGTGAGGTTCTGAAATACTTTACCGAGCTGAAATGGAAGCTTATGCCTTATATTTACAGCCTTGCACAGACTGCCCATGAAAAAGGGCTTCCCGTAATGCGTCCAATGCACATGCAATACCCAAAAGACAGAAACTGCGCATATCTGGATCAGCAATATATGTTGGGAGACCGCATTCTGGTTGCACCTGTATTTTCCTCAGATGGAAAACAGGATTTTTATCTTCCAGAAGGAAACTGGGTACATCTTCTTACCAAAGAACCTGCACAGGGAAACCAGTGGCATACCGGAACCTTTGATTACTTCAGTCTGCCATTGTATGTAAGAGAAGGAGATCCTTTACTAAAAGTTATTTAATAGAAAGATTTTACAGGCACTGTCTGGCATGTTTGTCCCAGACAGTGCCTTTTTAATGTCAAAATATTGTTATTTTCTGTCAGAAAAGGGATAGCTTTTGGGACAGAAAAACAGTATAATACCAAATAGTTTATTTAAATATAGGTATTTACTAAGGAGGGAAAATGAAAAGAATACTTTCAATTGGAAAAGATGATTTTTATCCGCAGATTTTCCGGTTGGCGGTTCCAATTATTATACAGAATCTGCTCAGTGCGGCTGTGAATTCAGCGGATGTGATCATGTTGAATTACGTGGGGCAGTCCGCTATTTCGGCGGTATCCCTGGCAGCCAATTATTCCAATATTTTATTTATGGTGTATTATGGCATCGGTACCGGAGCCTCTCTTTTGTGCTCCCAATATGCCGGTAAAAAGGATTTTCAGGCGATTCATGTAGTAGAGGGAATCGCACTTCGTTTCTCTGTGTTGATTTCCCTGTTGGTTGCCCTGGTTGCATTTACTGCGCCTCAGATGATGCTGAGGCTATTTACCAATGATCCTGAGCTGATCACCATTGGTTCCTCCTATATCCGCATTATGGGCGTTACCTATATCTGCTGGGGAATCTCGGAGATCTATCTGGCAGTTCTTCGAAGTATTGGAAGAGTAACCATCAGTATGGCGCTGAATATGCTGGCATTTATTCTGAATATATTCCTAAATGCAGTTTTTATCTTCGGCCTGTTCGGTGCTCCGAAGCTTGGTGCAACCGGCGTTGCAATCGCCACCGCTGCATCAAGACTGATCCAGCTGATTGGCTGTGTGGTTGTATCTTCCTTTAGTAAAAATGTGAAGCTGAATCTGGCATATATGTTCCTTCGCAGTAAAGTATTGTTTCAGGACTTTATCCGTTTGTCACTTCCGGCACTTGGAAACGACCTGTCCTGGAGCGTTGCTTTTTCCATGTATTCTGTAATCCTGGGACACCTTGGCACTGACGCGGTGGCCGCTAATTCCCTGGTTACTGTGGTGCGGAACATTGGCTCTGTATTCTGTTTTGCCATTGCAAGTGCGGGAACCATTCTTCTTGGGCAGATCATGGGAAAATGGAGACCTGGAAAAATCCAGACGATACGCTTCCAGAATGCTGAAGCTGACTGTGATCACCGGTGCACTTGGAGGGCTGATCGTCCTTGCCATCACTCCTTTTGTGATGAAATTTGCTTCCCTGAATGACACCGCTATGCATTATCTGAAATACATGCTTCTCATTAACACCTACTATATTATGGGATCCGCAGTAAATACTGCGCTGATTGCAGGTGTCTTTCGGGCAGGGGGCGATACGAAATTTGGCTTAATCTGTGACACGGTAGATATGTGGGTATATGCGGTGCCGCTAGGTTTCTTCGCTGCCTTTGTACTGAAGCTTCCAGTGTTGTGGGTTTACTTTCTGCTTTGTACAGACGAATTCGTGAAATGGCCCTGGGTTTTCCATCATTACCGAAAGGGAGAGTGGGCGAAAAAGTATTACCCGGGAAGATATTTTTGAACAATAGGATCTGATGAAAAATGGACACAGACTGCAATGTCTTTATTACTGAACCTCCAGTAATGGCATTGTGATCTGTGTCCATTTTGGTTAGATTTCTACCAGAATTCCCTTTTCCTTATCATACTTACAATATTTCCCCTTTCCGGAAATAAATGGCTGATAGGTATTGGTACGAGTATCTTTCACATATACAATTCCGGTAGCGATCATTTCTACCAGTGAGAATCGTTTGCTCAGGCTGGAAATCCAGGCATATGTCTTATTGCTGTCTGAGTCAGCTGCCACCAGAGAGTAGCCTTCTTCACATGGTTTCAGTGAGAAGTAAATTTTCTCAGGCTTAGAAGTCTCTTTAAACACCTGGCTTGCTATGTAAGAAGAGAAATTCTTCTCCACAAACTGCTAGAAAGAATACAAGGTGTAAACTTCCCCGCTGACTTCGTCTGTGATCCGGTCCCCGCGCTGCAGACGGGCCTTGATCAGTGACAAGGTCTCAATGGTCCAGTTGATAAAAGGCGAGCTTGCCCTGTCGGATCCTACATTTCTGGAACGTTTATTGGGAAAAATGGGTCTGGTGCTTTATACTTTTGCAAATGGATGGGATGAGTTGCCAGTATCACCCCAGGGATATGAAGCACCTGTTAAATCTATTGGCAATAGTACCACGACTCCCAGGGACTTGGAAAATAATCTGGATGTGCAGATTGTATTGATGGCGTTAGCAGAAAGTGTTGCAGCCAGGCTTCGAAAACATGGGTTTAAATGCAAGGTAGTATCCATCAGTATCCGGGATAATGGGTTATATTCTTTTTCCCGGCAGAAAAAGCTGGAGCGTCCTACGGACATTACAAATGAGATTATGAAGGCTGCAAACGAGCTCTTTCAGGAACATTATAACTGGCAGCATCCGATCAGAAGCCTGGGCGTTCGTGCAGAAAGTCTGGTATTATCCGATATTCCTATACAGCTTGACTTATTTGTGAGCGAGGAACAACGAGAAAAACAGGAGAAAATGGATCAGGCGGTGGATGAAATCCGTAGACGGTTTGGCTATTTCAGTGTGCAAAAAGCTTTTATGTATCAGGATAAAGCTCTTGCAAGTCTGGATGCACAAAGTTCCCACACGGTTCATCCGATAGGGTATTTTAATGGGAGGTAATTAGTAAATGGAAAATGCAAAAGTATATGTGGATGTCCTTGTCAATTTTGACAAAGATGAAC
>ENA-OQDT01002050-OQDT01002050.1-human-gut-metagenome-genome-assembly--contig:-NODE-2050-length-10749-cov-1.936641_pt1 | contig 10749 bp, 16 predicted proteins | sample MGYA00242786_ERZ504617 | MGnify/ENA primary metagenome ERZ504617 (study PRJEB26092, sample SAMD00036337) | human gut metagenome | host: Homo sapiens | study: EMG produced TPA metagenomics assembly of... | reverse complement strand
GACGCACGCGCGGATGAGGCCCGCCCCGCCGCGCGGGATGAGCAGGTCAACATAGCCCGTGGCTGTCATGAGAGCGGCGGCCCCTGCGTGTGACGTGTCCTCCACAAGGTTCACGAGATCCGGCGTCAGACCGGTCCGCTCCAGCCCGCGGCGCAGCGCTGCCGTGATGGCGGCGGCGGAGCGGTAGGCCTCGCGCCCGGAGCGCAGCACGCAGACGTTGCCGGACTTCAGCGCGAGCGCGGCGGCGTCCGACGTGACGTTCGGGCGGCTCTCATAGATGATGGCGATGACGCCCATCGGCACGCTGCGCTTGCAGATGCGAAGGCCGTCCGGGCGGACGAATTCGTCCAGCGTCCGGCCGACCGGGTCCGGCAGGGCAGCAACGGCCTCGATGCCGGCTGCCATGCCCTCGAGCCGTGCCTCGTTCAGCGTGAGGCGGTCGAGCATAACGTCCGGGACTTTGCCGCGCGCAGCCTCGAGATCGGCGGCGTTTTCCGCCAGAATGGCCGGGGCCTCCGCGCGCAGCTCCTGCGCCATGGCGGCAAGGGCGCGGTTTTTTCGCCGCGGTATCGCGCAGCGCCGGGCAGGCCGCCGCGGCCTTTGCGCGCTTCAGAATGACCTCTGTCGGGGTGAATTCCATCATGCAAGCACCTCCTGTGCCAGAAATTTTGTGCCGACGGGCTTGCCGTCCATCAGATCGTAGAGCGCAGCGGGCTGCGCGCCGTTGGCAATGACCATGGGCACACCGGCCTCCGTTGCGATGTGTGCGGCGTGGAGTTTCGTCTGCATGCCGCCCGTGCCGAATTTGCTGCCCGCGCCGCAGGCCAGCCGCTCGATCTCCGGCGTGAGCCTCTCGACGACGGGGATGAGCTTCGCTGCGGGATCGCTGTGCGGATCGGCTGTGAACAGACCGTCGATGTCCGAAAACAGGATGAGGAGGTCTGCCCGGATCGTCCGAGCGACGATGGCGGCCAGCGTGTCGTTGTCACCGATGCCCAGCTCCTGCGTGGCGACGGTGTCATTCTCGTTGATGATGGGCAGCGTGCGCAGCTGCAGCAGCCGCGCAAGCGTGTTGTGGAAGTTTTTTGCGCGCTCCGGCGTCTCGATGTCGTCCGCTGTGATGAGCAGCTGCGCCACGACGTGGTGGTACTGCGAGTAGAGCTTATCATAAATGTACATCAGCTCGCACTGGCCGACGGCCGCAGCCGCCTGCTTGCCGGGAATATCCTTCGGCCGCTCGGCCAGCGACGAGCTTGCCGACACCCATGGCGACGGCGCCGGACGATACCAGCACCAGCTCATGCCCTGCATTTTTTGAGATCGCTGCAGACCTTGCACAGCTCCTCCACGCGGCGAATGTTCAGATTCCCCGTCGGGTGCGTGAGCGTGGACGTCCCCAGCTTGAGTACAATTCGCATGGTTCAAGGCTCCTAACTTTTTTGCTTTAGCTTGTTAACACCTGCGTATCATAGCACGCTGAGGCCGGAATTGCAAGCGCTGCCGGATTTTTTTGATGAGCTGCGGCAAAAAAACCGCTTCACAGCCTCTGTGTTTCACGTGAAACACAGATCACCGCATGAAACCATACTATTATAAATAGTACACTTGCAGTACCCGGCAGCATTGTGGGAAAGCAATCGGCGAAATCGCAGCTGCCTGCCCGAGATTGCACCCCAAGGGCACTTCCTCGCGCTTCGCGCTCAGGGCGCCACGTTGCTTCGCTCCTTGCAATGACACATCAGGGTGGTGCGGCTGTGGGAACGGTGCACAGCGCCGAATTGGCACTGCTTTTGCCGCTTCGCGGACTGGCAGGGCGTGCCCTGCTCCTGCAATGGCGTACCGTTATCGCCGTTTCAGCATCCTCCGGTCGCACAGGTCGATGCCGAACGACACGGCGGCGCTCAGGACAGCGAGAACGAGGATCATGGCGTCCGTGCTGAGGTAAGAGCCGGTCGCGTCATACAGCGCGCCCGCGATCGTGCTGCCGAACGAGGCGAACAGCAGGTTCGTCACCACGACGGAAAGATTCACGGCGTAGTGCCGCATACCGTAATACGAGCTGACAAAGGCCGCGTTGGCGGGCGTGACGCCGCCGTAGGCCATGCCGCCCAGCAGGAAGCCGGCGATGAGCAGCGGGAAGCTGCCGAGCTTCAGCGCGCCGATGAGCACGAGCCCGGTCAGCAGGAAAATGCCGCCTACGAGCTGCATGGTGCGGCTGCGTCCCCATCGGTCAAACAGCCCGCCCAGCACGACGCGCCCGGCGGCGTTCGCCAGCGAGATCATGCCGACGGCCGTGGTGATACCGCCCGGCGAGACCGTTCTGCCGATCTCCCGCGCGATGGAGGTGGACTGCGACACGAGGGCCAACCCTGCCGCGCTCGAGGCAGTACGCCAGAGATAGTCACAGCCAGACGCGGCCGCCGCAGCATGGCCGCCGTGCCGAGCTCTTCTGCCACGGGGTTTGCATAGCGCTTCTTTTTCGCGGCGGGCGGCGGCGTGAAGTCCGTGCCGGCCGCCGGAGCAGGAAGCCGCAGGCCGCCACGAGCACGGCCGTGATAATACCAAGCACGACAAAGCTGCGCCGCCAGCTGCCGACCGTCACCGGCGTGAAGCGCTGATAGAGCTTGCCGATGAGGAAGCTGCTCAGGCCGAAGCCCATGAGCAGGATACCGGAGACGAGGCCCTGCTTGTCGGGGAACCACGCGCCGACTGTCCCGAGCACGGCGTTATACGAGAAGCCGGAGGCCAGCCCGCAGACCACGCCGAAGCCGACATACAGCATAGGCAGCGACCGCATACTCGCCGTCAGCAGGAAGCCCGCCAGAAACAGCAGGGCGGATATCCAGAGGAAAATTCGCGTGGAAATGCGCGCGGAAAGCGCGCCGCAGGTCAGGCCGCCAAGGCAGAAAAAGCTCATCACGATCGTAAAGGTCAGGGAAAGCTGTGCGGTGGTCCAGTGGGGGAACTCTGCGGCGATCGGCCCGGACAGTACGCTCCACGCGTACACCAGGCCCGAGAACAGAAGTACCACGCACCCGACTGCGACGTAGATCCATCTGCTTGCACTTCTCATAGGCTGCATCCTCCATTTTGGGCCATCCCCTCGATTTGGTGCGGAGATGGCCCGTATTTTGTTGTATCTTGGGGTCCTGCCTCCATCATATCACAGAAACGCCCGCTTGCCCATACCCAAATCAAAATTCTGCCTGCTGCGGTGCGGTGTCCGTGAGGGACGGACAGAAAGGAAGGCAGGAATATTTTTGAAAAACCCTCTTGACAAAGCCGTACTAGTGTATTAGTATATTAGTACAATAACACATTGGAGGTGAGCCAATGGCATGGAAACTGAATCCGGAGCGGCAGATCTGGCTGCAGCTCGTGGATGTGCTGAAGTTCCGCATCGTCTCCGGACAGTATCCGGCAGGCGTGAAGCTGCCGTCGGTGCGGGAGCTGGCCGCAGAGGCCGGTGTCAATCCGAACACCATGCAGCGCGCGCTCGCTGCGCTGGAGGAGAGCGGGCTCGTCAGCGCCCAGCGGAACACCGGGCGCTATGTCACACAGGATGAGGCGTGCATCCGCGAGACGCGCCGCTCGCTGGCGCAGGCCGAGATCGATGCGTTCTGCGCGCGGATGCGGCAGCTCGGCTACACGCAGGAGGAAATTGCAACATTGTTTGGAGGGAATGAAAATGAATGACATGCTGGTCTGCTGCAGCGGCCTGACGAAGAGCTATGGGGCAAAGCCCGCACTCGATCACGTCGACCTGCAGCTTGCGCCGGGCAAGATCATCGGCCTGCTCGGGCCGAATGGCTCCGGCAAAACGACGCTCATCAAGATCCTGACGGGCCTGCTGCGCCAGACGGAGGGCTCCGTCGCGATCGACGGCAAGCCGATCGGCCCGGAGACGAAGGCGCTCGTGAGCTACCTGCCCGACCGAATGTACTATGCCGGTTGGATGAAAACGAAGGATATGGTCAACTTCTTTGCGGATTTCTATCCCGATTTCCGCCGTGAGCGCGCCGAGGCCATGTGCCGTGCGCTGGGCATCGGGCTGGATACGCGCGTGAAGACCATGTCGAAGGGTACGAAGGAGAAGCTCCAGCTGCTGCTCGTCATGAGCCGCGCCGCAAAGCTCTACCTGCTCGACGAGCCGATCGCGGGCGTCGATCCGGCCGCGCGCGACTTCATCCTGCAGACGATCCTGACGAATTATTCGCCCGAGAGCACCGTCCTGATCTCGACGCACCTGATCGCGGACATCGAGCCGGTGCTTGACGAGGTGATCTTCCTGAAAGAGGGCCGTGTCGTCCGCCACGATTCGACCGATAACATCCGCGGCGCCGAGGGCAAGTCCGTCGACGAGGTCTTCCGCGAAGTCTTCCGCACGATCCCGATGGGAGGTGAATGGCCGTGCTGAGCAAGCTGTTAAAATACGATCTCCGCGCAAATCTGAAGATTTTTCTGTTTATCTGGCCCGCCATTCTGGTCTTCGGCCTGCTCGAGCGCGTTGCCCTCATGGCGGAGCTGCCGGTCAAGATCTCTGCCATTTTTGTGAATCTGACGACAGTGCTGTTCGTGCTCGCGGTCATTGCCGCCTGCGTGTTTGCGCTCGTCATCTCCGTCATCCGCTTCTATTCCGGCCTGCTGCGTGATGAAGGCTACCTGATGTTCACGCTGCCGGTGCGGCCGTGGCAGCTTGTGCTGTCGAAGCTCCTCACGGCCCTCCTGACGCTGGTCGTGACGGGCCTGGTCAGCTTCGTTTCCGTCGGCATCCTGTTCGGTGGTATCCGTGGCTTGCTGCCTTCCATCCACACCTCGCTGGAGCAGAGCTTCGGCGGGATAATCAACGGCTGGGGCATCGCCCTGCTCGTTCTGCTCGTTGTGGTGCAGGTCGCGGTGTCCGTGCTGCAGATCTATCTGTCCTGCTCCATCGGCCACCTGTTCCGCCGCAAGCGCATCCTGTTCGCTGTGCTGTTCTACTATGCCATCAACGTCGTGCTCGAGACGGTCGCGGTCACGTCCATCATCGTGCTGAGCAACTTTGAGCCGTTCTGCCGCTTCCTTGTTCAGCTCTCTGCCGGCATGAGCGCGCCAGGCATGTTCAACCTGTTTATCGGCGTGATGCTTGCCCTGCTGGCCGTCCTCGGCATTGTGTATTTCTTCGTCACGGAGCGCATCCTGCGCCGCCATCTGAATCTGGAATAAGGCTTTCTGCCGCGCCGTACAATGCCCCAGGTTTGTCATTGCCACGGCCCCTTCGGGGCCTCGCAATGACAAATCCGATGGCCGCTACGGTCGACGACGCTGCCCTATAACTTGCCAGCCTCCATGGCGCTCACTACCCGCAAGGGGCACGCCGCATCCGTAAGGCGGCAAAGCCGCCAACGGCTGCGCAGTGAGCGCCGCTACAGACGCAATCGGTTGATACGTTTTTGTCATTACCCTTTACGTTCTGCAAGTGCCTTCCCGAGATTGCCACGTCGGCCGTTGGCCTCCTCGTAATGACAATTCGGGGGCGTTTACCATTTTAACGACAGCCCGTACCGATCGTTACTATACCGCCGGGCACGGCTGTCCGCTCCCCTACATAAAAGGACTCCCGGAGCTGTTCGGCTCCGGGAGTGTTTTTATCGTTATCGGTTTTCACACAGCAGGCGCGGGACGGCGTTGTCCGCCGTCTCATACACGGCCTCATAATCCGTGTCCATGCATGAGAGCATGGGGGAATCGGCCGTATAGCGCACGCAGGTGCCGCAGGCGGCGCTCAGCCGCCGGGGAACAGGCATCATCTGCGCAGCCACGCCCGCCGCGGTCAGCGCCCGGCAGGTCAGCAGGGCGGACAGATGCGTGTGGAATGTCGCGATGTACGCGGTCATTTCTTCAGCGTCAGGCGGGTGTCGGGACCCTCCGGCGCGGAGGTGACGGTGTAGCCCTGACGGTTGGCATAGCGCGTGACGTTCTCTACGGCGCAGGCGTCGTCCAGCAGGACCTCGATCTCGGCGGGATGGCCGTCCTTCACCGCCTTCTGGACCATCACGACGGGCATGGGGCAAAGCAGGCCTCTTGCATCGACCATGTTATTTCGCCTCCTGTTTTTTTCACGAATTTCGGAAGGTTGAGCACGGAAATGACCAGGCAGACCACGATGCCGGTCACAACGGCGATCTTGCCGGTGTTCGACAGGCCGCCGCGGACGAACTCACCGGCGGCGTTCGTGGAGTCGGCCGTACCGGCCAGACCAAAGTTGTGGGCAGCCGCCGCACCGGCGAGCATGCCGAACACGGTGACGGTGGAGTCGCCGTTGCCGCTGCCGGCCAGAATGAGCTGTCGCAGCGGGCAGCCGCCGAGCAGCACGGAGCCCCAGCCGACGAGAGTCATGCCGAGGAAGTTCCACACATGGCTGCTGTGGGCGATGGGCTGGAGCTGGAAGCCCCAATGGAACTGCTTCGTCACCAGATTGCCGATGAGGGCAACGAGGAAGATAGCTACAAAGCCGGACAGCAGCTTGAAGTCACCGAACATGACGGCGTCACGGATGCCGCCTGCCATGCCACAGACGGGAGCGCTGCGCCAGCGCGCCGATGACCATGGACAGGGGCCAGAGCCAGCCAGACAGGCGCGTGCTTCGAGCCGGGGCCTGCCTCGCTGAGCTTGAAAATGACGGGGACCGTCAGGAACAGCAGCAGGATAACCGTCATGCTGACGGGGAGGACGACGCCCTCGAGCGGGACGGAGTCATAGGAGCGCTTGAGCGAGAAGCCCCTCTTCAGGAACAGCGTACCGGCAAAGATACCGGCGCCGAAGCCGGCCAGACCGACCAGAGCGTTGGCATCGCCGCCTGCCAGACGGAGCACCATGCGCAGCGGGCAGCCGAGGAAGGCCAGCGCGCCGATCATGACGAACGCGCCGAGGACAAAGCGGAGCGCGGGCGCGGAGCCGGACTTTGCGCGGAACTCCTTCGTGCAGACGGACATGACGAACGCGCCGAGCACGAGGCCGATGATCTCCGGGCGGATATACTGCACCTTACCGGCGCTGTGGAGGCCGAGCGAGCCTGCGATATCGCGCAGGAAGCACGCGATGCAGAAGCCCATGTTCGTGGGGTTGCCGAGCGCCGTTAAGATGAGCGCCGCAAGGCCCACTGCGGCGCCCGCAATAATGACGCCCAGATGTACTTTTTTCATTTTCTCCAATTCTCCTTTTTGATCGTTGACAAAATCAACACTTTTTGTCGAAAACCAGTATATCGGTTTATCTTTTGAAAAACAAACGGGATTCATAGATGAAAGAGGGGGAACCATCGTTTTTTTCGATGGTCCCCCCTCTTTTCTTCAAATCATCAGCTTGTAAAAGCCGTCGACCTCCAACCCCTCCGCCTCGGTCAGCGCGGCGAGCGCGGCGCGGTCCTGAACCTCCGCGCGCCACGACATACCGCAGTCCGCCGTCAGCTCACGCGGGACGGGGATGAGCCGCCCGGGCAGGCCCTTCGCCCGGCAGAGCTTTTCCATCGCGATGGCCGCGGCCGTCGTGTGGAAGGTGATGACGAGCCATAGCTTTTTCTCTCTCATGTTGCGATCTCGCGGAGTGCGTTGACCGCAGCGTCCGCTTCCTCTTCCGTATGTACCAGCCGAAGCTGAAGCGCACCGCGCCCTGCTCCTCAGTTCCGAGCGCCTTGTGCAGGCGCGGCGCGCAGTGCGCGCCCGGGCGGGTCGCGATGCCGTAATCCTCGGACAGGATATCCGATACCTCGCCCGAGTCCATGTCACCGATGTTGAGCGCGGCGACCGCCGTGCGCTCATGGTCAAAATCGCCGTAGAGCGCCACACCCGGAATTTTCTTGACGCCCGCGACAAAGCGGCGCAGCAGCGCCATTTCATGCGCGTGGATGGCCTCAACGCCGGTCTCCTGCAAAAAGTCGAGCGCGGCGTTCAGCCCCGCGATACCGTGGCCGTTGAGCGTGCCCGCCTCTAGCCGCGTCGGCATCTGCTCGGGCTGCTCGTGGAGATAGGTCTGCACGCCCGTGCCGCCGACCTTCCAGGGGTTGATGTCCACACCCTCGCGCACGCACAGTCCGCCCGTGCCCTGCGGGCCCATCAGCGATTTGTGCCCCGTGAAGCACAGCACGTCGATGTGCATCTGCTCCATGTCGATGGGCAGCACGCCCGCGCTCTGCGAAGCGTCCACAATGAACAAAAGGTCGTGTTCGTGCGCAAATGCGCCGATGCACGCCAGATCCAGCGTGTTGCCCGTCAGGTTCGAGGCATGCGTGCAGACGACGGCGCAGGTATCGGGACGCAGCAGCCGTTCAAAATCGGCGTAGTCGATGTTCCCCCGCCGGTCTGCGGGAACAAAGCTCAACTTGACATTGTTTTCCCGTTCCAGCCGGTAAAGCGGTCGCAGGACAGAGTTGTGCTCAAGGTCGGTCGAGATCACATGCTCGCCCGCGTGGATGCAGCCATGGATGGCGATGTTCAGCGCCTCGGTCGAGTTACAGGTGAACGCCACGTGGTCAGGCCGCTTGCAGCCAAAGAGCGCGGCGAGCTTGCAGCGCGTGTCGTAGATCACGCGCGAGGCGGCAAGCGCCTCCTCGTGCGTGCCGCGCGCGCTGTTGCCAAAGCTCCCCATCGCCGCGACCACCGCGTCGATGACCTGCGGCGGCTTTCGCAGCGTGGTCGCCGCGTTGTCAAGATAGATCATCTTACGGACGGACGACACGGTCCGCGCCGCTCATCTTTTCGACGATGACGTACATGTTCGTCACCTCGCCGACGGCGAGCTTTTCCTTGAGGTCGTAGAAGTTGAGGCACGTGCCGCAGCTCATGATCTCCACGCCGCGCGCGGCCATGCCCTTGAGGTCTTCGAGAGACTCCGAGCCCTCGCACGTCAGCTTCACGCCGCCGTTGTAGCAGAGGATGGTGTCGGGCAGGGTCTCCTGCTGGCTCAGGGCGAAGACGAACGCCTTCATCAGCGCGCCGCCGAGCTCGTCATTGCCGCTGCCCATCTTGTCAGACGACAGCACCACGACCGTCTTCGGCTTGCCGCAGGTGTAGCACTCGCCGCTCTGCTCCTCCACCTTGGCGTTTTCCCCCACGGTGATGGTCACGCGGTACTCGTTTTCGCCGAGCTTTTCGGTTTTGGACGTGCAGCCCTTGCTTGCGGCCAGCTTGCCGAGGTTCTGCACCGCAGTCTCGTTGTCGACCAGCGTTTCGACCGTTCCGGCGCCGCCGAGCTCCTGCATCGCCTTCTGCGTCTTCACAACAGGAATGGGGCAGGCGTCGCCCATGGCATTGACTTTGATCGTCATTTCTATCGCTCCTTATCACAGGGTTTGCACCCGTTATTTCTTTCTAACTATAACAGATTCCGCGCGAAGTGACACAACTTTTTTCTCCCGCCGCGAATTTTTTTCATGGTTTTCCCGTTTTACCGTGCGTTATCATTGATTTTTTCGATGGCAGTCTCCGCCTTGCGCCGTTTGCAGCAAATTGATAAAATGAGAAAAAGTTTGTATCTTTCTGCGCATTCCGCGCTCTAACAGGCAGAAAGAAGCGGAAAGGAGGCCCTGCATGGACGAATTTGACGAGATCTGCCGGCGCTGCACACCCGTTGTCTACCGCTTCCTGCTCTCGCTCTGCAAGGACGCCTCCCTCGCCGACGAGCTAACGGCGGAGACGTTCTATCAGGCGTATCTGCACATCGACACATTTCGCGGCAACTGCCGCGTCGAATCGTGGCTCTGCCAGATCGCCAAAAATGCCCTCACAAAAGAGCTCCGCCGCCAAAGGCGCGCCGTCCCCTTCGAGGAAAACGCACGAGCTCGCCGCGCCGGACGACATTTTTGAGCTGCTGGCCGACAAAGAACAGGCCATGCGCATCCACGCCTCCCTGCACCGGCTCAAAGAGCCGTACCGCGAGGTCTTCACGCTGCGCGTGCTCGGCGAGCTGCACTTTCGCGACATTGCCGACCTGTTCGGCAAATCCGAGTCCTGGGCAAAGGTCACATTTTACCGCGCCAAGGACAAGCTGATCGAAGATATGGAGGAACACCATGAACATTGACTGCCGCGTCATCGGCGACCTGCTACCGCTCTACGCCGACGAAAGCTGCTCGGACGCGAGCCGCGCTCTCGTGGACGATCATCTCAAAACCTGCCCCCGCTGCCGCGAAACGCTCGCGCGGATGAAAAGCGAGCAGTTTCTTCCCGCCGCGCAGGCCATCGACCCGCCCGCCGTCGCCGACTATGCGCAAAAGGTCAAACACCGTCGCCAGAAACGCGGCACACTCCTGACTGTCGGCGTCATCGTCCTGATCGTATTGCTCTCGCTCGCCGCCGCCGCGTGGATGAACCTTGTCCGCGCACAGCACCCCTACATCCCCGTGGTTGAGGAGAGCGTCTGCAACCTTGCCGCCGGAGAGGTACAAACCTTTGCCGACAGCTGCGACGGCCGCCGTCTTTTTACGAACAGCACGCGCATCGCCGTCACCTTCCGCGCGGATACGCCGCAGAACGGCACGATCACGCTCTGGAACATCACCGATGTCACAAAGCCCTACCCGGCCATGTTCTACGAGGTCGACGGATGCACCGCGCGCTGCGAATTCACGAATCTTTCCTCCGCCGAACGCTACTTTGTCCTCTGCGACGGTCTTTCCGGCGACGTGACTCTCTCCGACGGACGCCCGACGGACCTTTGGGAGAGCTTTCTCGATCTGCTCCACACCCTCTTCCCGCGCTGACGGTCAAACAC
>ENA-OQDT01002049-OQDT01002049.1-human-gut-metagenome-genome-assembly--contig:-NODE-2049-length-10750-cov-3.507578_pt1 | contig 10750 bp, 10 predicted proteins | sample MGYA00242786_ERZ504617 | MGnify/ENA primary metagenome ERZ504617 (study PRJEB26092, sample SAMD00036337) | human gut metagenome | host: Homo sapiens | study: EMG produced TPA metagenomics assembly of... | reverse complement strand
GGATGCGGATTCGAGTGTGCTGGTATAAAAACGCAGGCGTAGCGGGCTACGCTGAGGCTTTTAGACCTGTGCAATCGGATTCGCAGACAAGTGAGTGGTATAGTTATTTCGAAAACGATGTACTAGATTGCCTGCGGCAATGGAATTTTGGCTTGTATGTCTCGGGATAGTGGTGTGTGAACAGTAACTTAAAATTCACTAAAATACAAAGAATATCATTTGTATTTTTAACTGAAAGATGATATAATAATAAAGCTTGTGGAAGGAATATTTTTCCATATGTTTCCGCACAGGCATAATACCTATGAAATATTGGAAAAGAGGATTAAAGGAAATGAGCGATAAAACAATCTTAGAGCAGTGGCGTGCCATCGCCTATGACCAGCAGGCAGACCGTAATAAACTTCAGAGATTTTGGGCAAATTATTTTAATATTGAAAAAGGAATTTATGAGCAGCTTCTTAGCAACCCGGATGAGGTAGTAACCGGTACAGTTAAGGAACTGGCTGAGAAATACGGACAGGAAGTTCTGACAATGGTTGGTTTTCTTGACGGAATCAATGACAGTCTGAAGATTCCGAACCCGATTGAGACAATGGATGAGAACACAAAGGTTTCTCTGTGCTTTGATAAAGAACTTCTTTATAAGAACATGGTAGATGCAAGAGCTGACTGGCTGTATGAACTGCCACAGTGGGATGCGATCTTCACACCGGAGAAGAGAAAAGAACTTTATCTTGAGCAGAAGAAATCAGGAACAGTTGTCAAAGCAAAGAAAATCGGACGTAATGATCCTTGTCCTTGCGGAAGCGGCAAGAAATATAAATATTGCTGCGGTAAGAATGCGTAAGCATCCAAATTTGGAATATATTATCGTGCTTGGTGCCCATGTAGAAGGCACCCGGCTTACAAAAGCCCTTCTGGAACGTACCAGGAGGGCTTTACAGTATATGGAAGAGAATCCTGAGACTAAGGCTGTTCTGTCCGGAGGAAAAGGGGACGGAGAATCTATCACAGAAGCTCAGGCAATGTGCAATTATCTTGTGGAACATGGAATTGACAGAGAACGACTGATTCTGGAAGAGAAATCTACCAACACAACAGAGAATCTGAAGTTCAGTCTGGGAATGATCGGACTGAATCATTCGGTGGGCATTGTCACCAATAATTTTCATGTTTTCCGGGGAACGGCCATAGGAAAGAAATGTGGATGCAGAGAAATTTATCCCATTCCTTCCAGATACCGTTCATGGAGACTTCTGATATATATTCCAAGAGAAATCCTGGCAATCATCAAAGATAAGCTGATGGGAAATATGTGACTGTTATGCGAATCACTATTTGACAGAGAAATATTTTTCCTTAATAACAGAAACCGGCATTTCCTGTCCGGTCCAGATCTGGAAAGCTTTAGCCCCCTGATGAAGAAGCATATACATGCCATTAAAGGTCTGGCATCCGGCTGCTTTAGCCTCTCTGAGCAGTCGGGTTTCCTGTGGCTCATAGACAACATCTGCCACTACAAGCTCAGGATGGAACAGAGATGTATCTTTGATGATGGTATCGTCGATATCCGGAACCATGCCTACAGAGGTTGCATTGATCAGCAGATAACTCTGTGCAATGGAATCTCGCAATGCAGTATGATCATCATTGTCGAAGAGGCAGACCTGACAACCTGTTTTAGCAGAGAGATTCTCAGCGAATTTCTGTGTGCGATTCCAGTATCTGCTGGTGCGGCGGGCAAAAATATGTACGGAAGCCGCACCGTCCAGGGCAGACTGTGCACAGATGGCCATCGAAGCTCCTCCTACTCCCATGACAGTTATATTTTTACCGGTAATATCATGTCCCGCATCACGTACAGATTGCATAAAACCGTACCCGTCTGTATTGTATCCGATTAACTTTCCGTTATCGTTCAGTACAGTATTGACAGCACCGATCAGTTGGGCTTCAGGGGAAAGCTCATCCAATAATTCTACAATTTTATTCTTATTCGGCATGGTAAGGTTGAAACCGCGAATGCCGCAAGTCTTTAATCCTGCAACTGCTGCAGGAAGAGTTTCTTCATTTACATCAAAACATAAATATACATAGTCAAGCCCGAGAAGGCGAAATGATTCATTATGCATCAAAGGGGAAATGCTGTGTGCCACCGGGCTTCCTAAAAGCGCGGTAAGACCTGTGTGTCCGGTAATATTATTCATGTTAAAATCCTCCAGTCTGTTTTGTAGCAGAGACATAAAATACTGTCTGAATTGTGACAGTATAGAAGATGCCCTTCTAAAACATAGAAATTATCTATCATTTTATTCTAACTTCAATTATATGTCAATACATGTTCATTTTGGTTTGTATGATAGTTACTGTCGATTTAGTGCGACAAATAATAAGACATAATTCCTCCGTTTTGACAAAATCCGCATACTTTATCACGTATAATGAATCTCACTTACCGAAGTGAAGGAGAAGTCAGAGGCAGTATCAGACGGAGGGAAGGAAATGCATTACGAAATATACATAGATGTAGTTTTTTTCACAAATCTCCTGATAGATTACATATTGATCAGATTTACAGGAATATTATTCCGATGTGGAAGAAGCAGAAAAAGAGCCCTTCTGGGAGCTGCTACAGGTGCGGTGTTTTCCTGCTGGATCATTTATCTGCGATCTTTTCTGAAGTCTGGGATTTTTCTTCCGGCACTTGTCCTGCTGCATGGTGGCTGTGCTGCAGGAATGCTTGTGATCGGATGTAATCTGAAAAGGGGAAGTCTGCTGCTTAAAGCAATACTTACACTGTATTTTGCCGCATTTCTGTGTGGAGGGTTCTGGGAAGTGATCGTCAGTGATAAGTTGACAGTCAAAATGTTTCTGATCCTTGCAGCAGCAACGTGGTCCGGCATTACAGCGTTGTCATATCTGATGGATTCCATGAGAATACGGACAAAGAATATCTATCCGATAACCATATACTATAAAGGATGTGGATATCCTTTTCAAGGATTTTATGATTCCGGAAATCTGCTTATGGATTCTGTAAACGGAAAACCTGTATCTGTAGGGACAGAAAAAGTTTTATCTGAAATATGTTCAGAAGAAACCGTAAGCTGTTTAAAACACCTGAAAGAAAATCCCGGGGAGTCTGGGAAACCGGGAACTGCCGGGCTTCATCCACATTTTACCTTTTTTCACAGTATAGGAAAAGAACAGGGGATGATGCTGGCTGTTACTTTTGAGAGACTCTGCATTCAGACTCCAGCAGAGGTTGTCTGCATAGACAATCCGGTATTTGCATTTTCATTTGAAACATCCGCTTTTGGTAAGGAATACGAGGTACTTTTGAATTCCAGATTACTTTAACGGGAGGGGTTGTGACTATGAGCTGTTATCCATTACAGGTAGTGTCAAGAATGGTGATGAACCGTTCAGGAGAAGTTTTTTATATTGGTGGAAATGATGTGCTACCTGCACCACTGGAGCCGAAGCGTGAGGCGTTTATACTGCAGAAGCTTGGAACAGGGCAGGAAGAAGAAGCGAAGTCTGTTCTGATCGAACATAATTTAAGGCTTGTGGTGTATATTGCAAAGAAGTTTGATAACACAGGAGTCGGGGTGGAGGATCTGATCTCAATCGGAACGATTGGGCTGATTAAGGCAATCAATACCTTTAATCCTGTAAAAAACATCAAGCTTGCCACTTATGCATCCAGATGTATAGAGAATGAGATCCTGATGTATCTTCGCCGCAACAGTAAGACAAAGATGGAAGTGTCCATAGACGAACCGCTGAACGTAGACTGGGATGGAAATGAACTCCTGCTTTCTGATATTCTGGGAACTGATGAGGATGTGATTTCAAGACGTCTGGAAGATGAAGTGGAGATTTCGTTGTTATCAAAGGCAATTAGAAAGCTTTCACCGCGTGAGCAGACGATCATCCGCCTTAGATTTGGTCTGGGAAAGGAGAATGCTGCAGAGAAAACACAGAAAGAGGTTGCAGACCTTCTGGGAATTTCTCAATCATATATTTCCAGGTTGGAAAAAAGAATCATGAAGAGACTGAAAAAGGAAATTGTGAAATATGAATAGACGTAATTGGGGAATGTAGTATAATGATATAAAGGATAGTAACTATTCAGCAATCCGCCTGTAACTGTGAAAGCACTGAACGGTTATAATATAAGCAAACGGTGGGAACTGTTTTGCAGTGGGCGATTGCACAAGATATCAAGTCGGGGAAAGAAAAAAGGACAGAAGAGAAAAGATGAAGGTAAATAAAATACAGACAGAAAAAAACAAAGATAAAACTCTGAGGCAGGATACAGAAAGCTGCATACTGGCAGATTGCAGTTTATGTCCGAGAAATTGCCATGTAGACAGAACAGCCGGAAAAACCGGATACTGTGGAATGGATCAGAAGGTTAAGATTGCAAGGGCAGCTTTGCATATGTGGGAAGAACCATGTATTTCGGGAACCAGAGGTTCCGGGGCAGTCTTTTTTACAGGATGCAATCTGAGATGCTGTTTCTGCCAGAACCGGGAAATTGCCATTGGTGACAGTGGCCTTGAGATCACTGAGGAAAGACTGGCAGAAATATTCCTGGAACTGCAGGAAAAGGATGCTGCAAATATCAATCTGGTAACCGGAACACATTATATTCCACAGATCATCGCAGCTTTGGACTGTGCAAAGAAGCATGGGCTTAATATTCCGGTTGTCTATAACTGTGGTGGATATGAGAACACAGAGACATTGAAACTTCTGGACGGATATGTGGACATTTATCTTCCGGATTACAAATATGCGGAGAGCGAATTGGCGGTGAAATTTTCACATGCGAATGATTATCCTGAAAGAGCTATGGAAGCAGTTAATGAGATGGTACGCCAGACAGGAATGCCACAGTTTGATGCAGAAGGATATATGAAACGTGGGACTATTGTGAGACATCTTATATTGCCGGGGCATACAAGAAATTCAAAAAAGGTTCTGAAACTTTTACATAAGACTTTTGGAAAGCAGATTTATATCAGTATTATGAATCAGTACACACCGGTTTTTGAGCAGAAAGAATATACAGAACTGAATCGTTGTGTAACCAGAAGAGAATATGAAAAAGTTCTGGACTATGCATTTGAGCTTGGGATTGAAAATGGATTTTTTCAAGATGGTGAAACTGCCAGAGAGAGTTTTATTCCTGCGTTTGATTATGAAGGTGTGAGAAAAATGCCATAAAATAAAAAACTCCCATAAATGGAAGGAGGCCGGTACTTTCGTACCGGCGCGTATAGAAAAAGAAAATATTTATAAGAAAGATTCATCATCTTTCTAAAATTCATTATATCCAATAAATATGAATAAAATATGAATACAGTGTAAAAAAATAAAATTTGTTTTACCAAAATATTTTTAGAATTTCTTCCATGTATCCCTTACAAACAATATCAGTAACGGGAAAATCTCAAGACGTCCTGCCAGCATATCAAAAGTAAGGATAAGCTTTGAAAACCATGAGAACATACCGAAGTTTCCGGTAGGTCCTACCAGCTCAAGACCTGGTCCGATATTATTAAAGGTTGCCGCAACCGCCGTAAAATTCGTGATCAGATCGAAATCGTCAAAGGCAATCAGGAATATGGAGGATGCAAAAATCAGCACATATACAATGAAGAAAATATTTGTGGAACGAACAACTTCATGTGGGATGGCCTTGCCGTCCATTTTTATTTTCTTTATTGCATTTGGATGCAGAAAAATATGAAGTTCCTTGCGGACTGTTTTGCAGAGAATCAGGATTCTGGATACTTTAATGCCGCCACCTGTACTTCCGGCACATGCACCGATAAACATCAGAAGTAGCAGAATGGTTCGTGAGATTTCCGGCCAGGTATTAAAATCTGTTGTTGCATATCCGGTTGTTGTGATAATGGAACCAACCTGGAAAGCCGCCTGCTGAAAAGCTTTGGCTGCATTTCCGAAAATATGGTAAATATTGCAGGTGATGATAAGAATTGCAATACCGATGATTCCGAAATAATACCGTACTTCTTCCATCTTAAAAGCCTGAGCAAATTTTTTTGTGATAATGAAAAAGTAAGCATTAAAGTTAACGCCAAATAAAATCATAAATACAGTAATGACTACCTGCAGATATGTACTGTAACTGGCCATGCTGTCATTTTTAATACCAAATCCTCCGGTACCTGCAGTACCGAAAGCTGTACATATGGAGTCAAACAGCGGCATACCACCGACCAGAAGAAGCAGGATCTGGATCACTGTCATTACGAAATAAATAGAATACAGAATTTTGGCAGTTGACTGTACTTTTGGCGCAAGCTTGCTTACAGATGGTCCGGGACTCTCCGCTTTCATAAGATTCATATGATAACCGCCGGTAAGTGGAAGAAGGGAGAGGATGAAAACCAGAACGCCCATTCCGCCGATCCAGTGCGTGAAGCTTCTCCACATCAGCATACAATGAGGAAGTGCCTCCACATCGCTGAGAATACTGGCTCCTGTTGTAGTAAAACCCGAAACTGTTTCAAATAATGCATCTACAGGATTTGGAATGCTTCGGCTGATCACAAAGGGGATTGCTCCTATGATACTCAGAACGATCCAGCTTAATGCTACAGTCACGAAACCTTCTTTTGTGTAGAAAGCCTTTCTTGTCGGCTTTTTCCTGGTGAGAGGAAGCCCGATGACCAGGCATAAAGCAATCGTGATCAGAAAAGCTACACCGGAAGTTTCCTGATAGATCAGTGCCGTAATTGCGGGCAGAGCCATAAATACAGCTTCAATTTCCAGAATCATTCCGATGATATAGATAATAATGGAATAGTTCATGATTTGGCTCCTTTATTTTTCCAGAATATCTGTGATATCGCGAAGGCCCTTCTGAGAAGTTACTATGATAACGGTATCTCCGACCTGAATGGTATCCTGGCCTCTGGGAATCCTGACCTGACCATTTCGGTTCAGGTAACCTACAAGAAGGTTTTTCTTCAGGTTCAGTTCAGATAATGGAATGCCTGTTACCGGTGAATTTTCGCGGATGGCAAATTCCAGAGCTTCTGCCTGATTATCCAGGATATGATAAAGGGTTTCAATATTGCTGCCGATGCTGTTCTGCATGGCACGTACATACTGCAGGATATAGTCGGCTGTGATATATTTCGGATAAATGACGCTTCCGATGTCAAGGTTATCAATGACATCATCAAAGGCAAGGCGGTTTACCTTGGCAACCAGTTTGGCATTGGAAACTGTTTTGGCAAAGAGTGAAAGGAAAACATTTTCCTCATCCATGTTTGTGAGTGATACAAAAGCCTCTGTGCGTGAGAGTCCCTCTTCCATAAGGAGAGAACGGTTGGTTCCGTCTCCGTTAATGATAGTTGCCTCCGGAAGCAGATCACTTAAGGTTTCACAGCGGGACTCATTCTGTTCGATGATCTTAACGGAGATGTTCATATCAAGCAGGGCTTTTGTAAGGTAATAGGAAATGGTTCCTCCGCCGACAATAATGGCGTTTTTTACCTGATTGGTTTTCAGGCCGATCTTTTTGAAAAAGGCTGCTGCATTCACCGGGGAAGCAAGAATGGAAACCATATCTCCGTCGTGGATCACCTGATTACCGCCGGGAATAGATACATGATCCCGACTTTCTACTGCGCAGAACAAGACGTCGCATTTCAGGGCTTCCGTAATGCGTGAGATTGTCATGCCATCCAGATTAAATTCAGGAAGCACTTTAAATTTCAGCATTTCCACACGACCACGTGCGAAAGTATCGATCTTGATAGCTGAAGGGAAGCGTAAGAGACGGGAAATTTCCTGTGCAGCTGCAAGCTCCGGGTTAATGATCATAGTAACACCCAGACGCTTCTTGATGAAGCTGATCTCTTTGGCATAGATAGGATTGCGGACACGGGCAATCGTCTGGCAATGGCCGGTTTTCTGTGCGATCAGGCAGCAGAGGAGATTCATTTCATCAGAGCCGGTTACGGCAATCAGGATATCTGCATTCTCAATACCTGCTTCCACCAGCGTGTTGATACTTGCACCGTTTCCCACGATACCCATGGCATCAATGTCATTCTGAAGGGAAGTGATCACATTAGAAGAAACGTCTATAAGAGTAATGTCGGATTCTTCTTCCTGAAGCTGTTCTGCCAGGGTACGTCCAACTTTACCGCACCCAACAATAATTATCTGCATAATTCCTCCAATAAGGGGGCTGTCACATAATATCTATGTGAGACAGCCCCTTTTATATCATATTTTTGTTTATAATTGCTCAATATTTTTGGCAATTACTTTTGTGGCTATTAAGCTAAGAATACTATAGCACCACCAGATATATTTGTAAAGCAAATATGAAATTTCTGTGATTTTTAAGATGGAGCGTATTACTGTTCATTCCGTTCTCAGTAACACGCTTCGCGATGCTAATCGCATAAATTCGCGCAGTATGTCGCAGGTTTTGGCTGCGTACGTTATTTATTGCTGTTGCATGATGCAGTGCAGGGATTATCAAATCCTGGGGTAAAAGCATAGAAGTTTTTGGCATCAAGTTCTTCCTGAATGGACTGAAGAGCTTCCCCAAATCTCTGGAAATGAACAACTTCTCTGGCACGCAGGAATTTGATGGGATCCGCAATCTCAGGTATATTGCGGACTACTCTGAGAATATTGTCATAAGTAGAACGGGCTTTTTGCTCTGCAGCAAGATCCTCGAACAGATCAGTGATCGGATCACCTTTACTCTGAAATTCACATGCATTAAATGGTACGCCACCTGCTGCCTGTGGCCAGACTCCCACTGTGTGATCGATATAATATGGTCCAAATCCGGATTTCTCAATTTCCTCCATGGAAAGGTCCCGGGTAAGCTGATGTACAATAGTGGATACCATTTCCAGATGACTGAGTTCTTCTGTTCCTATATCGTTGAGCAAAGCAGAAGTCGTTCGGTTCGGCATGGTAAAACGCTGGGAAAGATAACGCAGGGAAGCGCCGATCTCCCCGTCCGGGCCACCGGAGTGCAGTACCCTATAATAGACCTGCAAACCCAGTGTTTATGCGGGTTTGCGGGATTTTTAACTCAGAAAAAATATTACAAAAATGTTAAAAAGGCTGAAATAGCACTTTTTTATGGATGGCTGAAATTCAGGAAATAATGATGTCAAAAGACATTTTTCCGGATTCCTTATCATATATGATCTGTTCCACAACACTTCTGATCAGATTTCCCTTTTCTTCATAACCTACGTCTGGATTCTTCAGGACATCCGCAACAGAACGGATTTCTTTCAGGATTTCTTCTGTGTCAGGCTGATCTGCCTGTTCTTCCTGCAATAGCTGCGAAAGGGCAGCAGTCAATTCTAACCGATCTGATACCAGACGGTCCTTATTATTCTTATATTCTTCCAGAGTATCTACGCCTGCCTCATAAGCCTCTTTGATTCTGCTTTCTCTCATGGTGAGCTTACTGATCTCTCTTTGTAACTGTTCGATCTGCAGTGAATGATCAGTCTTTTTCTTTTTGCACACATATGTAAATTCTGCTCCATCCAAGATCTGATCAAAATAACTTATCGCAGCTTCTTCAGCCTTTTTAACTGATAAGGCAACAGAAGTCTTATGAAATCCCTTTGCGTACTTCCAGCACTGGAAATAAGGACACTTATTATTACCGGTGTAAGAAAGTGTGGCCCCGCAGACAGAACACTTCAAAAGACCGGATAGCCAGTGCTTACAGGCAGAGACATTCCGTGCCTTGACCGGGCGTTTCCGGGAAGTGATCAGCTTCTGACGTTTTTCGTACTGTTCCCTGGAAAGACGTACCTCATGGTTTCCTTCAAATTCCACTCCGTTCCAGACAACAGTTCCGCAATAGAAGGGATTTCCAAGAATCCGGTCAACGCTGCGCCGCTCGAAGAGTTTTCCGCGTTTTGTCCGGTACCCGAGATCATTGCAACGCCTGGCAATAGCTGTCTCATCTAAGTTCTGATTATCATACAGGTCCATAATATAAGAGACAATGGCATATTCAGCCTCATTGATAACATAAGGCTTTCCATGTCCAACTGCAGTATAGCCAAGACAGGGAGACGTCTGATAGCCTTTTTGCAGGGCTTTTTCTTTCATGCCACGCAAGACCTCACCCGACAATCGAATGGAATAGTATTCATCCATCCATTCGATGATGCGCTCGATCAGGCTGCCAAAAGGTCCCTCGATCAATGGCTCAGACACACTGATCACATCTACATTGTCTTTTTTGAGCATACTCTTGTAAACAATGGACTCTTCCTGATTGCGGGCGAAACGACTGAATTTCCATACCAGGATCACATCAATAGGGTGAGAAGGCTGCTTCGCCAGGGCGATCATCTTCTGAAACTCCGGACGCTTCTGTGCGTGCCGGCCGGAAAACACTCTCAGTAAAGATAAAGTCCCCGGAAACAATCATGTCATTCTTCTGGGCGTAATCCAGCAGAAGGCGTTTCTGTGCATCAGGAGATAACTCTGTTTGGTCCTCTGTCGAGACACGGATATAGAGAGCTGCTACTTTACTACTCATAAAATATCACCTCGGTTTTATAAAAATATGTAAATTTTAAGTATAAAAAAATAAACAGCCACACAAAACGTTCTGAATTGTGTAAACTGCTCCGAAAGATGATACAAATATCTTTGCCAAAAGTACGGAATCTCTTCGGAGATTCTTGAGCCGTCCCTG
>ENA-OQDT01002048-OQDT01002048.1-human-gut-metagenome-genome-assembly--contig:-NODE-2048-length-10752-cov-3.673506_pt1 | contig 10752 bp, 9 predicted proteins | sample MGYA00242786_ERZ504617 | MGnify/ENA primary metagenome ERZ504617 (study PRJEB26092, sample SAMD00036337) | human gut metagenome | host: Homo sapiens | study: EMG produced TPA metagenomics assembly of... | reverse complement strand
TCCAGCTTGCGGATGCCTGTGCTTGCCCATTGCGAAGATCGGTCGTTAACACGCGGCGGCTTGATCCATGAGGGAGAGGTTTCAGGGCAGCTTCGTGTTCCGGGCGTACCGGCCGCAGCCGAGGATGGCTGGAAAAAGTCATCGAAATGACAAAGCCGTTTGATGCACTGATCCATCTGGGAGATGTGGAAGGGCAGGAAGACTACATACGTCAGCTTGTTCCGTGTGCAGTTCATATGGTGAGCGGGAACAATGACTTTTTTTCCATGCTGCCAAGGGAACTGGAGTTTGAACTGGGCGGCTGCAAAGTGCTGATCACGCATGGGCATTATTATTATGTTTCCCTGAATACCGAAGAACTGAGACGGCAGGCAAGAACGCGCGGAAAAGATATTGTGATGTTTGGCCATACACACAAGCCTTATCTGGATGTTCAGGAAGGGCTGACGGTGCTAAACCCAGGCAGTTTGTCTTATCCAAGGCAGGAAGGCCGCAGACCGAGCTATATCTGGATGGAGATTGATGAAGAAGGAAAAGCACATTATGAGATCCGGTATCTGTAAAACCGGATTTCATATCAGATGTGAGGCAGCTTGCAAAAGCAAATTTTTTGAATTTTTCAAATTGTTTAAATTTTTTTGAAAAAAGGTGTTGACAGATAAAAGAAAGAATGGTATGATACAACACGTTGAAGGCAATAAGCCAGATACGAAAGAGACAGATTGAAAAAGTTGTTGAAAAAAGTAAAAAGTACTTGACAAACAGAAACAACTAATGTATAATGAGTCTTGTGTCAAATAAAAAGAAACGCATAGCGTAACGGGGTGTGGCTCAGCTTGGCTAGAGCGCCTGGTTTGGGACCAGGAGGTCGCAGGTTCGAATCCTGTCACCCCGATTGAAATAGGAATATTTCACATAACCAATGTGCGGGTGTAGTTCAATGGTAGAACACCAGCCTTCCAAGCTGGATACGTGGGTTCGATTCCCATCACCCGCTCTTTGAGTCTGTAGCTCAGTTGGATAGAGCAACGGCCTTCTAAGCCGTGGGTCGGGGGTTCGAATCCCTTCAGGCTCGTTTTGTGGTGGGTATAGCGCAGTTGGTTAGCGCGCCAGATTGTGGCTCTGGAGGCCAAGGGTTCGAATCCCTTTATCCACCTTATTGGGCTATCGCCAAGCGGTAAGGCACAGCACTTTGACTGCTGCATTCGCTGGTTCGAATCCAGCTAGCCCAGCTAGCGTAAGCCGGCTGGACAAAGTGCCGATGCTTTTACGCATATAGTTCAAGAATAAAGTATGGGATATTAGCTCAGTCGGTAGAGCACTTGACTTTTAATCAAGTTGTCCGGGGTTCGAATCCCCGATGTCTCATGAAAAGATACATTTCTGATGTATCTTTTTTTTGTTGCAAAAAAGCAAAAACATTCAAAATATCCTCACAATTCTTTTTTTCATAATGCACAGGCGAAAGTAAGGACAGAAGAAATGGAACCATGTTATGCGAACAAAAAAATCGATGGAATTATTATGGTAAGTGTATGTCTGGTGATCCTGGCGGCATGTCTTGGAATACTGGAAAAGGATCGGCATTCGCAACACTGTTTACAGGATGCTGGATCTGCAGATTCCTTTTAAGGGGGAAGTATATGGGTATTATGGGACGAAAGTCAGGGTAAAGAGCAGTATGGAAGACCTGGATTCGTTTCAGATGGAGGACGGTACGGATAACGGGGAAAGTTCCGGTATTTCAAATGAAGACAGCCTTGTCAGCACGACGTATCAGATCGATCAGCAGATCACAGCGGAAGTCGAGTCCGGGGCATATTCTTTTGAAGAACCGGAAGTGATCCTGGATCCGTATCAGATCTCACCGCTGACCGGTGTGATCGTTTTTCAGACGAAGGAAGCGTATCAGGTCCGCGTGACGGTAGAAGGAAAAACAAAGGAAGCAGATGTCACCGGAATCACGGCAAAGACATCCAGCCATCGAGTTCCGGTGATCGGCCTGTACCCGAAAACGAACAACAAGGTCAGACTGGAGCTGCTTGATGACGAAGGAAAAACAGTACAGGAAACAGAACTGGAAATGCAGACAGACGGACTTCCGGAAGAAATGGATGATATGGTATCGGTTGTCAGCACTTCCGGCACTTCTGCCTACGGGCTGACCGTTGTTTCCGGACAGAGGACGTATTATCCGTATGCCTATGATGTCAACGGCGATATTCGCTGGTATCTGAACCGGAAAACAGCAAGTTACGGTGTATTTGAACTTTCGGATGGAAAATTTATTATGGAGGATAATGACGGATATGTACCGTCCGTAACCAAATCCTTTTCTACGATCCTGTATGAGATGGATTATCTTGGCCGTGCCGAACAGATGTATTTTGTACCAAATGGTACACATCATGAGGTCATTGAAAAAGAAGCCGGAGGAAATCTTCTGATCCTGACCGGAACGCTCGAAGAACATGTCGATGACGAAGTGATCGAGTTTGACAGAGAAACAGGCGAACTTGTAAACAGTCTGAAGATGACGGAGCTTTTCGGAAACAGTTATACGCAGGATATGATCGACTGGGCGCATCTGAATACCGTATCTTATCAGGCAGAGGAAGATACTGTACTGCTCAGTCCGAGAAATCTGAACTCCGCAGTAAAAGTAAACTGGACAACACATGAGATTGTCTGGATCCTGGGGGATCCCAAAGTCTGGGAGGGAACAAAATACGAAAAATATTTGCTGACACCGGATGAGGATTTTATGTGGCATTACCGGCAGCATACCGTCTATCAGATTGATGAGGATCTCGATGGGAATCCGGATACGGTGGAGATCACCATGTTTGACAACCATACGCCGCATGACGGGGATGGAAAGTATTATGACGATGAACCGGATTCTTATGTAACGGTATATGCGGTAAATGAAGCGGAAAAGACCGTTTCTCTTCTGAAGAAACTGCCGGTGATAAGAGCTAATGTGACCTCCAATACTATTTATGATGCAGAAAGCGGACATATTTTCGGTATGTGCGGAACGACAAAAGAGGACGGAATAAAACGCGGTATGACGTATGAATTTGACTATGAGACCGGAGAACTGATCAATCAGTATCATATCAATACCACGTTTTACCGGGCGCATGAGATGCATCCGGATTATACAGCAATGTCGCTACAAATGGAGAAGCCGGAACGTTATATCAAAGGTACGCTGCGTACACCTGTGAAGATAAATAAAACGGTGGAAGAACCACGGCAGACCTTACAGAATGTCGTTGGTTTCCGGCGGATCTCAGATGTTCTGTTCACGGAAATGCAGAACCGTCAGGTATCACAGATTATTTTCAAAGGGGAAAATGCAACGTATGTATATGATCTCTCCTTTTTAAAACTGCGGGAAGAACAATACCTGCAGCATATGGAAAATATTCCAATCCCACTTTGCGGCATGGAAAAAGGCAGCTATCAGATTTACTGTGTTTATCAGGATAATTACTGTGATACATCAGCCGTTGTATACGTAGACTGAGAAAAGAAATAAAAGCATCGATGAAAAGTCGGTGCATTTTCTTCTTGAGAAAAATTCATAAATAAGAAGAAAAAACATTGACAGAAAAAAAGCAGTGATGATAGGATAACGAACACTAGAGCAGGCTAACAGATATTTGCTTTAACAAATGGAGGAAGGATCAGGCAAACATGAAGAAACAGATCACCGGATTTATCATATTGTGCATAAGTTGTATGCTGCTTCTGGCAGGATGCGGCAAAGAGAATACACAGGATGTGCAGGATACGGAAAATCAGACAGAAACAGCAAGTCAGGATATTTTCGCAATGGACACGTATATGACCGTGACTGCGTATGGGCAGGATGCACAGAATGCGGTATCAGATGCTGTTTCTGAGATTGAACGTCTGGATGCACTCTTATCAACCGGTGAAACGAGCAGTGAGATCTGCAAGATCAACCAGAATGGCGGCGGGGAAGTTTCCGAAGATAGTGCATACCTTCTGGAACGTTCACTGGAGATCTGGAAAAGCACGGATGGATGTTTTGAGATCGGTATTTATCCGCTGATGCAGGCATGGGGATTTACGGATGGCAATTATAAAGTCCCGGATAAGACAACACTTAAGAAACTCCTGCCTCTGGCAGATTCTTCGAAGATTGTTTTTGATGAAGCCAGTCGTACCGTTACATTCGGACGGAAAGGGATGGAGATTGATTTTGGCGGAATCGCAAAAGGCTATACATCCGGAAGGATTATGGATATTTTCCGTGAACATGGCATCAAAAGCGGCATGGTGAGCCTTGGTGGAAATGTACAGGTGCTCGGCACCAAAACAGATGGGACAAAATGGCGTGTTGCCGTACAAAATCCGGAGGACACAGATAGTTATCTTGGCGTTTTGGAAACACAGGATCAGGCAGTGATCACTTCCGGCGGATATGAACGTTATTTTGAACAGGACGGAAAGACCTATCAGCATATTCTTGATCCGAAAACGGGGTATCCGGCGGACAGCGGACTGACTTCTGTGACGATCGTCAGTGCAGACGGGACGCTGGCAGATGGATTGTCTACCTCTCTTTTTGTGATGGGGAAAGAAAAAGCGGTTGCATACTGGAGAGCACATAAGGAAGAATTTGATGCAATCCTGGTGGAAGAAGATGGAACGGTATCTGTGACAGAAGGCATCGCAGACTCTTTTACCCCGGATGAAACGGTGAAAAAGCCGGATGTGATCTCAGAACAGTAAAGAAAATAGAAAGAAATGGAAATGGTAAGGTAAGTTTTCAGATTTTTCGGGCAGGCACACTTGACAGGGTGTGTCTGCTTTTATATAATAAAAAAGTACGCGGCCATGGCGGAATTGGCAGACGCGCTGGTTTTAGGTGCCAGTGGGCAACCGTGTGAGTTCGAGTCTCACTGGCCGCATGTCATATCTGTTTCTGTCGTGTGAAATGTCAACAATTTTTCTGTTCTCCTACTTGACATTTTCAGACAGGTGAGATATAGTGAATATATACAAAAAAGGCTTTGATTCTTTTTGGATTTTCAGAAGCTTTGCATATGAGTAGAGTAGATGTCGTACGTAAAGTGTCGTTGGAGGGGGAGGCTTCCGGCGAACGAAGGTTTTACCGCGTTATGGTGTCGCTTCCGCTACTGCACGAAGATTCGGGACATGGTGTCCTATACTTTTGTGCGGCATTTTTTTGCTCAAAAACAGCTAATTACCGCAAAAAGCGGTTAAAAGAAAGGAGTAACTAATATCATGGGATTCAAATCAGACATTGAAATTGCACAGGAGACAACGATGGCTCCAATCACAGAAATTGCAGACAAAGCAGGTATTGACCGTAAATATCTGGAACAGTACGGCAATTATAAAGCAAAGATCGACTACAACCTGTTAAGAGAAAAAGAAGGCGAAGACGGCAAACTGATCCTGGTTACCGCAATCAACCCGACTCCGGCAGGAGAAGGAAAAACCACAACATCTGTAGGTCTGGCAGATGGAATGAGCAAGATCGGCAAAAAAGTTATGGTAGCACTTCGTGAGCCGTCCCTTGGACCTGTATTCGGCGTAAAAGGCGGAGCAGCCGGCGGCGGATACGCTCAGGTAGTTCCGATGGAAGATATCAATCTTCACTTCACAGGTGACTTCCATGCGATCGGTGCAGCAAATAACCTGCTGGCAGCCATGATCGACAACCATATCTTTCAGGGCAATGCGCTGAATATTGACCCGAGAAAGATCACATGGAAGAGATGTGTAGATATGAATGACCGTCAACTGAGAAATGTGGTAGACGGACTTGGCGGAAAGACAAACGGAATGCCAAGAGAAGATGGTTATGACATCACCGTTGCTTCTGAAATCATGGCAGTTCTGTGTCTGGCCCGTGACATCACAGACCTGAAAGAAAGACTGTCCAAGATCATTATCGGTTATACATATGGAAAGATCGCGGAGCAGAAACCGGTTACCGCAGGCGACCTGAATGCACAGGGCGCTATGGCAGCACTTCTGAAAGATGCCCTGAAACCAAATCTGGTACAGACACTGGAGAAAACACCGGCAATCGTACACGGCGGTCCGTTCGCAAACATTGCACACGGATGTAACTCTGTAACAGCAACCAAGATGTGTCTGAAACTGGCTGATTACACCATCACGGAAGCAGGATTCGGTGCTGATTTGGGTGCTGAGAAATTCCTGGATATCAAATGCCGTATGGCAGGTCTGAAACCAAACGCAGTTGTTATCGTAGCAACCGTTCGTGCACTGAAATACAACGGTGGCGTTGCAAAAGCAGATCTGAACAACGAAAATCTGGAAGCTCTGGAAAAAGGTATGCCAAACCTGCTGAAACATGTAAGCAATATCACAAATGTATACAAACTGCCTTGCGTAGTTGCAATCAATGCATTCCCTACCGATACAGAAGCAGAACTGAAACTGGTTGAAGCAAAATGTAAAGAACTGGGTGTAAATGTTGTTCTGTCTGAAGTGTGGGCAAAAGGCGGCGAAGGCGGCGTAGCTCTGGCAGAAGAAGTAATCCGTCTGTGCGAGCAGCCAAACGACTTTACTTATGCATACGAACTGGAAGGCTCTATCGAAGATAAACTGAATGCAATCGTTCAGAAGATCTACGGTGGCAGCAGAGTTGTCCTGACAGCAAACGCAAAGAAACAGGCAAAACAGCTCCAGGACATGGGATTTGGAAACTGCCCGATCTGTATGGCAAAAACACAGTACAGCTTAACAGATGACCAGACAAAACTGGGTGCTCCGAAAGACTTCGAGATCACCGTTCGTAACCTGAAGATTTCAGCTGGTGCAGGTTTCATCGTTGCACTGACAGGTGATATCATGACTATGCCTGGACTGCCGAAAGTTCCGGCTGCTGAAAGAATCGATGTAGACGAGACAGGAAAGATTTCCGGACTGTTCTGATTTGAATTAAAAGAATTAAAAGATTATATGCATTTTATAAGATGGGGATGAAAGATTCCCTGTAAGCAGATGCCAGGGTTCAATGGGTATACCAGCCTTTTGACTCTGGCATTCTCTAAACGATGATATAAAAATAAAAAGTGGGGTGCATTTTATGTTTCGTGAAGAGTATCAGACAGTATGCGGTGCGGCAAAGAAAAAGGTGGATCTGCTGGAGAAAAATCCAGTGGGCTATGTGGCAGCAGCTTTCCTGGCGGGAATGTTTGTCGGACTAGGCTGTGTGCTGATGGGCGTTGTGGGAGGATATTTCAGTGCAGCGGGAAGTCCGGCAACGAAACTGCTGAACGGACTTATCTTTGCGGTAGGATTAAATTTTGTGTTTATGGCAGGTGCGGAATTGTTTACCGGAAACAATTTTACAATGAGTGCAGCATCTATAAAAGGAGAAGTTTCCTGGGGGAAAACGATCAAAGTGTGGATCGTCTGCTATCTGGGAAATCTGCTCGGTTCTGTTGTGACTGCCGGAATCTTTATGATGACCGGACTGATGAACGGACAGGAAGTCGGAACGTTCTTGAGAAGTGCGGCAGTGGCGAAAGTCTCCGCAGCTCCGATGGAGCTTTTTGCAAAAGCGATCCTCTGTAACATCTGTGTATGTCTTGCGGTATGGTGCAGCATCAAAATGAAAACAGAGACTGGCAAGATCATGATAGCGATCCTGGGTGTGATGACCTTTGTTACCAGCGGATATGAGCACAGCGTTGCTAACATGACTTTCTTCACGATCGGTCTGCTAGATCCGGGAACAGCGATTACGATCGAGGGTGTGCTTTACAATCTTCTGATCGTTACAGCCGGTAATATACTGGGCGGGGTTCTGTTTGTGACCGTACCATATTATCTGATCCAGAAAGAAAAATAGAATGTCCGAAAACAGGAAGTATTCGAAAAAAGAAGCTTCCTGTTTTTTGGTATAGAGTTTTTGCGCTACATCGGATCTGCGGTACACAGAATTTAGATAAAAAGAAAATGTAACACTCTTGTAAAAGTTTGTAATATATGTTAAAATAAAAAGGTTCTGTCAACAGATGCAAGGAGGAGACTATGATTGCAAAATAAAGAAAGATACCTGCAGATTGTTGTGAACGATATTATGTCTTTGTATGTTGGGAGGGATTCAGGGAAAAGAAGCCAGAGCAGCATCTGGATATCCGCTGCTTCAGAAGGTACAGACTGCCGAAAACGGAAGCTTTGTAAAAACATGGGGTGGCTGGAGATATATGTATCAGGATGGTACATATCCGAAGAAAACCTGGAAGAAGATAAAAAGTAACGTTTTTTATTTTGATAAATATGGATATATGCAGACAGGCTGGAGACAGTATAAAAAATCCTGGTATTATCTTCGTACCGGCGGAAAGAAAAAGGGAATGCTCTGTAAAGGCTGGAAGACCATAGCGGGCAAACGGTATTATTTTTCAAAAAAAACGGGAGCAAGAGTGACCGGATTTGAAACAATTGGAAAGCATCTTTATTATTTTAACAAAAAAGGTGTGCTTCAGAAAGGAAAGACAGTTGGGAAATACCGGCTGGATCCGGCAACAGGAGAAGCGGCTGAAATTGCAGAAAATACAGACGGTACCGGTGCGGCAGAAGGATCCCTGAAGGGAGATGTCGGGGAGGTGCATATTTTTGTGGGAGACTCCAGAACCGTTGGTTTAGGGGCGGCACTGGGAGCCATTTCTTATGATAATTTGCTGCAGCAGAGAATTGTACAGGCAAATGTACTGACGGAGTATTATCTGGCAAAAGTCGGATCCGGGTATGAGTGGTACAGCGAAAAGGCACTTCCAAAGTTGAATGAGCTGCTGCAAAGAAATCCGGATGCGACTGTGATTTTCAATCATGGAATCAATGATCTTTCCAGCATAGACCAGTATATTGCATCTTATCAGATGCTGATCGCTGCCTATCCGAAAGCAAAAATTCGTATTATGGCAGTGAATCCGGTTAATAAAAAACTTTACAAAGGTTATGCGAAACCGGTAAAGATCAAAGCATTCAATCAGAAGATACAGACAGCATTTCCGAACTTTTTTATAGATACTTATCAGTATCTTCAGACAACAGGTTTTAATACGGCGGACGGACTGCATTATGACAGTGCGACTTACTGGAATCTTTATAATTATATCAATCAGTACTTATAGAGAATTCGTTTTGCGTGTTGACTGAATGATACCGCTTGTAGTATACTGGGTAAGGACTGGTTAAAACAACGATTCGGAAATACGGGACGCGATCAGTCCCAGACAAATATAGAAAACCGCTATGCGGTATGATGGTTATCACAGGAGGAGAAACATATGGTACAGGCTATCGTAGGAGCAAACTGGGGCGATGAAGGAAAAGGTAAGATTACCGATATGCTGGCTGAAAAAGCTGATATCATCGTAAGATTTCAGGGAGGAGCGAACGCAGGTCATACGATTGTAAATAACTATGGCAAATTTGCACTGCATACACTTCCATCCGGTGTGTTTTACAGCCACACAACAAGCATTATCGGAAACGGTGTTGCTTTGAATATTCCTGTTTTAATAAATGAACTGAACAGTATTGTAGAACGCGGGGTGCCGACTCCGAAGCTTCTGATTTCAGATCGTGCACAGATTGTAATGCCATATCATATTTTATTTGATGAATACGAGGAAGAGCGTCTGGCGGGCAAATCTTTCGGTTCTACAAAATCTGGTATTGCACCATTTTATTCAGACAAATATGCAAAGATCGGTTTCCAGGTGAATGAACTTTTTGATGAAGAAAGACTTCTGGTAAAATTAAAAGATGTATGTGCAAAGAAAAATGTAATGTTAGAGCATCTCTACCATAAACCACAGCTTGTTCCGGAAGAGATCCTGGAGACACTGAAAGAATATCGCGAGATGGTAAAACCATATGTATGTGATACCTCTCTGTATCTGTGGAATGCATTAAAAGAAGGAAAGACTGTTCTGCTGGAAGGTCAGTTGGGAACACTGAAAGATCCGGATCATGGTATTTATCCGATGGTTACTTCTTCTTCTACACTGGCAGCTTACGGTGCGATCGGAGCAGGGCTGCCTCCATATGAAATCACCAAGATCGTTACCGTATGTAAAGCTTACTCCAGTGCGGTAGGAGCAGGTGCATTTGTAAGTGAGATTTTCGGAGAAGAAGCAGATGAACTGAGAAAACGCGGTGGAGACGGCGGAGAGTTCGGAGCAACGACAGGACGTCCACGCCGTATGGGATGGTTTGACTGTGTGGCTTCCAGATACGGTTGTCGTATGCAGGGAGCGACAGATGTGGCATTTACCGTTCTGGATGTTCTGGGATATCTGGATGAGATTCCAGTTTGCACAGGATATGAAATCAACGGAAAAGTAACGACTGATTTCCCAACCACAGCACTTCTGGAAAAAGCAAAACCGGTTCTGGAAAAACTGCCAGGTTGGAAATGCGATATCCGTGGAATCCGCAAATACGAAGATCTGCCGGAAAATTGCAAAAAATATATTGAATTTGTGGAAGAACATATCGGATTCCCGATTACCATGGTATCCAATGGACCGGGAAGAGATGATATCATTTACCGCGAAAGCAAACTTTCCAAATAAAAATTTACGGTGGTTTCCTGGCAGGTGTAAGGTGTTGAAATGCCGAGCATTTTATCAGGATGCTGTCTGCAAAAAGCCAGAACCCGTGACCCACTGCGTTTCCTACTCGATCCGTGCATCG